>Ga0209038_10000167_pt1 | contig 21354 bp, 14 predicted proteins | sample BogFormECP03_OM3_FD_188237 | JGI IMG/M metagenome (GOLD analysis project Ga0209038, IMG submission 188237) | Bog forest soil microbial communities from Calvert Island, British Columbia, Canada - ECP03_OM3 (SPAdes) (version 2) | ecosystem: Environmental > Aquatic > Freshwater > Wetlands > Bog ...
AAGACACAAATCCGCCGCATGCGATTAGTTCTTGACGGTGCCCGGTTCCAGCTCGACGCCGACCGGGACCAGCACGCGCACGACCATGTTGTAGAAAGCGACGTTCTGCACCAGTTCCATCAGGCGGCGCGTGTCGAGGAACGCCTTCAGCGCGTTCCAGGTCGCGTCGGTCACGCGGATGTTGTTGGTCGCCTCGACCGCGTAACGAATCACGGCGCGCTCGTGATCGCTGAAGGTCGGGGATTTCTCCCAATCGCCGAGCGCCTCGAGCTGTGCGCGCGAGACGCCGACTCGCCGCGCGATATTCCAGTGGTGTACGAACTCGTATTGAGCATCGGTCAGACGGCCGACTGTGCAAATGGCGAGCTCGCGCAGCTTGGGATCGAGCGCCGTCTTGTTGCGCAGCTCGCTGCCTATCTGGCAGAAGCGGCGCAGCAGGTTCGGCGTATGCGCGAGCGCCTTGAAGATATTGCCGACGGTGCCGCCGCGCTCGACGGCGAGATTGTCGAAGATCACACGGTCGTCTTCGGGCAGGTCCTCGCGATTCAAATACGGTACGCGCGCCGCCATGAGTGCACCTCCAGCCGGTTCTGCTAGGCGAACAGCATCTCTGACATCGCGCCGCCGGGCGGAATCATCGGCATGACCGCTTCTTCCTTGGGGATCACGACGTCGATCAGCACGGGGCCGGGCGTGGCGAACGCTTCCTTCATCGTCGCGACCAGGTCTTTCGCCTTTTCAATGCGGAAGCCGTGCGCGCCGTACGCGTCGGCGAGCTTGACGAAGTTCGGCACCGACATCTCGGAGTAAGAATACCGCTCGGCGTAGAACTTCTCCTGCCACTGCCGAACCATCCCGAGGAAGTAGTTATTCAAAATGATTACTTTGATATCGACGTTGTATTGAACCGCGGTGCCCAGTTCCTGGATGTTCATCTGGATCGAGCCGTCGCCGCTGATTACCACTACCTTCTTGTCGGGCGCGGCGAAGGTTGCGCCGATCCCGGCCGGCAATCCGTAGCCCATGGTGCCCAGTCCACCCGAGGTCAGCCACGAGCGCGGATGCTCGAACGGGAACATCTGCGCCATCCACATCTGATGCTGGCCGACGTCAGTGGCGATTATGCAGTCGCCCTTCGTGATGTTGTGCAGCTCTGAGATCACGTCGAGCGGGGAGACGCTCTCGCCGCGATGGTTGTTCTCGTAGAGCGGCTTGTCCTTCTTCCACTGGAGGATCTGCTGATGCCATTTGGTCCAATCGGCGCGGCGCTTGGCGATACTCTCGCGGCCTTTGATCTGAGTCAGCATGTCGGTGAGGACCGACTTGATGTCGCCGACGATCGGAATGTCGACCTTGACGTTTTTCGAAATCGACGACGGGTCGATGTCGATGTGGATAATCGTTTCGGCCTTGGGTGCGAATTCGGAAATCTTGCCGGTAACGCGATCGTCGAAGCGCGCGCCGACTGCGATCAGGCAATCGGTGTTGCAGACCGCAGTGTTGGTGCCGTACGACCCGTGCATCCCGAGCATCCCGAGCCGCAGCGAGTCGGAGGCCGGGAACGATCCGAGTCCCATCAGGGTTTCGGTAACCGGAATACCGAGTCCTCTAACCAGTTCGCGCAATTCCGGCGCCGCGCCGGACCATTGCACGCCACCGCCGACGTAGAACAGCGGCGTCGAACTTTTTTCGATCGCTTCGATCGCGCGCTCGATCTGACGCGGATTGCCGCGAATCGTCGGCTTGTAGCCGCGCAGCTCGATTTTCTCGGACAGGTGAAAGGCATGCTCGGCCTGTTGCACGTCCTTGGGCAGATCGACCACGACCGGGCCGGGACGTCCGCTGCCGGCGATGTAGAACGCTTCCTTGATGATGCGCGAAATATCTTTGACGTTCTTGACCAGGAAATTGTGCTTGGTGCATGGCCGCGTGATGCCGACGAAGTCCGCTTCCTGAAAAGCGTCGTTGCCGATCATCGTGGTCGGCACCTGTCCGGACAGGACCACCATCGGGGTGGAATCCATGTAAGCGTCGGCGATTCCGGTGACGGTGTTGGTTGCGCCGGGGCCCGAGGTGACGAGTACGACGCCCGGACGTCCGCTGACGCGCGCATAGCCTTCCGCCATGTGGGTCGCGCCCTGCTCGTGGCGGACCAGAACGTGCTTGATTTTCGAGTCGAGCAGCGCGTCGTAGGTGGGCAGGATAGCGCCGCCGGGATAGCCGAAGATTACATCGACGCCTTCGGCGATCAGGCTCTCGATAACGATTTGTGCTCCCGTAAGTTTTTTCATTTACCGATATTTTAGCCGCTTTTTTCCTTTGATTTGAGCCTACAAAGGTACACTACGCGCCGATAGCGGCACAACTTGAGCCTGAGCGGAGCCGGAAGCGTCAGCGGCGCGAATTGAATAGGCTCTAGCGTATGAAAGTTCGCGTGCTTGAACGCACCCAGATTGTGCCAAGGCCTATCGAAGAGGCGTTCAGATTTTTCTCTGATCCGCGCAATCTCAAACGGCTCACGCCGGCGTTTCTTCAATTCAAATTTCTCTCGACGCCGCCCGAGACGGTTCATGCCGGCAGCGAGATCGACTACCAGATTCGGTTGTATGGCGTGCCGGTGCATTGGCGGACGCGGATCGAAGTGGTCGACGCGCCTCACAAGTTCGTCGACGTGCAGGAGAAGGGCCCGTACGCGCTGTGGCGACATAGCCACAACTTCAGAGACCTCGGTGGCGGAACGACCGAGATGAAGGATCGCGTCGAGTATGCGATGCCGCTCGGGCCGCTCGGCGAGATCGCATACCACCTGTTCGTGGCGCGCAGCCTCGCGCAGATCTTTGAATTCCGCGAGCGCGAGCTCGCGACGATTATGCGCGGGTAGCTCTGCGCGGCTCGCGTTCTAATAGTGCTGAGCCGGAGCGAAGCGGCCGCCGCCCGGTTCCGTGCCCATCACCTCGTAGGTTTGATTGTTGCCGGAGAACATGCCGCGCACCGTCAGCGTCTGCCCAGGCTCCATCTTGGCGAAGGTATCTTCGTCGATGCCGGTGACGTTGAAGTTGGGCCGGTACTGGCGGACCAACTCCCAAACGTCGGGCCAATGGATTCTCTGCTGCGGATCGTCGACGTAGGCGTCGTTGAGCACGAATTTGTAAATTTTCCCCTTCACGCCCATCGTGACCACCGGCTTGTCGCCGAAAATTTGTCCGGGCGCGGGCTTGGTGATGACCATCGTGGTGGTCACCGGAATCATCATCGGGGCCATCTGCGCGTCCGCGCGAGAGCCGATAAACACGACCGCCGAAAGCGCAATCGTGAACAGCGTGAGCCGAAAAATAGTTTGTTTCATGGAAGTGACCTCGAACCTCTCTCATCGATCATAAGGAGCGCGTCGGCGAACGATCAAGAAGGACATTTCGATGCGAACCTCAGTGCTGTAAGATGCCGCCAACGCGCCGAATCGGCGCCGCACGCTGTGGGAGGGTTCATGCGACGGTCATCGCTTCGAATTGTTGGTGGAACTTTATTGGCGACGATGCTGTGTGCGTTGTCGCCCGCGCGAGCCGCAGTCAAACCCGGCGACGTCATCACGACGGACAATGCATACAAAGTGGCCGAGCTGCTGAGCCCCGGCAACTACCAGCTGGTGCGCGGCGGCATGCAGTTGAGGATCGTGCCTACCGACCGCCTCGAGTGGCCGCCGCCGTTCAGATCTGCAACCGAGAAGTACTCGTCACAAGTCCAGCTCACGCCCGACGGCTCGCTCATGGGTTACGTCGCCGGGCAGCCGTTCCCGCTGCTCGACCCGAACGATCCGCAAATGGCGACCAAGGTGATGTGGAACTACAGCTTCCGACCGCTCTATAGCGACGATATCGACATGCGCTACCCGGAGGTGGCCACCTTCGCGCGCAACTCGACCGGCTGGCCGCTGAGCTACTACACGGTCGCGCACTTCGCGTTCTACAACAATATCGGCCGTATCGAGGTGCCGCCGATACCGACCGATCCGGATGCCGTGAGCAGCGGCCTTCGTTACCGCTTCGGCTTCTTTCCGTTCCTCGAACCGACGTCGATGCGCGGCTACGGCATGGTGCGCGAGCGTTACATCGATCCCAAGCGCGAGGACAACATCTGGGTCTACAGTCCCGGAACGCGCAAGCTGCGCCGCGAATCGGCGGGCCTGATGGCGGACAGTACTGGCGCGCTGCCGGGATTTGGCGGTGGCGGCGGCAGTGGCTTCGGTGGCGGCGCGGGAGGGCAAGCAGGAGCGGCCGCTTACGCCAATACGCTCGATCCGGATTCGTACTTCGGATTCTCGGCGAAGATCGAAGATTTCAATTACCGCTTCCTCGGTGAGCGGCAGATGCTGGCGTCGGTGCATGCTGAACATTCGCCCGCGCCACAATGCCCGTTCGATGGCGGCAGGACCATCTGCCCGGAAAACTGGGAGATGCGCAATCTGTACGTGATCGAAGCGACCGCGAAGCGTGGTCTGGGCACGACGATACCGAAGCGAATCCTCTATATCGACTCAGAAGGATGGTTCGTTACGGCGTCGGATCAATACGATCGCGAGGGCAAGCTGTGGAAGACCATCGCGACCTTCAACACCTATCGCGACCGCCCGGTGCCCGACGCCAGAATCGCCATCTATCCATACAAGCGGATGTTCCAGGTGGGGCTGGTCGATGAGGACCTCGTCAGCGGATACAGCTCGGTCGTTTATATGCCCGGCAAGACGGCGCCCGACCGCGAGTGCTGGTATATCGACATGGGAACCGTGACCAACGCGATGCTGGCGCCGCAGGTACTGCCGCACGAAGGGCACTGATCGGGAAATCCCGCGTTATAGCTGCAGCACGAAGCGGATATCGCCGAGGCGCAAATGGGTGCCGGAGCTCAGAAACGCCGAGCCGTGGATCTGGCGATCGTCGACGTAGCTGCCGTTGGTCGAATTCAGGTCCATCAGCTCGAAGCCGCCATCACGGCGCATCAGGCGCGCATGCTGTCGCGAAACGCTCGCGTGCGGGATGACGACGTCGTTGTCCTCGCCACGGCCGATCGATATCTCGTCCTTCATCAGCGAATATTCCGCCGGGACCGGGTCGATTCGATCGACGGCCACCAGTCGCGCACCCTGCGTAATTCCCGCACCGCGCGGCGCGGTGACTGGAGATTGCGGCGGCCGTGCGGGCGCTCGTGTCACCGGGCGCTGCGCCGGTGAAGGTGCCGACGGCATTCGGATTGACGGTGCACCCTGGGACGCGACTATCGCCTTCAGCTCGTCAGCCGAGACCCCGAATCTCATTCGAGACAGCCCGAACAATCCGAGGATTGCGATCAATGGCACCGCGCCGTTCCACCAGCTGAACGAGAATTGCTTGAGGCCGGTGCCGGTCGTGTTGCCCTCGGCCGGGCCTCCAGTGTCTTCAGGCACGTTGATCGCGGCGCCGCCGATGCCGCGCACCTGGTAGGCGGTTTCGGCGTCGCCGGCCGCACCGTTGTAGTCAATTTTCAGTTGAACGCTGCGATTGGTGCCGTCTTCAATTGGCCGCGGCGTTCGATAGGTAAGCGAATACTCGGTCGCGATCGAATGACCGATCTCTCGCACCAGCGACGGGAAGCGCCCTTCCTCCGTGATGATGTTGTACGAGCGGCCGTGCGTCGCATCGACGATTTCCTGGTACTCGGGCGCGATGAACGGCGGCGGCACCACGCCGTAGAGCGTGAGCCCGTTCTTCTTGAGCTGATCGGCCACCTTGGTCCCGGTCAAATCCGTAACCTGAACGCCGCGCGTATGATGGTCCCAGAAGGCCTGGTCGTGGGAGGTGTCGGCCGAGCCGTCGCCGTCGTGATGGGGCGGAGCGTCGGTGACGATAATGATGATGCCTTCAGCCTCGGGGCGAAACGGAAACTTCGCCGCATAGGACAGTGCGTCGAGCTGATCTTCGGGGATGTCGCCGCCGCCGCCGGCGTGCAGCGTGCCGACCCAGTCGCTGAATTGCTTGACGTCCGAAGTGAACGAATTGCGATACGGGCAGTTGCAATCGGGATACGCCGAGACGACGTAGTCCTCGAACGTGACGAGGCCGAGCCGGTAGTCGCGGCTGTTCGATTGCAGGTCCTGCGCAAACGCGATCACGTTTTGTTTGACTGCGTCGATATACGGCTGCATCGATTCGGTGATGTCGAGCACGAACACGATGTCGACCGGACGGCCCTGGCCGACGCCGCGGAAGTCGATGATCTTGGCTTCCTTGCCGTCCTCGAAGACCTTGACGTTGTCGGGACGAAGATTGCCGACCGGATTGCCGTTTTCATCGGTCAGACCGAAGTCGAGCTGGACGCCGCCGTCGGTGTCGAAGTGCTCGAGGCCGGGATTCCCGGTGGTGATCTTCAGGCTCGCATTCGCCGCGGTCACCCGAACGGCGAAAGCGAAACCGATCAGCAGGAAAAACGTAAACACGTGGCGGCGCAGGCGGAGGTTTCGATACGAGGAGTTCATCGCTGGCAACAATTCTCCGGATCGAGATGGCAATCAGTCAAGCTCCCTGTTCAATTGGACGCTCATTCGAGCGATTGTATTCTTGCCTTCGCACACTGGTTAGGTTATCCCAATCGCTGACTCAATTCTTCATTGATGGATTCCGAGTGAAATATTTTTTTGTGCACCGGACTGTTCGCGGTCTGATAATCCCTTTAGCCATCGTCCTTTGCGCCTTGCTGGCAAATGCCGGCGCCGCGTGGGCCGGCAAAAATTCGTCCCTTGAAATAGGATTCGTGGGCGTCCCGCCCGCGGGTTATCAGAATGTTCTGCTCAACGTCATCTCGGTTCGCGTCAATTCCAAAGCGACCGCCGGCCCCGGCAACGGCGGCTGGCAAACCATTCCGGCACCGCCGGGCGTTGGCGGCTCCAATTCGAGCGCCGAACTGCAGATCGATCTGAACAACCTGCAGGATACTCCGCAGCTCTTTAACACTGCCGGCGTGAAAGCCGGTACTTACAAAGTCGCCGAAATCCGGATCGATCCGAACATTTCCGGATATTTGGTCCCCACCTGTCCGACCGCACCGCCCACGTTCGGTAACGCCGACGGATGCATCACCTATCCGCTCCAATTGACTAATACCAACACTATTACGGTGGTCGATCCCAACGGGGTCGTCTCGACAAAGAAGGGCAAGCTGTCGCAGTTGATCCTAAGTGTGAAGCTGCAGAACCTCGTGGCGCCCACGGTATCCGGCGGTTCGTACACTGGAACGGTCGTAATATCCGCCCCGACGACTCCAATCCTCGGCACCATCACGGGAACCGTCAATGTTACGGGCACGCCGGCGACGCCGTCGAGCGGCACTAATAATAAGAACCGCAAGCTGTCGGTCACGGCCGAGGCTATCGGAACCAACACTCCCATTGCGACCGCCCAAGTTAAAAACGGGAGCTATACGCTATTCCTTCCTGCGGCGAATAATTTCGGAACGCTCTATGATCTGGCGGTTACAGGTGGCGGCACTAACCTCGCCGCACAGCGGTTGGCGCCACTGTTTCCATTAACGAACCAATCGCTTACGACCGACTTCAACATCGGCGTACCTTCGTCGCTGGGCAATTTATCCGGCCAGGTCACCGACGGCTGCAAGATAAAACAACCCATCGTCGGCGCGACGCTCGCGATATTGCTTCCGCCCGATTCCAACCCCGGGGCCGTCTGTTCAACAGATCCCGAACAATGCGTGGCCGTGCTGACGGCGAATACCGACAACGCCGGCGACTTCCCGCTGCCAGGATCAATCTCGACTCCACCCATGTTCGACAACATTCCGGCGCTTCCGAAAAGCGGCGCCTATGTGATGGAAGTTACTGCGCCTGGCTATGATCCGCTATTCGTGCAGGCGCAGCCGAGCATGGGCAATGGCCCCGGCGGTTGCGCACCGTTGGGTAGCAGCACTTTCTCCAATTGCAACCTGACGTTATCCACCGGCTACATCACGGGCAGCATTCCGATCTCACCGCCAGTTCCCGGGGAGACTACGCTGGTCCAGGTTTTCGCCGAAGACATGGGAACCAACAATATCGAGAGCTCGCTGCCGATGCCGGTCAGCATCACTCATACGAACGCCGCGAATTGCCCGTCAGGTCCATTTGCCAACTGTGTTCCCTTTACAATAAACGTCCCGACGATGCCGATTCCGGGATCGATGACACCGCTGCCCCGGGTGTTCGATCTCTTCGCGACCACGATCGATCTCTACCAGGGTGCGACCGACCCGTATCCGGGCCACAGCATCGCAGTGGAATCTGAGGTGGTCGGGCCGGCGCCTCCGACGTCGCCGGGAGTGTGCGCGACCGCAACTCCGCCTCCTTTCACGGACTTGATCGAATGCATCGGGCACGGCAGTGTCCAGGGCAGCGTGTCGAACGCCAACCTCGGCACCTCGGTGGTTTTAGAGAAGGCAGACCCGGCAAATCCGGACAATCTGGTGCTGATAACGACGACTCCGGTCGTGAATCAGATGGAGAATCCCTCTCCAACCAACAACTACTCTTTCTGCGCTCCCGGCGGCGACGTTTACGCCGTGCAAAGGCTGCAATTGCCGACACCCGAGCCCAGCGAAGCGCCGTCCGCGGCGCCTTCGCCTGCGCTGGACGGCGCGCCCGTGCCCGTCACGATTCCGCCGGCCCCGCTGTACAACGAGGCGACTCCGAGCGGAACTCCTGGAGGTCCGACTGCAACTCCTACGCCTTCGGCCAAATGTCCGACCAATTGCACGAATTCCGACGGCTCATGCCCGGGCATCTGCAAACCTGTGATCCAGGGTCTCTGACGTGATGGTGTCGGTAAACCAAACGATGCGATATCTCGGACGAACCGTCGGCATGGCTGCGCTGAGCATCGCGCTCGCGCTGGCGCTTCCGGCGTGCAACAACCAGTCCGGATTTTCCGGCGCCGTCGGCAACACGCCCAACGGACCGCGGCTGGCCTCGTACGAGATAGTCGGCACGATCGGCACGCCGTTCACCGCGACCGTGGCGAATCAGGATTCGTCGTGGACGTTTCGGGGCAACGTCCCGCTTTCGGTCTTCATCTGCAACAACGATCTGCCGGCGCAGGTTATCGCGACTAAAACCACCAGCAGCACCGCTCTGCTGAGTCTCGAAATTATCAACGCCAACCACGTGGCCCAACTTCAGTCCACCAGCGCGCCCTTCGGCACGGTCTCGGTGCAGGCGGGAGGCACGCTGACGTCGATCGCGCCGCCGGCGGACCCGGACTTGCGAATTTTCGTCAGCGGTCCCGCGTCGCAGAAATACCAGGCGCTGGTCGAGGACAGTAAAACCGGATTCATCATCAGCGCGCGCGCGCCTACTCTGATCATGTTCGACAATCCGGACGGAAAAGTTGATGCGACGTTTTTCGGTGCGCAGGATTTCGGCACCTTCACCGTAAACATGACGCTCGGCGGCATCGTGGTGGCGTCCGTGATGCAAGGGCCGAACGCGACGATTCGCCAGCCCTGACCCGTGCGTGAGGTTGAGTCAGCGCGGTAGCAACGGCGCAATTCGCTCGCAGCCGCAGTTCATTTGACAGCTTGGCCCATTCGTCATACTTAGCCTCTTGTAGCAAGTGTCCATTCGAGAAATGCACCTGGTTTTCCCCGCCTCTGAAATCATTCTATGAACTCGCAGCTCGTGCGCCGGGTACTGTTGGTAGTGGTGATCATCGCGATCGCCGCCGCCGCCATTCCCGCCTTTCACTACTACGGCTATCTCGAAAGCCACGTCACCACCGACGACGCGTACGTTGACGGAACGGTCGCGCTGGTTTCCTCGCGCGTCGCCGGCACCGTCACCAACGTTTACGTCGAGGACAACTGGACCGTTAAGGAAGGGCAGTTGCTGCTGACGCTCGATTCGCGCGACTACGACGTCAAGGTCGACCAGGCCCAGGCGATGCTCGAGCGCGCGCGCCAATCGGTCGACGAGCTTTATGCCGGGGTGGACGCTGCGAAGGCGGGCGTCTCGCTGGTGGCGTCGCAGCTGAAGCAGGCGCGAATCGATTTCCAGCGCGCCAAATCCTTGAAGGAACAAGGCGTCGTTTCCGCCGAGCAATACGATCAGGCCGAGACTGGCCTGCGCATCGCGGTCGCCGATGAAGCGCTGGCGGAGCATCAGTTGACCCAGGCCGAGGCCGCGCTGGGCTCCCAATACGACGACCATTCGCACTACGACCGCCCGGTCGTCAAACAGGCTGAGGCGGCTCTGGAAGCGGCCAAGCTCGATCTCGACTATACGAAGCTGACGGCGCCGTTCGCCGGCGTCGTGACCCACAAGAGTGCTCACGCCGGCAATCGCGTGCAAGTCGGCGAGCCGCTGCTGGCGATCGTCCCGCTGCGCAAGCTCTACGTCACGGCGAATTTCAAGGAGACCCAGCTCACCGACGTGCGCGTTGGGCAGAAAGCGGAAATCGTCGCGGATATTTATCCCGGCTACACCTACCAGGGCCACGTCGATTCGATCAGCATGGGCACCGGCGCGGCCTTCTCGCTGCTGCCGCCCGAGAACGCGACCGGCAACTGGGTCAAGGTCGTGCAGCGCGTGCCGGTTAAAATTGTCATCGACGGGGCTGTGCCGGAAGACAGACCGCTGCGGCTCGGCCTGTCGGTCGAAGTCGCAATCGATCTCGGCGATCGCAGCGGACCGTTGCTCTCATCTTTAGTGCAGCAGCACTACCAGAAAGACGGCCAGACGATGCCCAATGAGACCCTCCAGATGGCGCCGATGCCGCCGTCGCAAACCGAACCGTCGCAAACCCAGCCGTCTCAAGAACAGCGTTCGCTGCAACTGCCGCACTAGCCGCGGTCCACCTGACACGCGTGTCAGTTCAATTGCGACCGACAGCAGCGTGTATTACGCTGCGATTCGCGCGCACTTGTGCCCGCCCCTTCTAATGCTCGACCCTCGCGATATTGAGCAACGCCTCTCGACCTATCTCGACGCACCGGTTGCGCGCCTCAGCATTCTTGCCAGCGGATGGGAGACGACGGTCTTCGAATTCACGCTCGGAGCGCCGTCGAAATCCTTCGCCGCCATTCCGGTCGGTCAGCCGATGGTGCTGCGCTTCTACCAGGGCTCGGCCGCTGACGGCAAAGGCGCGCGCGAGCACACGACGATCGATCGCCTGTTCGCCGCGCCTTATCCGGTGCCGCGTCCCTACGCCTTCGAGGCCGGCCATCAGGCGTTGGGCGCGCCGTTCCTCATCATGCAGCGCCTTGCCGGCGGTCCGCTGTTCGCCGTCCGCAGTTTTCCGAGTGCGTTCAAAACTTTCTCGCTGGCATTCTTTTCCTTCGTTCGCGCGCAATCGAAGCTTCACAAATTCGATCCGGCGAGCCCCGGCCTGCGCGAGATTCCGCATGCCTATGCGCCGGTTGGCGCCGCCAGCGCCGACTCGCCGCTGCTCGATCGCGTGCTCGCGATAATCGCCAATCGCGTCGAGACCGGCCCCCTGCCCGGCCTGCGCGAGGCGCTTAATCTCGTCACCGAACGCGCGCCCAAGTTTCGCCGCAGCCCGGATTCGCTGGTGCACATGGATTATCACCCGCTCAACGTCATGGTGGATGGAGTACGCGTGACCGGCGTGATCGATTGGGTGAACACCGACGTCGGCGACCGCCATCTCGACGCCGCGATGACGGCCGTCATCCTGTCGTCGTCCGCACTCGAGAAGCCGCGATGGATGCGCGACAACCTCGTCGGCAACGGGCTGCGCGCAAGCTTCGCCGCGCTGTACATGCCGCTCTACCATGCGATGGCGCCGATGGACTTCGAGCGTTTCCGCTACTGCCAGGCGGTCGCGGCCCTGCTGCGGCTCTCGATGATGGGCATGATGCGTGCGCGCGGCCCCGAGGTGGTCGGCTTCCGGCGCGAAGCGATCGAAGAAGTCACGCCCGCGGTCGTGCGGCTGCTCAGCCGCTACGCCACCCGCAAGAGCGGCGCGTCCGTCCGCCTCGACGCCCCCGCACCGCAGCCCGCCTGAGTCGCGGTGGCCCGCCTATCGCATTCACGCGAGAAAATCTGTAACTGGTTGGGGATGCGAAAGTGTTATGCAGCCGTTTTGGTGTTGATTATGTGGTTCCTGATGCTGCCACCGCCGGTCATGCCGCCGGTGAAAGACGCGGGTGGCGACTTCAAAATGAATACCGCGGCGCCGATGTTCCAATGGATCAAGTTTAAGACCTACCAGGCCCAAAACGACTGCGAGACATCGTTGAAGCAGATGCCGCCCTTCTACAAATGCGTCGCGAGCAACGACCCCTCGCTGAAGAAGCCGGCACCCGCCGCAGCCGCTGCTCCCAGCACAGCGACGATGTCCGGCGCCGCCGCCAGCCACATGCAATAGACTTATTTTTTTGTTAATCGCTGACCGGACACTATCCCCTGTCTGACTTCTGGCTGCGCACCTCTTGGGTATCAGAGATTGCGCCGCTCGGCTGTGCCACCTGTCTACCCACGCTACTGGTCTGACGCGAGGCAACGCGCTCGGCACGGCCGAGAGACGATTCCTGTCTCAGGCGCAGACCCTCATCTATGAGGCAACCAGCTAAGAGGCAGCCGGGACGTACGGGAATATCTTCGAGGGCTTCGACAAGACCGACTCCTTACCTATACCGAGTCGAATGGGAGTGTTCGAAGCGATCGAGAACATCACGTCGGACGCGTTGTCGGTCAACGAGCGGCCGTTCCACTCGGCGAAACCGAACGCCGCCGGAGTGCCGACCGTGTAGGGCAGCAGGTTTGGAAGGAACCGGTGCGCAACCTTCTCCCCATATGCTCGCGGGTCGTCTGCGGTTCCATTGGCGCCGACGACGCCGGCGATCGACTTTGTGAACAGCGCGCCGTAGGTCTCGAAATCGTCAGCGGGACGTCCCGCATTGAGGCGGTTGCCGAGGTCCTCATTGTGCCGTGTGAACAGCGGGTGAATCATCGGCAGGCCGGCCCGGTTGATCGGACGCCATCCTCCGGCGTCGGTCGCGAGGCTCGCCAGGGCCCAGACACGGATGCGATGGTTGTGGCCTGCGTCGGGGAGCAGTTCCTTATCCGGCACTTCGAGCACGATCGAGTACACCGTGTGCCCGGCAAACACGTTTTTTGCGCGCGCGGGATTCCACGTCGACAGATCCACGATGGTGCCGTCCTGGAACGCATGCCCTACTGCGCGGGCCACGTCCGGCTCGATCCAAAATGGATCGCCGGCCTTGCCCGCCCAGATGCGCACGCCGGCCGGAGTCGTGACTGCCTCGCCGGTGGCGCCTTGCGCAACCACAGTACCGGCCGCGTTCTGTTCTGCAGCGTCGGCGCCCGTGATACGCCGCAGTACAAAGCGCTGCTTACCGGCGAGGTCGCGTGCGTCGAAAGTAATCCGATAGGTTAGGTCTTCGATAGCGTCGTCGTTGAGGTCGATCTTGAACTCGTAACGCCCTTCTGGATGGTAGCCGGGTATCGGGATGTCGCCCGCGATAGAGGGGCACACGTTAATCACAAACGCCGTGCCGGTTTCACCGCGGAAAACATACAGATCCGTGATATCGAGGCGCACGTCCTTGCGAGCAATTGGTGAGTCTAGATGGTGGGACAATGGCGCTCTCCTATCACCGTGCTATGGATCATCGCCAGGCCTCTGAATTCAACTTGGTCTTCTGTTGTCGCCGACCGGAGTCTTACCCGTCTGATTTCTGGCCGCGCACTTTTGGGTATCTATTTGCGCAGTGGCCTGAAGCCCGCGCGAACCTCTTGTGAAAAGAGTTCCGGCTGCTCCCAGGCCGCATAGTGGCCGCCCTGCTCAGCCTGGTTGAAATAGATCAGTTTTTTATACGCGCCCTCTGTCCAACTCCGCGGGGCTTGATAGTTCTCACCAGGAAAGACGCTCACCGCAGACGGGATGGAGACGTCGGCGGCGTTGTAAAGGTTGATGTGATTTTCCCAATAGAAGCGAGCCGCAGAAACTGCCGTGTTGGTTAGCCAGTAAAGCGTGAAGTCGTCGAGCACGTCGTCTCGTGTCAGGTCGCCCGCAGTGTGTCCGTTGACGGCGCGCCCTAGCACGGCCGAGCTGATCGGCGCCGCCGGCTGGCCGTAACCGTCACCGTGATCAAAGAGCCACGCTGCAAGGCCGACAGGCGAATCCGCCAATCCGTACAGCGTTTGTGGGCGCGTTCCCATCATTTGTGCATAAGCGCGTCGCGTCGCAAATAAGACGGTCAGCTGTTCGTACGCGCGCCTTTCGTCGGGCGATAAACCGGATGACGCCGGATCGCCGCACTGGAGCGCTTTGGCAACGTCGGCTGGAATGGTACCGGGGAAGTTGGTGTGAATGCCCAGCAATGCCGGAGCCGCCTGTCTGGCCATCGCCGTGCAGACGCCCGCGCCCAAATCTCCCCCTTGCGCCACAAATTCCGTGTAGCCAAGACGCTTCATCAGCACGAACCACGCACGTGCGGTGCGCTCGGGACCCCAGCCGGTAGTGGTGGGCCTGGCTGAGAACCCGAAGCCCGGTAGCGACGGAATCACCAGGTGGAAAGCGTCCGATGCGCTCGCGCCATGTGCGGTGGGATTGTTGAGTGGATCGATGATCTTCAGCAGCTCGATGACCGAACCGGGCCACCCGTGCGTGACGATGAGCGGCAACGCATCTTCATGTTTCGAACGAACGTGAATGAAATGAATGTCGAGCCCATCGATCTCGGTCATGAAATTCGGCAAGGAGTTCAGTTTCGCCTCGCACTTGCGCCAGTCGTAATCTGTCGCCCAATAGCGCGCGAGTTCCTGCATCGTTGCCAGCTGCACGCCTTGCGATTCATCGGCGACCGTTTCCCGGTCGGGCCACTCGGTCGCCTCGATGCGGCTGCGCAATTTGGCAATTCTGGCTTCCGGCACATTCACCTGGAACGGACGGATAGCGGTCTTATCGCCGCTCGCCGGTTCTGAGGCTGCAACCATATCGATTTTTCACGCGCGGATTAATTCGCGCAGCACGAATGGCAGTATCCCGCCGTGACGCACGTACTCGACCTCCTCGGGCGTATCGGCGCGCATCGTCACCTCGAACTCTTTCGTCTTGCCGCCCGCTTCGGCGCGCACCGTCAGCGTCTGGCGCGGTTTGATTCCCGCCTTCAGTCCGGTGATCGAGAAAACTTCCTGTCCCGTAAGTCCCAGCGTCTGCCGATTCTCGCCAGCCTTGAACTCCAGTGCCAGCACGCCCATCCCAATCAGGTTGCTGCGATGGATTCGCTCGAAGCTCTCCGCAATCGCCGCGCGCACGCCGAGCAGTTGCACGCCCTTGGCGGCCCAATCGCGCGACGAGCCGGTGCCATACTCCTTGCCCGCGATCACGATTAGCGGAACGCCGTCTTTGCGGTAGCGCTCCGAGGCGTCGAAGATCGTCATCTTCTCACCGTCCGGCAGATGGATCGTGAAACCGCCCTCGACTCCGAGCACCATCAAGTTTTTGAGCCGGATATTTGCGAGCGTCCCGCGCATCATCACTTCATGGTTCCCGCGCCGCGCGCCGTATGAGTTGAAATCCTTCGGCTGCACGCCATGCTCGATCAGATATTTTCCCGCCGGACTGTCGGTTGCGATCGAACCGGCCGGCGAAATGTGATCGGTCGTGACGCTGTCGCCGAGCACCGCCAGCGCGCGCGCGCCGCTGATATCCGCGAACTCGCCGACCTTGGCCGTCACGCCGTCGAAAAACGGCGGCGCCTTCACGTACAGTGAATCCTCCTCCCAGCGGAACAGGTTGCCCTCGGGCACCTGCAAGCTCTTCCATCGCTCGTCGCCCTCGAACACCTGGCCGTACTCGCTCTTGAACATCGACGCGTGGACCGAGCCGGTGACCGCCGCCGCAACTTCCTCCTGCGACGGCCAGATGTCGCGCAGATACACGGGGCGCCCGTCGGAGCCGGTGCCGAGCGGCTGATGCTCGACGTCGATATCCATCGTGCCGGCAATCGCGTATGCGACCACCAGCGGCGGCGACGCCAGGTAGTTGAACCGCACGACCGGATTAATCCGCCCTTCGAAGTTGCGATTGCCGCTGAGAATCGCGCACGCGACCAGGTTGCCCTGCTTCACTGCGCCCGCAATCCCCTCGGCAATCGGCCCGCTGTTGCCGATACAGGTCGTGCAGCCGTAGCCGACCAGGTTGAAGCGCAGCTTCTCGAGCGGCTCCGTCAACCCCGCGCGCTTCAGGTACTGCGTGACGACCTTCGATCCCGGCGCGAGACTGGTCTTCACCCACGGCTTGACCGTCAGCCCGCGCGCGACCGCTTTCTGCGCGAGGAGCCCCGCCGCCAGCATCACCGACGGATTGGACGTGTTGGTGCAGCTGGTAATCGCCGCGATGACGATCGAGCCATGCGTCAACGGGAACCGCCCCTCCTCGGAATTCACTTCGACCTTGTGCGCGATATGGCCGAGCTTCGATTCGAGCACCGCGCTTTCGACCGTCGACGCGCTATTGCCGCCCTCGGCCACCCACTTCGTCAGCTCGGCGGCATCGACTGTCGGATGTCCTTCGAACTCCTTGGCCAGCTCGCGACGGAAGTCGCCCTTGGCCGCAGTCAGCGCCACTCGATCCTGCGGACGGCGCGGCCCGGCCATGCTCGGCACGACTGTGCCGAGGTCGAGCTCGAGCGTGTCGGTATATTTCGGCTCGGGCGCGTCGGGCGAATTGAACAAGCCCTGCGCCTTGCAGTAGGCCTCGATCAGCTTGATCTGGCCCTCGCTGCGTCCCGTCAGCCGCAAGTAAGTGAGCGTCTGATCGTCGACCGGAAAATATCCCATCGTCGCGCCATACTCGGGCGACATGTTGCCGAGCGTCGCGCGATCGGCCACCGGCAGCGATTTGAGGCCGGGCCCGAAGTATTCGACAAACTTGCCGACCACGCCCTTCTTGCGCAGCATCTGCGTGATCGTCAGCACCAGGTCGGTCGCGGTTGCGCCGGGACGCAGCGCGCCGGCCAGCCGAAAGCCGATCACTTCGGGAATCAGCATCGGCATCGAGCGCCCAAGCATCGCCGCTTCGGCTTCGATTCCACCCACGCCCCAGCCGACGACGCCGAGACCGTTGATCATCGTCGTATGCGAATCGGTGCCGATCACGGTGTCGGGATACGCCTCGCCCTTATCCGACGCGAAGACCACGGGCGCGAGATATTCGAGATTCACCTGGTGCACGATGCCGGTGTCGGGCGGCACGACGCGAAAATTGTCGAAAGCGCCCTGCCCCCAGCGTAAAAAGAGATAGCGCTCCTGGTTGCGCTCGAACTCCAGCTGCGCGTTGGCGGCGAATGCTCCGGCGCTGCCGAACGAATCGACCTGCACCGAATGATCGATCACCAAATCAACCGGCTGCAGCGGACTTATCTTGGCGGGATTGCCGCCGAGCTTCTTGATCGCGTCGCGCATGACGGCGAGGTCAGCGACCACCGGCACGCCGGTGAAATCCTGCAGCAGCACGCGCGCCGGCATGAACGACACCTCGCGCTCCCCGCCCTTGCCATTCCACCGGGCCAGCGCTTCGATCTGCCCGGTCGTCACGATCACGCCGTCCTCGCGCCGCAGCACGTTCTCGATCATCACCTTGATCGAATACGGCATCCGCGCGAGCGAGAAGCCGTGCTTCTCCAGCGCCTCGAGTTTGTGGATCGTGTACGCTTTGCCATCGACTGTGAGCGTCGAACGCGCGCCGAAACTATTTGTCGCCATTGGTAGAGCCCTGCCTTTCCTGATGCTAGCGAACCTGAGACGAACGATACCGCGGTTAAAGTATCACTTTAAATTTACCTGACGCGAGGCGCGGGCGGGCGCCGGGCCGTGCAATCCGTCGAACACCAGCGAGCGGCCGTCCGAATGGAATCGCATCGCGGCCAGGATTCCCACTCGCGTCGACTCGAGCGCCGGCACGCCGTCGATTGAATCGATCCTGAAGTGCGGCTTCAGCGTCATGAGAGCCGCAACCGCCGCACCGAAACTCTCGTCATCGACGTCGCCCTCGGTGCCGCTCATCATCGCGCGCCCCTGCAGTCCTGCAATGACACGGCCCGCGCGCACGACGATGACGTTGCCCGCCTCGCGCGCAATACCGCATCCGGGAAGCATGGCGCCGTAGGGATTTGCCGGATCGACAGGGCTGAGAGCCACCGGCTTTTCGCGCGCCGGGATCAGATTGCGTGCCGCTTGCAGCATCTCGACCGCCTCGGGCAACGCATACTGCTCGCCGGAGAGCGAGCGCACGAACCATCCCCGGCGAATCGCGCCGCCATATTCGAGACGCCGCAGCGCGAACGCGATTTCGTTCCACGAGATATGCGTCGATTCCACAGCGAGCATCTCGCGCGCGAGAATTCCATTACGCTCGAGCAGCTTGAGCGCGAGCTCGCGAGTCTCATCGGCACCGACCGCGGGAGTTTCGGGCGCGCGTATAACAGACCAGCGGCCCGCGAGGCTCGACTTCAGCCGCGCGCGAACGGCGGCGTCGCGACGACTCGCCGGGCGGCGCGCGACCGACTCGAGCGCGCGTTCGGCGTTGCGGTCGTCGGTGAACATCCGCAATGGCGCAAAGTTGTCGTTGCTGACTCGGCCCGCCGCGGCCATCCGCCACAGCGCGGAAAGAGCGTCACGCTCTGAAACGTTCGCGCGCTCAGCGACTTCGTCGAGATACTGCGCGCCGGCCGCTCCCAGAGCGGCCAGGACCGCCTGCTCCTTCGAGTCCTCAGGTGCAGCCTCCTCATGCGGCAAAAATAACGTGGCCTTGCGCGGGATGAATGTAACTCGCGCGGGGACGCTCGCTGGCGGCGCGCCTTCTGCCGTTTCTCCCGCGACCGCGACCCACTTCATCTGTCCGCTCATGCAGACGAGGTCGAGCATCTCGGGCCGGTAGCCCGCGATTCGCGCCGGTAGAATTGCGTGCTCCCAAATTTCAGGGGTTGCCGCGACTCCCGACAGCTGATCGAGCACCGCCGCGACCCCCGTCTGATCTGCAGGCAGTTCGGCGCCGCCAACATGCATCCATCGCAGCCGGAACGCCGCGTACTCGTGATCGGCGCACGGCTCGATCTCGGCGCGCACGCGCGCGAGCGTCATCCGATGAATCCGTTCGAGGTTGTAGCGGTCGCACCATTGAATCACGTCGGCGCGCGTGAAGTGGCCTTGAAAAATAGCGCCCTGCCCTTCGAGCGCCGCGAGGCTCTGTTCGATTTCCGTTTCTTTGACACGCAGCCGCGTCGCTACTTCGCCAGCCGTGGTCGGCCCGCAAGTCTTGAGCGCGCGCCGCACGAGTTCTGTGCGCGCATCGCCACCGCCATCGCCGTCTGAATAGGCTGCCGCGAACAGCTCCTGGTCTTCGCTGGCCATAATTCGCTCAGTCAATTCGCCGCTGAGAATCACCCGCGCGATTCGCCGCTCCGCGTCCAACTCCGTCAGCATCGTTCGCGCCGCTTCGCCGACTCGATCTTCAACTTCGCCCTGCGTCATCGAGCCGTGAGCGCGAATCAATTCGAACAACTCGTCGCGTGAGCGCGGGCGCCGGCCCGCAGCGCGGCCCGATACTTCGGCGACGACGCTCTCGACCGCTTCGGCCGACAGCAGGTCGGAGAGATCCTCTTTGCGGAACACGTCCTCAGCCATGCCGCGATTCATGCTGACGGTTCGCGAGCGCCGATTGGCGCGCTCGCCGTCGTCGAGGAACGAGTAGTCCCACGCGAGCAACAGGCGATGCGCAAAAACCGACGGCGCGATCCCGTCAACGGCGACGACGCGAATCGCGCCGCTCTCGATTCCTTCGAGCAGCTTGACCGTGCGCGGCAGGTCGGTGGACTCCTCGAGGCATTCGCGAATCGTTTCGTCGATCACAAAATGGTCGGGCAGTTCGATCGCACCGGGCCGGTTCTCGAAGCAAGCCTGCTGGCCGGGGAATATCGACGAGAGCAGTTCCTGCGAGCGCAGGCGCTGAATCCAGGCGGGGACTTTTCTGCCGCGCGACGAACGCATTACGGCCAGCGCGCGCGTCGCGACATGGCGGAAGCGCACTTCGAACATCGGCGCTGCGAGCACCGCCTGCACCAGCACGTCGCGCGCATTGCGCGCCTTGAGCATGTCGAACAGCGTGCCCAGCGGAAAACTATGGCGCGAGTTCAGCGCGAGCAGCACACCGTCGTCGATCGCCGACGCCTGGATTTCAAAATCGAACGACTGGCACAGCCGTTTTCGAATCGCGAGACCGAGCCCGCGGTTGAGCCGGATTCCGAACGGCGTGTGGATGACGATTTGCGTGCCGCCGAGGCCGTCGAAGAAGCGCTCGACCACGACCGTCTTCGCGTCGGGAATCGCGCCGAGCGCCTCGACCCCGCGGCGCACGTAGTCGGCGGCTTGCGTCGCCGCGCGCTCCGACATCGCGCATTCGCTCATCAGCCAATCGACGGCCGATTCGCCGCGTTCGAGGCGACTCCAAATCTCGTGGCGCAGATCGCTGATTTCAGTCGACAGCGCGGGCGAGCGGCCTCCCGCCTCGGCCAGCCAGAACGGCAGCGTCGGCGCCATCCCGGGCGCCGGCTCGACCATCAGGCGTCCGCGCGAGCTGCGCTGAATCCGCCACGGCATCGAGCCGAGCGAAAACACGTCGCCGCGCGAAGATTCCTGCGCGAAGTCCTCTTCGACGTCGCCGATTTTGCGCCCTTCGGATTCGATGACGACGTCGTAGTTGCCCGCTTCGGGAATCGTTCCGCCCGAAGTGATGGCCGACAGGCGCGCCGAGCGGCGCGGGCGGACGCGCGCGTTGACGCGATCGAAGAATATTTTCGGCGCCGCACCCATTATGCGATCGGGCAGCTCGGCTGAAAGCTGCTCGAGCAGATGGCGCAGGCGAGCGGCGTCGAGCTCGCTGAAGTTGTACGCGCTGCGGAGGATGCGCAGCAGCTCGGCTTCGGAGATTTCGTCCTCCTCGGCGGCGATCGCGACGATTTGCTGCGCCGCGATGTCGATGCATCCCGTCGGTATTTCCACTTCGTCGAGATGCCCGCGGCGAATCGCGCGCACCGCAGCGCCGCATTCGAGCAGGTCGTCGGTGGTCATCGCGAAGAAGCGACCCTTGGGCGTTGCGCCGAGGCTGTGCCCCGACCTGCCGATGCGCTGGATGGCGGCCGAAATGGATTTAGGCGTATCGAGCTGGCAGACGAGCTCGACCGCGCCGACGTCGATGCCGAGTTCGAGCGACGCTGTCGCGACTATCGCCTTGAGCTCGCCGCGCTTGAGACGTTGCTCGGCCAGCAGCCGCTCGGCGCGCGCGAGGCTGCCATGAT
>Ga0209038_10000168_pt1 | contig 21351 bp, 24 predicted proteins | sample BogFormECP03_OM3_FD_188237 | JGI IMG/M metagenome (GOLD analysis project Ga0209038, IMG submission 188237) | Bog forest soil microbial communities from Calvert Island, British Columbia, Canada - ECP03_OM3 (SPAdes) (version 2) | ecosystem: Environmental > Aquatic > Freshwater > Wetlands > Bog ...
CGAGGTGACCATGCCGGCAAACCTGAGCTGGTTCAGATGAAACGACATCGTGGGCGAGGGCTGTCCGAGGCGCGCGCCGAGCTCGCCGGCGGGCATACCCTCAGGGCCTTTCTGAACCAGCAGGCGAAAGACGTCGAGCCGAGTCTCCTGCGCCAGCGCACCGAGCGCGGCGATCGCGGTTGATTTCTTCATTGTTCAATATTTATGGAACTATTGTTCGCTCGGGTCAAGACGCTCGGCCTACATCCTTTCCCTGTACCCTCCCTCGACCTGACAGCCCTATTCGCAGATAGTACGCCCAACAACTTACTTTGAGGGTCGTACACCGACGTGGATAGTGAAGCGGCAGCGCAGGGAGCGGGACGGTCAGTCGGGCGCAAATCCCGGCGCGATCGCGTCTGGAACGCTGCGAGTATCGCGATCGTGGTGGCGCTCTGGGCTTTCGCGATAATCCACATCACCAGTCTCGCGCAGGACCTGCAATACAAAAACTTCCCGTGCGACTTCTGCTCGTTCTACAGCTCCGATCTCGCACTGCGCGCGGGCCTCGACCCCTACACGGCTGACCTTCCTGCAATCGAACGCCGGCTCGGTACCGAAAGCCAGATACCTCACGCGACGGAACCGCCGACGCAACTGATGCTGTTCGAGCCGTTCACCTACTTTTCTCTTCCCTCCGGATTCCGGGTGTGGACCGCGCTCAACGTGCTGGCGTTGGCCGCGAGCCTCGGCTTGTTGCTGGGTCCGCGTTCGGGGTTGAACTATCGGATCGCCTTGATGCTGGTTGCGCTCACGATTCTGTACCCGCCCGTCAGCAGACATTTCGTCTGCTCCCAAAACAAGCTTTTCACCCTGCTGACACTGGTCCTTATGATGCGCTGCATGGAGGACGGGTACGATGGAAGTGCCGGCCTGCTACTCGCGTTGGCTGGCATGACGCGGCTGTTCCCGTTTGTGATCGGTGGCTATCTGCTGATTCGCCGTCGTTGGCGGGTGATATTCTTCGCCGCAGCCGGTTCAATGTTGTTAGGCGCCATAACGTTGGTCTTCATCGGCGTCGCGAACAGTCGCAGCTTTTTCCCTTCAGCGCTGGTCACCTCGAGTCAGAACTGGGACATCAGGCGCAATACATCGTCAGTGACGCTGGTGTCGCGGATGTTTTGGCATAGCGGGTACTCAGGGCCAGTGGTCGAGGTGCTACGGATTACTGCCGTGGTGATTTCGATCGTGCTGGTGCTGACCATCAGCACGCTCGCAACCCTCAGGAAGTCAGCCGTTGGAGATCGCGACTGGCCGGCGTTTTCACTTTGGATAATAACCTCCCTGATGCTTTTCCCGAGCTCCAAGGAATATTACCTGGTGATGCTGTTGATACCTTTCGCCGCACTTGCGGACGCTGCAGCGCACGGGCGGGCCAATCTCCGCGCAATCGCGCTGGCGGCCGTTTCGTACGTGGCGATTGGCTATCCACGGCAACAGGAACGCTATCTCGGGATGCTCTTCAAGCACATCATCGGCCTCCGCGAGGTCCTGGGAAGTGCTTCCTTTCCGTTACTCGCGGCCTACATCTCGATCTATTGGCTGATCACCGACCAAGCGCGAGACCGCGGCGCTAAATTGAACGCGGCGCGATTGGAATAGCGTCGTTGCAACATGACGGGCATTTGCCTATTAGATTGCGAAGTTCCGTTTCTTAACGGCCGTACCCGATCAACTTGCGATGACCGATCTGACGATTCTCGGAGGAGGGCCCGCAGGCCTGGGGGTCGCGTTCTACGCGCACCGCGCGAGAATTCCGTTCATCCTGTTTGAAAAATCAGCTCACCTCGGCGGGATGTGCCGCACACTTCGCCATGGCGAACACTTCTACGATTGTGGAGCGCATCGTTTCCACGATCAGGATGGCGAGATCACGCGCGACGTTCTGGATCTGATGGGCGATGAAATGCTGGCGGTCGATGCACCCAGCATGATCTGGGACCGCGGCCGATTCGTCGATTTTCCACCGACGCCTCTGAACGCAATCCTTTCTCGCAGTCCGATCGAAGTGTGGCGTATCGGCGTCGAACTGCTGCGCGCTCACCTGCGACCGCGCCAGTGCGTCAGCTTCGAGGATTTTGCGATCAGCCAATTCGGCGAAACCCTGGCACGCAGGATCGCATTGAATTACTCGGAGAAGCTGTGGGGACTGCCAGCCGCACAGTTGTCGCCCAATATTGCCACCCGCCGCCTGAAGGGGATGACGTTGCGCTCGTTGTTCTTCGAACTGATTCTCCCTTACAGAAAGACCTCGCATATCGATGGCGCCTTTCTCTATCCGCGCCGCGGTTACGGGCGGATCGTGCAGAATCTCGAGAGCACGCTGCCGCCCGATTCGATTCGCCTCGCGCATGAGATCGAGCGGATTCAATGCGAGCGCGGAACCATCGCGCGGATCCTTTTCGCGGATGGTCACGCGGTAGAGCCGCGCGACCGCGTCGTATCAACGCTGCCGCTCACCGTGCTGGTAAAGTTTCTTGGCGATCAGATGTCAGATGAGGCGCGGCAAGCTGCTGCGCGCCTGCGTTTTCGCCAGATCAGGATTTTCTTTCTGAGGCTCAAGCGCCCTCAGCTCTCGGCCAATGCATCGATCTACATTCCCGATCCGCAATTTTGCATCTCCCGCCTCTACGAGCCGAAGAATCGCTCGGCCGCTCTCGCACCGCCCGACGAGACATCGGTGGTTGTGGAAGTGCCCTGCTTTCTCGATGACCCGATTCAACGGATGCCGAATGAAGATCTGGCTGAGCGCGTCATTAGCGAACTGGTAGCGCTCACGCTGGTCAATCGCGCGGAGGTCGTCGAATGGAAGCATCATTTTCTCGCCAACGCGTACCCGGTTTATTCTTTGGATTACTCGCGTGACGTTTCGATCATCACAGAAGAACTTGCGCAAATATCGAATCTCAGCACGATCGGACGAGCCGGCCTGTTCTTGTACAGTCATCTCCACGACCAGTTGCGATTGGCCAAGGATTACGTCGCTTCGCACCTGCAATCGCGCATTGAGCTCGATCCGGAGCCGGCGCTCGAGCCGCTCGCCATGGAGCCGCTGACAGAATGATGACTACCGATCGCGAAGAAGGTGCATCACTCCCAAGAGCCTCTTTCAAAATGCTTGCGAAGCGTTTGATTGGAAGCTTTCACCCGGCTCCCCCGGAACCGGCCGAGCTGGCGTGGGTGCGGTCGCTCCTCACGCGAGAGGAATTTGATTTGTGGTCGAAGCTGTCTCCACATGATCAAATCCACAGCGTCCGGGTCGCGCAGGGAGTGCGTCGCCGGCTGGCCGCCACTCCGTATGCGGGCGACTCGCTCTGGTTGAGCGTGGCGATCATGCATGACATCGGAAAGCTCGAATCCAATCTTGCGATGTACGAACGCATGTTTGCCACGGTGGCCGGCAGGACCGTCAAATTGTCCACCGCGACGCGGTGGGCATCTTCGGCGCGCGGTCTTACCAGGCGAGTCGGCAGGTTTCTAATTCATGGCGCGCTCGGCAGCGAGATGATTCTGTCCGCGGGCGGCCGTGAGGAAATTGCTCTATGGTCCGCCGTTCATCAGGCGGATGGTTTGGCCGCCGAGCAAAAGATTCCATTGCCGGTCATCAAGGCCCTGGTCGAAGCCGATTCGTACTGAGTTCTCCAGCCTGGCCGGGCGATAGCCGGCGGCAACCGAAATCTGCCGGCGTCGTATACCTTCTGGGATGGCGGGATTTTGTCGGCCGGGGAAAAGTATTGCACCATCGGCGGATTTGCTAAGATACAAGGCTGGCAATCGCATGGCATGTCGGTTGCTGCCTCACGCTGAGGCCACGACTGAGGCCACACAAAAGGAGAACTCGAGATGAAACGTTCCGGGTTTATGAAAATTGTCGCGATACTGGTATTCGCAATGGCGATGCCGTCTATCGCGGCGGCCCAATACGGCGAAAAGCGCCTGGATAACTGGCTCGACGGCCACCAGGATGTGAAGGCCGATTTGGAGCGGAATCCCAGCCTGCTTTACGACCGGAAATGGCGGCACGAGCATCCGGGACTGCAACAGTTCATGCAGGAAAATCCCCAGGTCTGGGGCAAGATCCCGAACAGCGGGCGCTACGGCGCTTACGGTCCCGATAAACATTGGCACGATGCCGACTGGTGGCATGAGAACAACCCCAACTGGATAAACCAGAACCATCCCGAGTGGACCTCGACTCATCCCGGTTGGGGAGGAGCCCCGGTCGCGGCCGCAGGCCCAGGCCCCGGCGACTACGACGAGCATCACGTATGGCATGACAGCGGCTGGTGGTCTGCGCATCATCCCGACTGGGTCAATAAGCATCACCCCGAGTGGTACAAGCATCCGTACGAGCATCCGATCGCAGCGGAAGAACATCATGAGGACGTGGTGCACGCAGAAGAGATGCACCATCATCCGGTCAATCCCGGCCAGCCGAACCACCATTGATTCGACTCCTCTAAACCGAGCCTGACCGGCAGGCTCGGGCTCTTTACCCCGAGTTATCCACAGAACCCCCGGGCTGGTCCGAAGGAATTTCGGACCGGTCCGGGGGAAAAAATCTCGTCCACTTGCCGTGGACGTGTTGCATTCCTGTTACAAATATAACTATATTTCCCCGTCAATTGGGTGGGATAGTTTCACGTTTGTAAGGATCTTGGCTTGGGGGCAAGCGAGCGGTTCGCTTCGCGCATAGACGCACGCACTCGGGTGAGGAGGAGTTCATGAGATTGAAATCAAGGTATTTGAATGTGGTCGCCGCCGTCGTTGGCGCGGCGCTGATCGCGATCAACCTTAGCGGTTGCGCATATTTGGAGCAGCCGCGCAGTTGGGGAACCTGTGCGCTTGTCGGTGGACTCCTCGGCGCCGGCGCGGGCGCCGCTGTAGGTATCGTCATCGTCGACAATACCCAAGGCAGGCACAGCACCAGCAGCAATGACTCACGAGCCTGGGCTGGTGCGGGTGGTGCAGCAGGTGGCGCGATTCTCGGCGCTCTGGCTGGTCACTACATCTGCGATCCAATAATCCAGCCGCCGGCACCGCCTCCTCCGCCGCCACCGCCGCCTCCTCCACCGCCGCCACCGCCGCCGCCGGTCCAGCAGAAGCTGGTACTGCGTGGAGTGCATTTCGACTTCAACAAGTCGAAGATCAGGCCGGGTGACGCAGCTGTTCTGGATGAAGCCGCAACGACTTTGAAGGCCAATCCGAACGTGACGATCAACGTCAACGGTTACTGCGACGCAATCGGCGGCGAGGCGTATAACCTCAAGCTGTCTGATCGGCGCGCGAACGCCGTCGTGGATTACCTGGTGAAGGCGGGCATCCCGTCAGCCCAGTTGATTCCGCACGGCTACGGCAAGACTGACTTCGTCGCCACCAACGACACGGCCGAAGGCCGCGCTCAGAATCGTCGCGTCGAACTGGTGCCGAATCAGTAAGCCGTTCCGGGATTGAAACGTCAGTAAAGCGGCCGCAGTCCTTCGGGGCTGCGGCCGCCCTTTTGTTCGGGATCATTTTGTTACGGAACCATTTCGTTCTGGTGGGGACACAAACCCTGGTGTTCCGCTAATAGACCCAGATCCCAAAAAAAGGCAGAATTGTCACGTTTGACTCTTGGACAACATGAACCCAAGGAGGGTTGCTGGTGATTAGGTGGAAAAATTGGATTGGCGCGGGAGCGACCGTCGCTCTCCTGACTGTCTCGTCATGCGCGTCGTGGACGCCTGAGCAAAGGACTTACACGATGGGCGGAGCGGCCGCCGGCGCACTGGTCGGCGGGGGAATCGGCTGCGGAGTCGCCGCCGGCGCCAGCGGTTCCGCTGAGAGTTACGAGATTGGATGCCCCACCGGCGTCGTGTTTGGCGCGCTGATCGGCGCCGTGAACGGCTACCTGCTCGCGCCGAAGCCCGCACCGCCTGCACCTCCTCCACCGCCACCGCCGCCTCCTCCGCCGCCACCGCCTCCGCCGCCGGTGCAGCAGAAGCTGGTGCTGCGCGGAGTGCATTTCAACTTCAACAAGTCGAACATCCGGCCGGGTGATGCCGCCGTTCTGGACGAGGCCGCGGCAACTCTGAAGACCAATCCCAATGTGACGATCAACGTCAACGGTTACTGCGACGCGATCGGTGGCGAAGATTACAACCTCAAGCTGTCCGATCGGCGCGCGAACTCCGTCGTTGATTACCTGGTGAAGGCGGGAATCCCGTCGAGCCAGCTGATTCCGCACGGCTACGGCAAGACCGACTTCGTCGCCACCAACAAAACGGCGGAGGGTCGCGCTCAGAATCGCCGCGTTGAACTGGTGCCTAACCAATAGGTCGGGCATGTTCGAAGACTGAAACGTCTGTTGCCGGCCGCAGTCCCCTCGAGGGGGCTGCGGCCCATTTTTGTGTAAACGAATTATTACCGATTCGACGCTTTACACAGGGTTAGCGTGCCCAATGGACCTACCTTCGAAAAAATGGCAGACTCTCGCAGTGTTTTCTTCTGGAACGATCTGAACCCAGGGAGGGGTGCTAGTGCTAAAGTGGAAAAATTGGGCGGGCGTAGTTGCGACCCTTGCTTTGTTGACGGCTTCGTCGTGCGCGACGTGGAGCCCTCAGCAGGTTACGTATACCGAGTACGGAGCCGCTGGCGGCGCAATCGCCGGTGGAGGCATCGGATGCGGAGTTGCAGCGCTCGAGAGCGGCAGTCCTAAGGCTTACGCAATTGGATGTGCATCGGGAGTTGCGGGAGGCGCCATAATCGGTGGCGTCATTGGCTATCTGCTGGCCCCGCCCGCGCCGCCACCGCCGCCGCCACCTCCACCACCGCCGCCTCCGCCGCCGCCACCACCGCCGCCGCCGCCTCAGAAGCTGGTGCTGCGCGGAGTGCATTTCGACTTCAACAAGTCGAATATCCGTCCGGGTGACGCCGCCGTGCTGGACGAGGCCATTACGATCCTGAAGCAGAATCCGACCGTCGTCATCGACGTCAACGGTTACTGCGACATTATCGGCGGTATGGACTACAACCAGCATCTGTCCGAGCGCCGCGCCAACGCCGTCGCCAACTACCTGCTGAGTGGCGGAATCCATGCCACCGAGCTGAGGGTGACCGGATACGGCAAGACCAACTTCATCGCGACCAACAAGACGGCCGAGGGCCGCGCTGAGAATCGCCGCGTCGAGTTGGTGCCCGAACAATAAGTCGGGCCGAGACTGAAACGTCTGTTACCGGCCGCAGTCCCATTCGGGGCTGCGGCCGCTTTTTTCTTATTGGCGCTCACACCGGATGCTGACGACGACGCGCATTTTTGCTATGAAACCTCTCCTATGAAGTCTGCACGATTGGTGTCTCCAGGAATGATGTCGAGACGAAATGTAGGAGTCGGCGCCGCGGTCGCCGCGCTTGTTTTAACGGCGATGGTCGCGGCGTCGCCGGGCTATGCGCAATCGCAACCGGCGGCTCCGGATGCCGCCGCTTCCCCGGCACCGAAGAAGACACTGCGACAGAAGGTCAAAGCGCTCGTCGCTCAAATTACGCCGGACCGAATCAAGCGCGATATCGAGTTCAGAAAAGCGTCGGCGCTGTTCCCGCAATTCTGCGAACATTGGGGACAGGACTTGCACGACCGCGAGGTCAACAACCTCTCGAACCTGAAGTTCGTCCCCAAGGACGGATATGAAACCACCACCTACACCGGCTACGGCAAGATCTCCGGGTGTGAGTCGCACCAATCGAAAGACGGTTACTCGATCGGAAAGATTACCTACGAGGAATTCGTCTACTACCTGGCCGGCAAGTCCGAGGAAGAAGCCCGCCACGCACCGCCCAAGCCCATCAGCGATCTTCACACCACCGAAATTTTTCGCTGGGACAACGGCAAGTGGTTCTACTGATCCGACGCAACCGCTCGACGTAATAGCTCCGCAAATCGGAACGCGCGATGCGTGAGTCGCGCAAGCTCACGCGCGATTTCTACGCGCGTCCGGTTCTGCTGGTCGCGCGCGAATGCATCGGCAAGGTCCTCGTCCATCGGACCGCCGACGGAGTCGCAGCCGGCCGCATCGTCGAGGTCGAGGCCTATCGCGGTCCGCTCGATCTCGCCGCGCACAGCTCGCGCGGCCGGACCAAGCGGACCGAAGTGATGTACGGGCCGCCGGGCCACGCCTACGTGTACCTGCTTTATGGAATCAGCTGGGCGATTAACCTTGTCACTACTGCTGACGGCGCGCCGCATGCGGTGCTGATCAGAGCAATCGAGCCGTTGCGCGGCATCGACTTGATGGCGCGACGTCGCCGCAAACCTGCGCACTCGCGCGAACTGACTAATGGCCCCGGCAAATTGACTAATGCACTGGCTATTACGGGCGCCGATTACGGGCGCGATTTATGCGGCGGACAACTCTACCTGGAACGTTCCGACGTCCCAGCAGGGCGAATCGGCCGCTCGACCAGGATCAATGTCGACTACGCCGGAGTGTGGGCATCGAAGCGATGGCGCTTCTATGAACGTGGCAACCGCTATGTCTCCGTCGCACCGCGCGACTAGCCGCCCAGGCGGGTAGTGACGCCCGTCTCGGGCCGCGATACCACCGTCACATTTTTGACCTGCGAAACGACTACCGGATACTCACGGCGAATCTCGGCAACCTGCTCGGGCGGCGCGTTCGGCGAGACGATCACCACTGGAGGTCCATTGTTCTCGATTCCGCTGAGCGGGATTCGAATTATCTGCACGCTGTCGCGCTGCGCCGCCGGAATGTAGTAGCTGACCAGGTAGAATCCGCGGCAGACGCCGATGCGCCGGTCCGAACCCACCCGCGTCAGCGCTATCTCGCACGCGTCGCGCCAGCGATGGTCTCCCGGTTTCAACTCCGACGACACTCGAAGCACGGAAAGAACGACTAGCGCGACAATCGCGGCCGCCCGGTAATTGCGCGACGGCAAAGACTCGATCCCGATGGACGTCAGTATGTACAGCGCGACGAACGAGAAGATCAGGTAGCGCGTTACCAGCATCGGAGTAACCAGGTACGACCCCGCGAGCAAAACGATCGGCGGTGCCGCTACCAGCAGGATCAACAACACCGCTTCATCGCGATGCGCGCGCCAGAGCCGCACGCCGCCGACAATCGCGAGCAGCGCGAATAGCACGAACGGCCAACTGCCAAGTCCGTTCTCGAAGGTCTCGAACGGCTCCAATGCTCCGGGCGGCTGGATCCAGTCGTAATCTCCGCGTTGCACTCCCTCGACGCCGTATCGCAGTCCGGCATAGAAAGGCAGCAGCAACAGCATCGCGGCAACCAGCGCTCCCGCCATCAGCCATGGCGCCGCAGTCCGCACTCCAGCGTCGGCCCGCGCGTCGGCAAAATACAGATAGATGAGCCACGCCGCTTCAGCCGCGATAACCAATCCCGCGGTAAAATTGGTCGCCACCGCAATCGCCGAAAAAATTGTGAGACCAGCATAGTTCGCCGGCCCTCCCAATCGGCGCGCTCGAAGCAGGAAAATCACCTGCACGAGAATCCAGCCCTGCATCATCGAATACATTCTCGCCTGCCGCGCGATTTCAACCGACGGCAGCCCAACCGCAAACAGCAGCGCGCACAGCCCCGCAACGATGTAAACGCTTTGATGCCTGCCGCCTCGCCCGTTATTTTCACGGGAGAGGTCAGGTGAGGGTTCTGCGGATCGACCTGAGAGCGCGCCCGCCCCCGCAGCCGGGGCTTCCGACGTTTCACTCACCGCCAACATCAATTCCACGCCCAGGATGAACACGAGCACGATCGACAGCGACCCAATCAGCGCCGGCAGCGCGCGCATCGCCGCCTCGCTGTCACCGAACAGCGACATCCATCCATGTTGCGCGATCTCGTAAATCGGGAACTTACCCGAATCAAGTCGATGCTGTACGTGGAGAATGCGATCGACGTTCCGGCGCGACGCCTCGGCCCACGAGAGCGACTCGTCGATCGACAACTCGCGCGAGCCCAGCCCGAAAAACCGCAGCAGCGTGCCCACCGCGACAGCTACCAGCAGCAGAGCCGGCAATTGTACCTGCCAGTAGCTGGACCGAGAGTTCATTGATCGATTGAAGGCGCGCGATGAATCGCTTTCGGGGAAATTGCGTGCGGCCGCTGTTTCGCGATTAACTGTCTGCGATGCCGGCGCTCGTTAGCAAGCAAAACCCCTTTCCGGTCGCCATTATAACCGACTTCGGCTATCGCGATCACTATGTCGGTGCGATGAAGGGCGTGATCGCGTCGATTGCTCCCAGAGCCAACGTGATCGACATCACTCACGGAGTCGTTGCACAATGCATTGTCGCCGGCGCGATCGCCTTGCGCGAATCCTGGCGCTATTTTCCGCCGCGCACCGTCTTCCTCGCAGTGGTCGATCCCGGCGTCGGCACCGCGCGCGCGCCGATTGCCATCGAGACTCGCGCCGGCGCGCGCTTCGTCGGACCCGACAACGGTCTGCTCTGGCTCGCCGCCAAGGAAGCCGGCATCAAGCGCGTCGTGAAACTCACATCGCCCCGCCATCGTCTAAGCAATGTGAGTGCGACCTTCCACGGCCGTGACATCTTCGCGCCGGCCGCGGCGTATCTCTGGCGCGGCACGCCGATTTCCGCGCTCGGCCCCGCGCTGCCCTCGTCGATAGTAGCGCTCGAGCTGCCGCGGCCGACCGAGTCAGCGCGCGAACTGCGCGGCGAAGTCGTCTACGTCGACGGCTTCGGCAACCTGGTGAGCAACATCGATCGCCGTACCGCCGAGCAGTTCGGATCTCGCTTTCGCCACAAATCCCTTTCAGTTAGGATCAAGGGTGGCGCGGCGATGGGCATACTGCACACTTATGGTGACGCGCCCGAAGGTGCTTCTCTCGCAATATTCGGAAGCTTCAACCTGCTCGAAATCGCGATTCGCAACGGTAACGCCGCCGCGAGATTCGCCGCCGGACCTGGAACGCCGGTTTCTGTCGTCGCGGTCGCGGACCGCATCTAATCATGGATGAAATAGTCACCCACAAGGACACCCCAACTGTCCTTACCGACATTCCGCGCTACTCTGCGCCGCCCGAACCGATGGACCGCGCGCTCGACCGCCCGCGCATCCCGCCGCTGAACATCGTGCTGCTGCTGCTCACTTTCCTGACCACCAGCACCGCCGGCGCGTATATGAATGGCGAGGAAGTTTCCATCCTCCATCCGTTTCACGCGATGGTCGCGCTGACTTCGGGATTCTCGTTCTCGATTCCGCTGATGATGATTCTGTTCGCGCACGAGATGGGTCACTACCTGACCTCGCGCTACCACAAGGTCGACGCCTCCCTGCCCTACTTCATTCCGGCGCCGCCGTCGCTGTTCATCATCGGCACTTTCGGCGCGTTCATCCGCATGCGCGAGCCCGCGCGAACGCGCCGCGTGATGTTCGACATTGGCGCCGCCGGCCCCTGGGCGGGCGTGCTGCTCGCCATACCCGCCGTCATCATTGGCCTCTATCTTTCCGACGTGACGCCGCTCGACAAATCCGCCGGCGGCCTCGAACTCGGCAACTCGCTGCTGTTCCTCGGCCTCTCGCACATCGTACTGCACGTCGATCCGACGACCGTCAACGTGAACCTTAACCCGATCGCATTCGCGGGATGGCTCGGGCTGTTCGTCACGACGCTGAACCTGCTGCCTGTAGGACAACTCGACGGCGGCCACGTTATCTACGCGTTGTTCCCGCGCAAACACCGGACGATTTCGGTGCTGTTCGTCATCTCGTGCGTGCTGATGGTGCTGGTGCCGCTCGCGCTCGGCGACAATTTCTGGTGGGGCTGGATGCTATGGGCGGTGCTGTCGCTGGGGCTGGGCCTGGGACATCCGTCCACCATCGATCGCGACACTCCGCTGAATCCGCGCCGCGCGCTCGCCGCATGGGCCACCGTCGTACTGTTTATCGTCACCTTCAGCCCGGTGCCGCTCTCTTTTGTGCAACCCGAGGCGCCAGTGCAGACGCCCGATGAGAGCCACAGCCAGGAAATAATCCATCACGCGCCGCACTATGAACAGATGCTCCGGCAAATCGGCCACGTCAAAATCTGAGCGGGGAAACTGAATTGACTGAAGCCGCAGGCAAGCCCAATCGCCCAAGTTGGGATCAGTACTTCATGACGATCACCCGCGAAGTCGCCGAGCGCTCGACCTGTCTGCGCGCCAAGGTCGGCGCCGTGATCGTTCGCGACCGCAGCATCCTGGCCACCGGCTACAACGGCTCGCCGGCAGGATTGCCGCACTGCACCGAGGTCGGATGCCTCGTCTACGAATCGCGCACGCCCGACGGCGAAATCGAGCAGAACTGCTATCGCACCATCCACGCCGAGATCAACGCGATCTCGCAGGCGGCTCGCAACGGCGCCGCCATCCGCGACGCCGACATCTACGTCACCCACACGCCGTGCATCCATTGCCTCAAGGTGCTCATCAACACCGGCGTCCGCACCGTGTACTACGCGCGCCCGTACAAGCTGAACACCGTCAAAGAATTGCTCAAAGGCGCGAGCATCAAGCTGGTCGAGGTCCCCTCCGAGAATCGCGCATGACCTCCGCCTGCGGAATCTGCGCAATGATCGATCGCATCAAGGCCGGCCGATTCCCGGACTTCATCGCGGAGCTCGCGAGTTGCTACGTCATTCTCGGCGATCAGCAGTTCTACCGCGGCTACTGCGTGCTCTTCGCAAAGCTCCACGCGACCGAGCTCTACCTCATGCCGGCAGACGCCGCGCGCCAGCTCGCAGACGAAATGCGCCTCACCGCAGAAGCCATCGCCGCTGTCGTCCAGCCGTGGAAGATGAACTACGAATGCCTGGGCAATTCGGAGCCGCACGTCCACTGGCATCTGTTCCCGCGCCAGGATTCGGAAACGGACGAAATGCGGCGTGGACCGATTTGGCTGCGCCCCGAATCCGAACGAAAGGTGAAGCTTGAGGCAGATGACCGCCACGCACTCATCGGATCCCTCCGCAGCCAGCTCGCCATTCGCTTCCCCGATGCGCGCATCCCGTCGGCCTAGCAACATTCTCCGCGCGGCTTCAGCGCTCGCATTGCTCGCCATCGCGCTTTCAGCATGCAAGCCCGCTGGGCTCCCCGACGCGACCAGTCCACCCGCTCAGCTCTACGCCAGCAAATGCGGCAACTGCCACAAGCCCTACAATCCGCACGAGATGACGGCCTCGATGTGGGACACGCAGGTCACGATGATGGAAGTGAAGATGCAGGCTGCCGGCCTGCCTCCGCTGACTTCTGACGAGCGCGAGTCGATCGTCGATTATTTAAAACGCAACGCCGGCACCCAATAGCACCTGCATTGACTATCCGACCCGGCTGATCTTAAGTGACCCACAGACAACGCTGGCTCTGAAATCCAACGCGAGGAAATCCTTCATGGCTCGAATGATCAGACACGAAAAGAACGCACCCTACGAAGTCCCCGAAGGCACCGAGCTGCCAATCTACATCTGCGCTTGCGGACTCTCGAAGAACAAGCCGTTTTGCGACGGCTCGCACAAGAAAACGCGCGACGAAAATCCCACCGACGTCTACATCTACGACGACACCGGCCGCGCCCGCGTCAAGAACGAGTACTAGTCGTCACGCGCCGCTCCCTCTGCGCGATTGTTCTCCTTCCCACGATGGGGAAGAGTTAGGGGTCAGGTTTTTCGGTAACCACTCCAAGTTTTGAAACTCGACCAAGAGACTACGCGCGCCGACCTGGAACCTGACGCTGTGCTCGCGAATGCGGCGCTCGACCAGCCTGCCGTTCCCGATTGGCTTGGTTACATCGCCGAGCCGCGCCACGCGTGGCCGATCCTGCTGATCTTCGGCGTCGCCCTCTTTCTCGTAAATCTCGGCGGCTATCCGCTCTACACCAAGGGCGAACCGCGCGAGGCCGTCACGGTTTTCGACATCGTTCACGGCGGCGGAGTGATTTTGCCGCAGCGCGCCGGCGTCGAGATCCCGTCCAAGCCGCTGCTGATGCACTGGATGGCGGCGCTCGTCTCGATCGTCGCTGGCGGCGTCAACGAATTTTCTGTGCGCCTGCCGTCAGCCGGGCTCGCAATCGCCGGCATCATCGTTTGTTACTTTTACGTGCGCCGGCTGTTTGACGACGTGATCGCACTCTTCGCCGCGCTCATCCTCGCCACCACTTTTCAATATCTGCAAGCCGGCACCGGAGCGCGCGTCGATATGACGCTGACCTTCTTCATGGAGGTGGCGTTCTTAGAATTCATTTTGATGGCCGAGGGACTCACGCGCCGCCGGATGCTGCTCTACGTCGCAATCGCGCTAGCCGTTTTGACCAAGGGTCCCATCGGCTTGATTCTTCCGGGTCTCGTGGCGCTGATTTGGATTGCCGCCGAAGGACGATGGGACTTCCTGCGCGAAATGGATCTGATTCGCGGAACGCTCGTCGTGCTGATACTTGCCGGAGGATGGTACCTGGCGGCGTTGATCGAAGGCGGCCCGGGATTTTTTCGCAAGCAGGTTCTCACCGAGAACGTGCTCCGCTTCGCTGGCGGCGCCGATTTCCACGAGGGCCACATTCATCCCTTCTATTATATGGAGCTCGCTCTGCTCGCCGGCTTCATGCCGTGGACGATGCTGCTGCCGATAGTCGGCGTTGAGGCGTCGCGGGCGCCGCGCAAACTCGATCCGCGCCTCAAATACATTTTCATCTGGTTCGCCGCGGTTTTGATTTTCTACAACCTTCCGCAGAGCAAACGCGGCGTGTACCTGCTCTGCCTTTATCCAGCGCTCGCCACCATCGTCGCGATCTATCTCCGCCAAGCCCTCGCGCTTCCTGAAACGGCGCGCTTCTTCGTTCAACTGCTTGCGCGAGTCTCAGGCTTCGCGATGCTGCTGCTCGGCAGCGCCGCCCTGGTTGCGCAAGCGATGCTGGTCGCGTCGCCCGGCCAGTTCGCCGACCTGCTGCGAGTAGCAAGCATCGGCGCGCCGGATTTCCCGCGCATTCTCTCTTCGACCATCGGCGAGCATTGGATGCTGTCGCTGGCGATGCCGCTGGCGGTGGTTATCCTGGGCGTGCGGCTGATCGTCACCCGCCCGACGGTCGCGCGAATGGTGCTCGCAATCGCGGCGGCGATGGTTTTCGTCACCGTTGCGGTCAACGTCGTCGTTGTGCCGGCCATCGCCAACACCCTCTCGCTGAGGGACTTCACCGATCATGCGATGAAAGTCGTGGATGACAGTCCGGTCGGATACCTGGGCGCGCTGAACTACGACGTCGCCTTTTACAGCCGGCGCACAATTCCGATCGTCGCGCAGCGAGACCCCGGCATGCCCGAGTACCTGATCGCGTGGCGCACTCTCTACAACGCACTGCCGCCCGCCAAGCGCAGCCGCTTCGACATCGTCATGGTCTCCAACCCGACCTCGCTCGACGGCGGTGACCAGATGCTCCTGCTCCGCCAGCGCGCAGGATCGCCGACGCAACCCGCCAAACCCTCCGACGATTACATACAGGCGAAACTTTCTACGACAGACCCTCGCGTCGAATCTCCGTCACCGCTTTCACCAGCCGCGGCAAAACCTCCGCCGATCCACCGCGCAAGCTCACGTCGCATATCTGCGTAATTTCGGACTCGTAGAGATTCACTTCGATCAATGTTCCGCCGCGCTGCTTCACTTCGAGCGCGAATCCCGCCGCCGGATAAACCGTCGCGGAAGTTCCCGCCACGATCACGAGGTCTGACTTCGCCGAATGCTCCGCGCACATGTTCAACACGTCGATTGGAATCGGCTCGCCGAACGAAACCGTGTCCGACTTCAGCAATCCTGCGCATCGCGGACACGCCGGCGGCAGCTGCTCGAGGCTGATCGCGTCGCCGTGAAACCGCGTCCTGCAGTCGAGGCATCTAATCAAAGTCCAGTTGCCGTGGATTTCCGCGAGCGCCTTTTGCCCGGCCTGCCGATGCAGGTCGTCGACATTCTGCGTGATGACGAAGCGCAGCACTCCCAGTTGCTCCAGCTCAACCAGCGCGAGATGCCCCGGGTTCGGCTTGGCGACCGACAGCGGTTTATAAAGTTCGTCGTTACGCTTGCTGAGCCGTTCTTCCCAGGCCTTTTTCGGATCGGCCATGAAGCGCTGAAAGCCATTCATCGGCGGCTCGCCGTACTTGGTCCACAACCCGCCGGGCCCGCGAAACGGCGGTATCCCGCTTTCGACCGACATCCCGGCGCCGGTCAGCGCGATCGGATATCGCGCCGCCAAAATCGTCTTCGCAGCTTCGCGAATTTCCTCGTCGTTCGCTCTCTCTTCTGGCTTTGTCATCGCGAATCCCCTTACGCTCACATAGTCATTCGGCCTTCAAGTGACTACGCACGAAATAAAAGTGAATGCATACGCCGCCAGTCCTGGCGCCTCGGCGCGAATCGTCAGCGACCCTGAAACCGCCGACTCATTGGCGACGACACTGTACATTCGCGGAGTGTCGATGGTGATAAATCCTCGTTCGCCTTCAAACTTCACGTCGTCGCCCGCTCGATCCCCGTCTGCGAGCGTGACTTCCGCGCGCACGCTGGCCCCCGCCGGCGGCGCCATCACCAGGTTAACGTCCTTGGCCGTGTACCGGAGCGAAATAGCGGCGCCGGCTCCCTCGCTGCGAGCACTCTCCTCCTCGACGCGCCATCTGCCGGCGAGATAGCTCATGCCCTCGACGTGCGGGCCGGCGTCGCGATAGTCATGCGGCCGATCGCGCACGACAGCCTCGAAATTTCCGAACTGACCGCGCGCGTGACCGAGATACAACTCCGGCGTGACGCGATAGCAGACCGCGCCGGGATGGTCGCTGTCGCGCACCGGTTCCATCGGCGGTGGCAAACTCGCGCCCGGATGCAGTTCGCGGAGCAATCCCTGAATAGCTACTTCGGTTTCCTGGTAAGCTCCTTCGCCGAAATGGTAGTAGCGAATGCGTCCCTTCGTATCGACCAAATATTTCGCAGGCCAGCACCGATTCGAGTACGCGCGCCAGATTGCATATTCGTTATCGAGCACGATTGGATATTCGAGGCCGAATCGCGTTGCGGCTTCCGCCACGTGCGAACCCTCGCGCGCAAAAGAGAACTCCGGCGCGTGCACTCCGACCACGACCAGGCCGCTGTCCTTGTACCTCTTGTTCCACGCCACTACGTACGGCAGCGTGCGGATGCAGTTGACGCAGGTGTAGTCCCAGAAATCGATCAGCACCACAGCCTTGTCGCGCAACGACTTGAGGCTCACCGGACCGCGCTGAATCCATTGACCGCCATCGAGCTCGGGCGCGAACACTGTCTCGGACAATTGCGGCATCTCGATCTCCTCGATGGCCGCGAGCGTAGCACAGCCTTGGTTTTCGCTCGAAGTGGATTTGACGCTTCATCCGCTCGCGCGCTAGTCAATCGCTGGTGGATAAATCTTCGCACCTCAAAGTGATCGCGATCGAGTCGCCGGCCGATATGCAGCGCGCTCACGCGATTCGCCGCCGCGTCTTTATCGAAGAGCAGCAGGTACCGGAAGATATCGAAATGGACGCGGACGACGCGCACGCATTTCACGCGCTCGCGATTCTTGAAGGAGTCGCCGTCGGATGCGGCCGCATGGTCGAGCATGGCGCGGGTGAAGTGAAGATCGGGCGGATGGCTGTACTGCTGGAGAAGCGCAACAACGGCATTGGCGCGCAGATCTTGCGCTTCCTGATCGATCAGGCGCGCGCGCGCGGATTCCGCAAAGCGATCCTGCACGCGCAACTCACTGCCGAAGGCTTCTATCTGAAAGAAGGATTCACTCCCGTGGGCGGCGTCTTCGACGAGGCCGGCATCGCGCACCGCGCGATGGAACGCCAGCTCTAGCCAATCGACTTACAAGCTCGCAACGAACTCTTCGATCACGCGCGCAACCGCTTCCGGCTTCTCGAGGATCACGTGATGATGCGCGTTGGGAATCGTCACCAACCGCGCATTCCCGTTCGACGCGCGCGCCTGCTCCGCCCCCTCCGCCGTCATGATGCGGCTAAGCTCGGCGCGCACCAGCATCGTGGGAATCGCGATTTCCTTGATCGTGTCGAGCACCGCCAGCCCGTCGCCGCCGAGAAAGCTTTCGCGATCGAATTTGAGCGTCCAGCCCCCTTCCTCCGTTCGCGCCAGGCTCTTCTCGGCGATTTCGTGTAGCACTTCCTCCGCGATTCCGCCCTCTTTCGGCATCAGGCGAAAGCGGGCCTTCGCCGTTGCGAGATCGGGATACGTCACTACCGGGATTGATTTCAGCCGACGCAGATATCGGTCCCGCCCCCGGCTGGAGGTGACGGCGACGTCGATCGCCATCGCGCCGCGCGCACTTTCCGGATGATTGCGCGCGAACGCCAGCACATTCAGCCCGCCCATGCTGTGACCCACGACCACCGGCTTCTCGCCCTTCGGCGCGACGTGCGCAACGAACCGCGCGATATCGCCGGCATAGTCGGCCGGCGAGTATGCGCGCGGCCGCACCCATTCGCTGTCGCCATGACCGCGCTGGTCGAGCGCGAGCAGCCGGTACTCCGGCGCAATCACGCGCGCTATCGGCTCCCACCACCACGCATTCGCGGTGTTGCCGTGCATCAGAATAATTGTGCGAGTCCCGCGCGGATTCCATTCCAGGTAATGCAGACGCGGAGAGCCGTCGAGCAGATGGCTGTGCGGTTCGTTCATTTCAAATCGTTGACAAAATTCCGGATCACTTCAATCAACCCGGCCGGATTGTCCAGCATGACGTGATGATACGACTCATCGACTTCGGCCAGCCGCCCGTTCGGCAACTGCGCGACCATCTTCTTCGCCACTTCGCGATCGAGCAACGGACTCTTTGTGATCTTCACGATCAATGCCGGGCATGCGATCCGATGCAACGACTTCCACACCCGCGACGGCTCACGAATCATAGTGCGGCGATCGATTTTGTGAATCCATGCGCCGTCGTCGTGGCGCTTGAAGCTGTGCCGCGCGATGTGCTCGAGGATTTCCTTCTTCGCCAATGTCTCGCGCGGCAGGACTTTGAAATTTCGCGCGGCCTCGTCGAGCGACTCGAACCGGCGCGCCGGTTTTGCCGCAATCGATTGCAGGAACTCGACTGCCCGCTCCGTGTAGTCGGGCGGCGGATCGAGTGCCACCATCGCGCGCAACTTTTCGCTGTGCTCGGCCGCATACGCGAGCACGTTATGCGCACCCATCGAATGCCCTACCAGGATCGGCGCGCCGAATCCCCAGTGGTCGATCACCTGGTCGAGGTCCGCTACGTAATGCCGTGAGTCGTACGCCCATTCAGCCGCCCAGTCGCTCTCGCCATGCCCGCGTTGATCTAGAGCCAGCACGTGAAAATCGCCGACGAATGCCGGCGCGACGAAGTCCCACCAATGGGCGTGCGCGGAACCGCCGTGCACAAACAACATCGGCCGCTTGCCTTCGCCGCCGTAGTCAAGGCAGTTCAGCGTGAGCCCGTTGGCAATGAAGCGATGCGCTTTCATCGGACGCGCGGTATTTTCCTGCTCATCTCGAAGCCGCCGCGCGCCGCGCACCTGATAGCTTTGCAGCGCGCGCCTTTCATGCCACCATTTAGATGTTGAATCCTGTGCACGACCTGAAGTTATGCGAGAACGAACCGCGCTGAAACCACTGACTCTTGCCGTCGTCCTGATGCTCGCGCTCGCGTCCTTCCCCTTTTCGGCGCGCGCCCAGGACGCCAATGCGGCCAAGGCCCGCGCGCTCGTCGATGCCGCAATCAAGATGAGCGACAGCGACGCCGCTGTAAAGCTGCTGTGGCAGGCCACCGAAATCGACCCGACGCTTGACGACGCCTACGTTTATCTCGGCCTCTACTACAACTCGCGCTCCGACTTCGACAACGTCGTCAAGGTTTATCAGAAGCTCATCAAATATCAGCCCAACCAGGTCAGCGCTTACCTGAATATCGGCGAGGCGTACATGTCGTTTTCCCCGCCGAAGACCGACGACGCACTGGTGTACTATCGCAAGGCCTACGAAATCGATCCCAAGAATACTTTCGCCGCGCTGAGAATCGGAGAACTGCTCGCGCAGAACGGCAGTCGCGACGACGCGCTGAAGTATCTGAGGATTGCACTCGCCGACAGCGCCAAAAATCCCACCGTCGCGTCTGAAGCTGAAAAGACTCTCAAGCAGATGGGCGCCCTCTGACCGCAGACTCCAGATAACCAGATCTTCGTAGTCTTGCTGTAGATAAATATAACTATTTGTTTCGCATCGGAGCGAGTGGTATCTTGGTATCGCTCACTGGGGGAGGATCCGACGATGCGAGTGCCGATCAGTTTGATCACGCTGTCAGCCGCTTGCTTGATCGCGGGTTGTGCGACGGCTTATCAACCCGACGGGGTTTCGGGCGGATACTCGGACAAGGTGGCCGGCAATACGGCGCAGGTTACTTTCCGCGGCAACCGGTTGACCACGCCGGCGACGGTTGACGACTTTCTCCTCAGAAGGTGCGCCGAAGTAACTTTGCAGGATGGTTACAAGTACTTCGTCGTGGCGCAGAAGGACGGGCCGAATGTGGCGAACACCGACGCCTTCGGCTCGAACGTCCGCACCGCGACCATTGAGATGTACCAGAGCAAACCCCAGGGTGGCCCTCACGTCTATGGCGCCTCCAACTTGCTGCGCGAACTTCTTGCTGAACAGGGCGAGAGTGAGGAGCCGGTGTCCGCCTCCGGTTCAGGCGCTCAGGTAGTTCCGCCGCCGATTCCGGGCGCGCCCGAAACGTCAAATAACGCAGCGAGCGCGGCGTCGTCATCGACCTCGCACTTGCTCGCCTCAAACCCGAACCCCAACGCGCTGACCAACGAGGCGGTACACTTCGACCACTGGTAGGCCGAGTAAACGCAGGACCGAGCCTCTACATCTGTGCGCTCTCCGACATGATCAGCAGCTGGCCTTCGAGTCCGGCCTCGCGATGCACGCCGATCTCCGCCACTTCCGGCAGCGTGACGATTTTCTGGAAGGCGGCGCGCGACGGATATTCCATGATCGCGGCGACGTCCCAAATGTCGCCCACCTCTCCGATCACGAGGGCCGCGATTCTGCCGGTGAACAAAATCCTGCCGCCCTCGCGCTCGACAATTTTCGTCATCGCGGCCGCGTAGCGCATGTACGCTTCGCGGCCTGAGATGTTCTCGACGCGACCGTCCTTGTAAATCGCCTTCTCGCGAAACTTCAGCAGGTTCAGCATCGCGATTTTCGTCGACGACGAATCCTGCCCGAGTGCCCGGATTCCTTCGGCGGTTGGATAA
>Ga0209038_10000170_pt1 | contig 21284 bp, 25 predicted proteins | sample BogFormECP03_OM3_FD_188237 | JGI IMG/M metagenome (GOLD analysis project Ga0209038, IMG submission 188237) | Bog forest soil microbial communities from Calvert Island, British Columbia, Canada - ECP03_OM3 (SPAdes) (version 2) | ecosystem: Environmental > Aquatic > Freshwater > Wetlands > Bog ...
CCATCGGCAGCCAGCCTTCATCGCAAATCGGCCGCGAAGCCGCCAGCTCCGCCCCCAGCGCGTGAGCCAGTTTTTCCGCCATCGGAATATTCTCGGGAGCCTTGATGCCGCGTCCGATCGAAACCAGCAGCGGCGCCTGCGTCAAATCGACAGCCTGCTTAGCCTCACGGAAAAGCTCCAAAGGCTTGGTGCGAATCTGCTCCGCCTTCAAATCCACAGTGACCGATTTCACCGGCGCCTTAGCAGCATCGCGCTTGGTAACTTGATCCGCGCGAAACGCCCCGGCCTGAAACGAAGCGATCCACGGTGCCGCGCCCTCGAAAACCACATCCGCCGCAGTGCGCCCCTGAAACATCTGCCGCACAAAAACCAGCTTGCCGCCTTCATAGCGGTAAGCGATGCAATCCCCGATCATCCCCTTGCCAACAGAAGCCGCGAGCTTAGGCGCAAAATCACGCACCTGATAAGTATGCGGCAGCAAAACCAACTCTGCCCCGCTAGAAGCCAAGACCTGCTTCAAAGCCAAGGAATATCCATCCGGCGTATAAGTCTCAAGCAAATCATGCTCAACGAGCAGCACTTCTTCGAGTTGATATGCCGCAAGCTCATCAGCAAGCGAGCCAACGCCTTTGCCAATCACCAGCCCGGAGAGCGAGCCACCAGTCTGCTTGGCAATCTGCTGCGCCGCAGACAAAGTCTCAAAGCTAGCCTTGTTCCAAACCCCGCCGCGCTGCTCAGTAATAAGTAAAATCTTCATTTAGCCCAGTAGGGGAGGGTGCTTTAGACCCTTCCACCTTTCGGCCCCGTAACGCCGATCCACAATCATCACCACAATTACAAAACCCGCGCCTCAAACCTCAATTTCTCAACCAACTTAGCCGCCACTTCCTTAGCCGACCCAGTCAAAAATTCCGTCTTCTTAGATTTCGTAGGCACATAAATCTTCTGCACCTTCTGCGTCAAAGAATCCGGCACTCCCAAAGAAGCCCGAGGCACAGCAGCAATTTCCTTTTTCTTAGCCGCCATGATCCCCTTCAAAGTGGCATAGCGCGGCTTATTAATTCCCGACTGAATCGAAAGCACCGCAGGCAAAGGCAATTCCACCCACTGAAACCACCCAGCCTCAAGTTCCCGCTTCAATTTCATCCGCGAATCGGTGACTTCGATCTGCATAATGATCGTAGCGTGCGGCAACCCCAGCAATTCCGCGAGCAGCACGCCCGTCTGCCCAAATCCCTGATCCTCGCTCTGCAATCCGGTCAAAATCAGATCAAATTTTTCATTCTGAATTGCAGCAGCCAGAGATCGCGCCGAACTAAGCGGGTCCAATTTGTAAAATTCATTGTCCACCACATGAATCCCGCGCTCCGCTCCCTTGGCCAGCGCCTCTTTTATCGTCTGCTTCACCCGGTCCGGCCCCATCGAAATGGCCACCACTTCGCCGCCGTGCTTCTCCTTCAGGCGCAAAGCCTCTTCCAGCGCGTAGGTATCCGGCTCGTTAGTCTCAAATCCAATATCCGACTCGCGAATCCAAGCCCCGCCCTCGGATATCGCCAAAGGCGCATCCTTAGCCGGCACTTGCTTGACGCAAACTCCAATCTTCAATTCATCCTCCGCGGGCCGCGCTACTCTTCCCAGCGCTTGAACAGCAGCGACGCGTTCGTCCCGCCAAATCCAAACGAATTCGACAGAGCATATCTCAACTCCGCCTTGCGCGCGTGATTCGGCACGTAATCCAAATCACATTCCGGATCCGGCGTCTCATAATTTATCGTAGGCGGCAAAATCTGATCGCGAATCGCCAGCACCGAAATCCCCGCCTCGAGCCCGCCAGCCCCGCCAAGCAAATGGCCAGTCATAGACTTCGTAGAGCTAATCGGCACTTTCTTCGCCCGCTCGCCAAACACGCGCTTCAAAGCGGTAGTTTCAATCACGTCGCCAATCGGCGTGGAAGTTCCATGCGCGTTCACGTAATCCACTTGGTCCGCAGTAATTTTCGCGTCCTTCAAAGTCGCCATCGAGACGCGATAAGCCCCGTCGCCATTCTCAGCCGGCTGCGTGATATGAAACGCATCGCCCGACATCCCATACCCGACAAGCTCAGCAATAATTCGCGCCCCGCGCCGCTGCGCATATTCGAGCGATTCCAAAATCAAAACTCCCGATCCCTCACCCACCACAAATCCATCGCGGTCAGCATCAAAAGGCCGGCTAGCCCGCTCCGGCTCATCATTGCGCGTAGAAAGCGCCTTCATCGCTGCAAATCCGCCAACGCCCATCGGAGTAATCGCCGCCTCAGCCCCGCCGGCAATCATCACTTCCGCATCGCAGCGCTGAATAATCTTCATGGCGTCGCCAATCGCATGCGCCGAAGCCGAACAAGCCGTAGCCGTAGCAGAATTCGGGCCCTTCGCTCCATAACGAATGGAAACAAATCCCGAAGCCAGATTCACAATCGAAGCAGGAATAAAGAAGGGAGAAATCCGCCCAGGCCCACCCGCCAGAAATTTCGAATGCTCGCGCTCGATCACATCAAATCCGCCGATTCCCGAAGAAAGAAAAACGCCGGTGGATTCAGCAATCTCCGGCGTAACCTCGAGCCCGGCCATCCTCACCGCAAAATCCGTGGCGGCAATAGCCAGCTGGATAAACCGCCCCATCTTCTTAATTTCTTTTTTTTCAATCCAGAGGTGCGGGTCGAAATTTCTTACTTCCCCCGCAATTCGACAGTCGAACTTCGAGGCGTCAAAATGAGTAATAGGTCCAATGCCGCTCTTTCCGGCAAGGAGATTTTTCCAAACTTCATCGGTGCCGATCCCGCATCCGCAGACGAGTCCGACGCCCGTTACCACCACGCGGCGATTCAACGCGACATTTCTCCTGCTCGAGTGGGGTGGCTACTTTTTCGCCGAGGCGTGTTTCTCGATGTAGCTGACCGCGTCTTTCACGGTGGTGATTTTTTCGGCGTCCTCATCCGGAATCTCGATGCCGAAAGCCTCTTCAAAGGCCATCACCAGCTCCACGGTATCCAGGGAATCCGCTCCCAAATCGTCCACAAACGATGCCGTTGGCGTAACTTCACCCTCATCCACGCCGAGCTGCTCCACAATAATCTGCTTCACGCGTTCATCAACGCTAGCCATGCTATTTATTCCTCCGCTCTCGGCAACAGCATCCGCGCCACTGAATCCGTCAAAGCCCACCCATTCTATGCGCCGCAAAGTAAAGGGTCAACCCAGTAGGGGAGGGTGCTTTAGACCCTCCCACTTTTAGGCCCCTGCGACGTCAGCTAAGCCGCAGTCAACAATATAGGCGCATCACGCGTAATCACCAGCGTATGTTCAAAATGAGCCGCAAGAGAATGATCGCGAGTCTTAACCGTCCAACCATCCCGCGCAGTAAATTCCTGACCCGACCCCACAGCAATCAAGGGCTCAATGGTAATCACCAATCCCTCAGTCAATCGCGAATCCATCTCCGCATCAAAAAAATTAGGCACAGTAGGCGGCTCATGAATAGTTCGCCCAATCCCATGCCCGCAAAGTTCCCGCACCACAGAAAATCCACTCCGCCGCACTTCATCTTCGACAGCCCGCCCAATCTCATTCACCCGCCGCCCAGCCCGAGCCACGCCAATCGCCTTCCGAAAAGCCCGCTCTGCACAACGCACCAACCGCCGAGCATCATCCGAAACCGGCGGCACGCAAACAGTAATAGCCGCATCCGCCATGAATCCATCTTTCTCGATAGTAAGATCAAGCTTCACAAGATCGCCCTCGCGAATCACCCGCGCTCCAGGCACCCCATGCACAATCTCATCATTCAAGCTGATACAAATAGCCCCAGGAAATCCATAGACAAGCGCAGGCGCGGATCGCGCCCCCACGCGCTGCAAAATCCCCGCAGCCGCAACATCAATCTCGCCAGTAGTAACCCCCGGCCGCACCAACCGCGCCAATTCCCGCAACGCCCGCCCAACAATCCGCCCAGCCGCCCGCAGTCCCCGCAATTCCTCTTCAGAAGTAATCGACATCCCTCACCCCATATACATCCCGCCATTCACATCCAACACATGCCCAGTAATATACCCAGCCTCATCGCTAGCCAAAAAAACAATCGCCGCGGCACAATTCGCATCCGTCCCAATCCGCCCCAAAGGAATCCGCGCCAACATCCCGTCCTTAACATTCTGCGGCAATCCTTCAGTCATCCCCGTAGCAATAAATCCCGGCGCCACAGCATTCACAGTAATCCCGCGCGAAGCAATTTCGATAGCCAGCGCCCGAGTCAATCCAATCAACCCAGCCTTAGCCGCCACATAATTAGCCTGCCCGGCATTCCCAGTCTCCGCGACCACTGAAGTCACATTAATAATCCGTCCAGCCCTCTGCTTTAACATCGTCCCCATAGCCTGCTGCGAACAAAGATGCGCCCCAGTCAAATTCGTGCGAATCACCGCGTCCCAGTCGTCAATCTTCATTCGCAAAGCCAAGCCATCGCGCGTAATCCCCGCGTTGTTGACCAAAATATCGAGCCGCCCAAATTTCGCCAACACCTGCTGAAATCCGGCCTTCACCAAAGCCGCATCAGCCACATCCATAGTCACGGCAAGCGCCTCACTGCCAGCAGCCGATATCTCATCAACCAATGAAGCCAGCTTCTCCGCATTGCGCGCCGCCACCGCAACTTTCGCCCCTGCCGCCGCGAGCGCAAGCGAAGTAGCCCTCCCAATCCCCTGGGACGCACCGGTAACCACCGCAACTTTATCTTTCAGGGAAAACATCCGCTCAGGCCTCAGCCGTTTCTGCGCGGGATTGTTGGATTTTATCCAGGGCCGCCTGCAAACTAGCCGAATCCTCCACACCCACCACGCGCACCGCCCGGTCAATCTGCCTCATCAACCCACCCAAAACTTTTCCCGGCCCCACCTCGACAAACATATGCACGCCGCTATCAATCATTTCGTGCACAGAATCCAACCACCGAACCGGCAAACAAACTTGCCGGATCAAAGCCTCGCGCGCCTCGTCGCCGTCGGTCGTCGCGTCAGCATCCACATTCGTATAAAGAGGGAAGCGCAGCGCGTGAAATTTAGTCGCGCGCAAATCCGCCTCAAGCCTCTGTTGCGCCGGCGCCATCAAAGCGCAATGAAACGGCGCCGACACCGGCAAGATCACCGCCCGCTTCGCGCCTTCCTGCGAAGCAATCTCCACCGCCCGACGCACCGCAGCCGCCGAACCTGAAATCACCGTCTGCTCCGGCGAATTCATATTCGCTGCAGAGACAACGTCACCCTGCGCCGCCTTCTTAGTAATCTCGGCCACTTCAAGCGGCGCCATCCCCAAAATCGCAGCCATCGCGCCTTCGCCAGCAGGCACCGCCTCCTGCATATAACGCCCGCGCTTGCGCACCAATTTCACCGCATCAGCAAACTCAATCCCGCCAGCAGCCACCAACGCCGAATATTCACCGAGACTATGCCCAGCCACGCAATCCGGGAAGATGCCCTTAGCTTCCAACACGCGATAAGCCGCCACCGACACCGTCAAAATCGCCGGCTGCGTATTCTCCGTCAATTTCAAATCGTCTTCGGAGCCCTCAAAACAAATCTTCGATATCGACGTACCCAGCGCAGCATCCGCCTCGTCAAAAACAGCCCGCGCCTCCGCAAATTTCTCCGCCAGATCGCGTCCCATCCTGCAATACTGCGAAGCCTGCCCAGGAAACAAAAATGCCAAATTAGCCATAAACTATTTTCCGTTTTCGCCTGGAATTTACGTGGAGAGCGTGCCGGGGGAAGCGGCGCCGCCCGTATTACCCCTAGCCCTTCGCGGCCGCTGCTGCCACAGCCGACAATTCCCGGTCAATCGTCTCATTCGCCTTCGAGCGGCAAAGCCCCGCCGCCACTCGAATGGCATTCTTAATCGCATTTCCATTCGACCGCCCGTGCCCAATCACCACCGTGCCGCGCACGCCCAGCAACGGAGCCCCGCCATACTCGGCATAATCCGTCTTCTTCCGAAAATCGTCAAACGCGCCCTTCGCCAGCACGTACCCGATCTGTGAGCTGAGCGTGCTCTTGATTGCCTTCTTCAACATCCCGCCAACATGCTCTACCAATCCCTCGCTGATCTTCAAAGCAATATTCCCGATGAACCCGTCGCAAACAATCACGTCCACCACGCCCGCGTGAACGTCGCGACCCTCCACATTCCCGATAAAATTCAGCGATGTCTGTTTGATGAGGTTCGACGCTTCCCGTGTCAATTCGTTGCCCTTCATCTCTTCTTCGCCGATCGAAAGCAATCCCACGCGCGGCCGCTTGGTTCCAAAAATTGCCCGGTAATAAATCTCGCCCATCACCGCGAATTGCTCGAGCTGCTCGGGCTTCGAATCCACGTTCGCGCCCACATCCAGCAGCACCACCGGCGTGCCCTTGGCCGTGGGCATAGCCGCAGCCAGCGCCGGACGATCCACGGAAGGCAGCGTCCCCAAAATAAATCGCGCGATAGTCATCGCCGCGCCGGTATTCCCCGCGCTAACCATCCCATCCGCCTGCCCGCTACGAACGAGCTTCGCCGCCACATGCACCGAACTATCTTTTTTCCTGCGAAAAGCCTGGGAGGGCGAATCCTTCATGGTCACGACTTCCGTCGCATTCACCACTTCAATCGGCAACCCGCGAGCCTTCTGCCGCGCCAGCTCCTGCCGCACCGTGGCTTCGATGCCCACGAGCAACACGCGCACGTCCAGCTCCCGCGCCGCAAGTATCGCACCTTCAACTTCCGCGCGCGGAGCGCTATCTCCCCCCATAGCATCAAGAGCAATGGTGGTCATCTGGGCACCGATTCGGCAGGCGTCGAGAACTTAGGCTGTTTCAGGTGGTCGTGTCAATCACTTCGCGGCCCTTGTAGTAGCCGCACTTGAGACAAGCCTGATGAGGCAACTTCCGCTCGTGACAATTCGGACATTCCGAGAGCGAAGGAGAAACAAGAAAATCGTGCGCCCGCCGTTTATTCTTACGAGCTTTAGAATGGCGTCGCTTAGGATTCGGCATTTCAATACTCCTCTTGAGTTTTGTCCCAGTAGGGGCCGCGGTTCACTACCGGCCCGGTTTAGCGTTGGGTTTTCCGCCCCGTAGCGCAGGCTGCCAGCCGGCGTTTTTGACTTTCTTGTCGCGCGCCGGAAATTCGGATGAAAGCATCCCGTACCGCGAGAGGCCCCGTCGGCGCTTACGACCTGCCCCCAAACACACCACACCCCAACAAGCCCACTAGTTTAACTGTCTATTGCTTTTTAGACCAGTCCTGCTTGAGGCGCGCTAAAGGTGCCATCCGCGTATCGGTAGGATGTTTCTCGCAGCGGCACTCTTCGTTATTGAGGTTCACTCCACAATGAGGACAAAGCCCGCGGCAATCACTGCGGCAAATCACCTTCATCGGCAAAGCCAGATTCACCTGCTCGGCCAAAATATCCGCAAGAAACATCCCATCGCCTTCAAAGAACCCGATGTCAGTCTCATCCAAATTCAACTGCGCCTCGTCCTCTTCCGCGATGGTAGTCATAGAGCGGTAGAAGAGATCAAAGTCCCTGCTGATTTCCTCGGTAACGGTATCCAGGCACCGCGCACAAACCAACTCGAGCTTAGTATGCAAATTCCCGGTAATCCGAATCTGCCCGTCGAGCAATTCCGCAGTAGCCCGCACCTCAAGCGGCTCCACTTGCCGGAAATCCGCCGAATGAAGATCAATCGTTCCCGGAGCATAAGTCTTCCGTATCCGGGCCTTGTGCAGCGCGAGTTCGTGAACATCAAGAAACATGATTTAATCCGCAAAACTGACTGCGAAATTTCATTATAAAGCCCGCGTGAAAGCTGTCAAGAAACGCGCGGCATGCAGCATCGCACGTGACACCAATTAAGTAACGGACAAAATACGTCGAGCCCTCATAGTCCTGGTACTCATCGTCTCAATCGGAGAATAAATCCTTATCTTGCTTCATTCACTTGGCCGCTTTCCCCGCACCAGCCGGCCGCAAAAGCTCCCCATGCAACCGCAAAAGATATTGGTCCGTCATCCCAGCAATATAATCGCAAACCACCCGGTAAAGCGGCTCGACTTTAGCCTGCTCGCCGTAAGATTCAGGCATGGTCTCCGGATGCTCGAGGTAGAACTGAAAAAGCTCGTCCAACGCCAAAACCGACTTCTCGCGATCCTCATCAATCGCCTTCAAAGAATAAAGCCGCGTAAAAAGAAACTTCTTCAATTCCGCATTCTGCGCCCCAGCCGTCTTAGAAAATCCAGCCAAGCGCATAGGATGTCTCCGAACATCCTCCACCGAATCAGCCCCAGCAGCCCCCACCCGCCGCCGCGTATTCTCAATCAAGTCGGTAGCCAGATAATCCAACACCGACTTCAAAGCCTCATTAAAAATCAATTTAGGCCGTCCACCAGGATGACTCCGCTCGATCTCCGCATACCGGGTTCCGACCAATGGCACTTGTTCCCGCAATTCCGCTACATCCACGAGATGCGCCTCAAACCCATCGTCCAAATCCGCCGTGTTGTAAGCAATCTCGTCGACAAGATCAATCAACTGCGCCTCAAGCGTAGGACGCCGCTCCAGCAAATACTCCGCAAGCTCCGGGAATTCCGCGGCATTGTAGTCCCGCGAATGCTTGATAATCCCCTCGCGCACCTCATAAGTTAAATTCAGCCCAGGAAAATCCAAGTAGCGCTGCTCGAATTTCTCCACAATCCGCAAAGCATGCAAATTATGATCGAAGCGCTCCCCATGCTCCCGCATCCGCTCATCCAATTTCTTCTCGCCAGCATGTCCAAAAGGCGGATGCCCAATGTCATGCACAAGCGCCAAAGCCTCAGCCAAATCCTCGTTCACCCCAAGCGCATGCGCCACCGTCCGAGCAATCTGCGCCACTTCCAGAGTGTGAGTTAAACGATTTCGGAAATGATCGGAGAAACGAGTAGTAAAAACCTGCGTCTTAGCCTCAAGCCGCCGAAAAGCCCGCGAATGTACAACGCGATCCCGGTCCCGCGCATACTCATTCCGATAAGGATGCGCAGCCTCAGGAAACCGCCGCCCCCGTGTATGCCGAACGTCCATGGCAAACGAAGCCGTAACCATGCGCGCCATTCTATAGGAAATGCCGTCGCAACGGCGAACGTGCGGTGAGACTTACTCTCGATAAGCGCCGGCGGGCACGCCAGCGCTACGAACTCCTACGACTTCGGCGCGATCAATTCCAACTGCTGCCCAGCCTGCTGCGCCAAATTACTATCCGGAAATTCCGTCTTAATCTCGGTATAAAGCTTCGCCGCCTCAGCAAAATTCTTCACCTGCCGGTAATGATCCGCAAACGCCATCAGCGCCACCGGCTTCGACACAAACACCGAAGGATGTGCCACTAAATCCTGATAAATTTTCTCAGCATCGGCAGTCTTCCCAGCCCGGTCATTCAATTGCGCCAATTCGAGCCGCGCCAAAGAAGCAAAATCCGCTTCGCCACCGCCAATCACCTGGTCCAACCACTTCGCAGCCTCAGCGTCGCGATTCAAATGCTCGAGACACAGCGCCGCATAATAAGCCGAAATCTGCCCAGGCCGAGTCCGCGGATAAGTCTTCGCCACCGCCTCAAATTTCTTCTCCGCGTCGCCATACTTATTCTTCTCATCCGAATAAGTAACGTCCGAAGGATCCCCAGCCGGTTCGCCCGCCGTACGAATGCGCGCCTTAAAAATCTTCATAGCATCGTCATAAGCCGCCGCAGACTTCACCGTCTGCCGCTCGGCATAAAATCGCCAGCCAAACACCGCCAGCAAAATCACCGCCACCGCGCCGACCAAGTAAAGCGTCAGTTGCTGGTGCGAAAGCAGCGCCTGCGCGCCACTCGCCAAAGTCTCGCGAAATTCGTCGGACTTCAGTTCTTTCCGGGAAATATGCTCAGGCAAATCGCACTCCTAGTCGCGCCACAAGCGCCCAACTCTATTTTTCATCGTATCACAATCATTCGCAGCAAGCGCCCCGCACGGCGCAAAAATGGCTCTGCCCGCAACAACGAACAGAGCCATTTTCAAAAACACCCAAGCTAGACTTTATTCACGTTTTCAGCCTGAAAGCCCTTCGGTCCCTGGCGAACCTCGAACTCCACAAGCTGCCCCTCGTTCAACGCCTTGTAACCATCCATTTGAATGGCCGAGAAGTGAACGAAGACGTCTTCGCCCGACTGGCGTTGGATGAAGCCGAAACCCTTCGACGCATTGAACCACTTCACCACTCCTTGCTCTCTGGCCAACGCATTGCTCCTCTTTCGGTGATGTTCGCTCGATCGGCTCGCGACGCCAGTCGGCAGCTCTCCTGCCCGCCGAAGCGGGCTGCCCACCCACAAGCTCGCAAGCCGAAAAAGCGGCCAGATTCTTTCATAATCCAGTTTGAGTGTCCAGCATGACTAGCCTGCGGTACCAGCTGTTGCTGTTGCGGATGTTGTTGCGGCCGAATTTTTCTACGGCTTGAAACTATGTATCGCCGTCCACTCCTCCGTCTGCACATCGAATACGGTATAAAGCCGCGTAATCTGCAGCAAATCCACCACGCGCTTCGTCAAATTCAAAAGTTTCAATTCGCCGCCGCCATTGCGCACGGTCGTAAACGCGCTGACCAACTCCCCAATCCCCGCGCTATCGATATAATCCACATCGCCCAAATTCAGCAAAATCTTCTTCTGCCCGGCCGCAGAAAGTTCCTTGATCATATTGCGCACCATCGCGCTCGCTTCGCCCAAGGTAATCTTCCCGCTGAAATCCACAATCGCCACGCCGCCGCTATCGCGGCAAGTCCCATGTAAAGTCACGGATTACGACTCCTTATCCTTCGCGCCGCCTCGCAAATTTCCATTCCCGGCATCCGAAGCCAACGGCAGCCGCTTGGCCATCACCAATTCCGCCCCGCCCGTCGGCGGATTATTCACCACAAACTCATCCATAAACGCGCGCATCAAAAAAATCCCGCGCCCCGAAGTCCGCAGCAAATTCTCCTCCGAGAGCGGGTCCGGCACTTCCTCCACTTCGAAGCCCGGCCCCTGGTCCAGCACGCGCACCGTCATTTTCTCAGCGTTCAGCTCCACGGTGAAGAGAATTTTCTTCGCGCGGTCCTCGCGGTTACCGTAGTGGTAGGCGTTGATCACCGCCTCGCGCACCGACATGCCAATCTTGTGCGAGTCTTCCTCGCTGAATCCCGCCGCCTCGCAAATGCGCATGACGATGCTTTCGGCAAGATCGACGCTCTCGATCATGCTCTCGAGCGTCACTTCAATCCGATTGGTCGGGGGCGCCATTCCAGGGCCGATAGTTGCCTTTGTAAGCCGCAGTACAGGTAGCACAGCGTCTCAACCGAAGTCAATGAAATGCGCTGTTGACGTACCTCTTCCAGTAGGGGAGGGTCTTTCATTTCAGACCCTCCCGCCAGCGGCGCCACGCGCCGCGTCGTAACGCCTCGTCAGGGCATGACTTCAGTCATGCCGCAACCGCCGCAAAATTCACCCGGCTTCAGCCGCTGAGGTGCGTCCTTCGCCTTTCCCGCCGCCCCAATCAATCCACCCGTATCGAAGATATCCGGTCATTCCAAGTCTTTTGCGGATCATCCTGCTTCGGAATCCTCTTCAAATTATCAATGCTGCGGTCCAACCCCAACTTGATCCCTCCAAACCGGTCATCATTGAACACGGTCACGCGCACCCGCCCAAAAACCTGCACCGACGAAATCCGGTCATTAAATCCTGGCGGCAAAGTGTCATAAGCCTCCCCGCGCCGCATGCAAAAATAATCCCCGCCATAATTCGCGTCGCTGAAAAAGCAAGCCCCCTCCCGCAAATCCGCAGGCCTCTGCCCGCCAGAATTCCACCACACCGGCCCGCTCCCGCGATACGCCAACACCCGAAACTCCGCCTTGCACGACCGGTCTACCCAAATCCCCCGCCCATCAAATCCCCACGAGGTGCCCCGCACGCAAGTCGCCGGCGACAACTGCCGCGCCATCTCCACCCCTCCCCGCGCATCCACCGCGCAATATTCCCGCTGCCCTTTATGCGATTCGCAAACAATGGACCCCTGCGCCAAAGCCCGCCCCGGCAAACATGCCCAAATCGCAATGAAAGCCACAATCCCCATCACCCGATAACACAATCTCATCAGCAGTCTCCTCCAGTAGCACAGGCACTCCTGCCTGTGTCGAAGCCAGCGATCATCGTGAGCGATCACCTCAAGCCAGATATCGGCCAAGCAGGCCGGGCCACCAACTCATGCCCCAGATAGTAGCAGCCTTCGTCCAAACCGTTGCGACTTCGTAGGGGCGGGCCAAGCTGTCAAGCCCCGCCCGGTTTTCGGCCCCGTCTTCGACTCTGGGTTGGGACCACGACCATTGCGAGGCATGCGGGGGCAAGTTTATGGAATCTGATTAGCCCGAAATTCTCACTGAAGGCTACGTCACTGACGATAATCATCGCTGGCTTCGGAAGCTCGGGTGACCGCAACCACTCGCCCTTCACACCAGCGCTTGCCGTAAACATTCTGGGTCACGTCTATATCGACGTGACCCAGTTTGTCCCCCACAATCTCCGGCCTTGCGCCTTCGCGCAAAACACGGGTGGGTAGATTGAGGGAACTCCGAAAATATTCTTTATCGCGCCAATCGGTCGAGTCCGAATTTGCGCAAAAGCTGTTTGTTAACATCCGCAGGCAAATTTGATTTCGGGTGTGTCGGTGCGACATCCGCAACCGACTTGTCGATCCTCTCGTTTACAGGCGTTGCCAGAAAGGCATGGATGTCCCCGGCATGCGGCCCGCTCATAACCGTCGCCATGCCCGAGATTTGTCCGCTCTCGTTGATCTTGTTAGCCATGGTCGGGAAGAGGTTGGAACTGGCGGGAAACACCGTGTCAAGGTCGGTCAGCACGCCGTTCTGCCAGACGAAAGCATGGGACCAGTTGAAGTTGGCGTCCAGGGAGCTCCCCACCACTTGTCCCCGATCGTTGATGCCGGAGGCGAAGGCGGCAGCATCTCCCGGCGCGGTGCCGATGTTTGTGACTGCGCCGTCTTTGCCGTTCAGCCAGACCGCGGCAAGGAAGGTTGATCCGTCAGCACTGCCGACTTGCCCAGAAATTTGGCCCCGGTTGTTAACGCCCTGGGCGAGAGCGCCATTTCCGAGATCAAGAAGCGTGGAGACAACGCCGTGTTGCCACGATGTGCCGTGAGTCGCTGTGATGCAGTTTCCCGAGTAGCCTACGGCTTGGCCTAGATCGTTAATCCAAAACGCGTCTCCGTCTACGTCGCCAGTCACCAAAGGAAGAGGCTTAACTGTGCCGTTTTGCCACGACGCCGGCAGCGCAATCCGATTATTCGTTATGCCAGCCGGGCATGTGGTATCCAGGGCGCCGTTTTCCGCAAATCCCACGATTTGCCCGCGGTTATTGATCGAGCTCGCCTGCCCGTTATTTCCGCCGAGCGTCGGGAGAGCGCTCATGTGGAAGAGTTCCCAAATAAACGGGCGACACGTAAGGTGTGTGCCGAAGCCGCAAATGTCTTCGCCGTTGGGGTCTGGGACAGCCGTTTCGGAATCACCCACGATCTGCCCGACATCGTTGATCTCGCCCCAGTTGCTCGTAGTGTTCGTTCCTCCGAGCGTGCCGAGGTCGAACTTGAATCCAGCGATATCTACGAATAAGCGTCCGTTTAGAAGCGTCCCGAACAAGCTATCCTGCTGTCCTGGCGGCAGGTTCTGAGCCATGACTTCCGTCCAGCCTTCATCATTGAGCGACATGGCGCACCCCAGAATGTCATTCCCCTCCGTGCCCAAATCGGTCACTTTGTAGCTCGTTTGAGCGAAAGCATCACTGAAGCAACCCAGCAGAATCACCGCAACCCACGGCATCCAGAAATTCCGCGACCGTCTTAGTGCGCTCATCTCTTCTCCTTTTGATGTGAACAATGTCTTGAGAGCAGAATTGGCCCACAACCTCACAAATACCTGCTGGGAGACAAACTGAGGGAGCAAGTGGTGTTCCACGTTCACTACGATTACGTGACACAACAGGCGCAACACTTCAGAGTTCGAAAACAAGTGGCGGACTAACAAAATTCTGGGGCGATCCGAAAACGGCCAAAGCGACTGTTTCTCCAGTTTTTCATGCACACTGGCGAGAGATTTTGAGCTGAAAACGTTAGCAGCCAAAAGTCAAGCCGCGCAATCGCGATTGGCATTCAAATGATTAACATACATACCGGTCTGTATGTTAGGCAGCTCGCGAGAAGAGGTCGGCCTAATATTCGGGCGGGCGACACTGCGAGCCATGATCATTCGGGGCCTGCCTACACAATTCAATAACTGCGACGGAATAAGATGGATTTTCATATTGTTGAGCGCGTCTTAGTTCTCTCTTGACGCTCTGATAGTTGCCGTACATGCTGGTTGGTATGTTGGCGGCACGCAAGAAACCGAAACGTAGAGCGACCAGGTTGCGTGATCCTGAGCGCACGCGGGAGCGCTTGCTGCAAGCGGCATCTCGCGAGATCTACAAAGTGGGTTTCCAGAGTGCAAGCCTGGACACAATTCTGGCCGCTGCTCGCGTCACCAAGGGCGCGCTGTACTACCACTTCAAAAACAAGGAAGCCTTGGGATATGCCGTCGTCGAAGAGATCATCTCCCCCGACGTCCGCGGTAAATGGGTGCGGCCTTTGCAGAGCGTCAAGGATCCTATCGATGCTTTGATCGGCATCGTTCGAGATCTGTCCGTTCGGCCCGAGGATGTATGCGGCGGCTGTCAACTGAACAATCTCGCGCAGGAGATGTCTCCTCTGGACGCGGGATTCCGGAAGCGGCTGGAGATAATCTTCGATGCCTGGCGCGAGGCCGCTGCCTCCGTTTTGCGAGAGGGCCAGATCCACGGAAGCGTTCGCCGCGACGTGGAATCTACTAACGCCGCCGGCTTACTGATTGCGATGGTCGAAGGCTACGGCTCGCTGGCAAAGAATGCTCAGGATCCGAAAGTGATAAAGGCGGGGATCAAAAATATCGTGGCCTGGCTGAGGTCTCTGCGCCGGCCGGGCAACCGCAAGCGGATCTGATTGCATCGGTTCTCACACCGGTACATACCAACCGGTTCGTAGACTCGGGGAGTTCGCACATCGAAACTTGAGGCAGACCGAGGCGCGAGCGGACGAGGGACTGATGGAACGGGAAAAACGATCGGATCTGTCCCTTTGGCATATGCCACGAATCGCATTTAAGGCCAAGGGTAGCATCCTACTCCTGGATTTATCCGACATCATGGCGGTGCAAGCCGAAGGTAATTACGTTTCGTTGCGACGCCGGACGAATCCTTATTTGGTGCACGAGTCCCTCACGTCCATGGCCGAGAAGCTCAAACCCTACGGTTTTATTCGCATCCACCGCTCGGTCCTCGTGAATATTTCGGCCGTCGAGGAGATCCAACCTTTGCCGACGGGAAGTTACAGGCTGCGTATAAAAGGTGGGAAGGAATACTTGGTAACGCGTACATACAAACACAACCTCAGAGATCTGGCTCAACTATGGGTAGGCTCAGAGCGGCTTTCGGGCTAACAGGCAGCAAGAGGTTTTAACTCTTTTTTCCTCGTCGCAATGGCAAACCCTCCTCCGTGAGTGACGCCAGTCGAGCCCACACGCATTACCGGGAATTGAGTCAAGTCTCAGTAGCACTGTAGTATTGACTTACACGTTAATCCATGCTACCGTGGACTCGCCGTTTGAAGCGGTTCAGCGACAAAATGTGTCACCGGGAAGCCCACTACTTCCCAAAAAGGGACTCAAAGCGACCACAAGTAACCCCCGCCACACCAACCGCATAAGATCCGCACTCTAAACCAGGCCCCGCTTGCCCTGAGCAATGCCGAAGGGCGCCAAAGGATCCCCAATGAAATCGCCGCCCGACCCGCCGTCATCCATGGAACGCCATTCCCGCAAATGCGCCATCTGCACCCACCCCGGCCGCCAAGCCATCGCGAGGCCACACAAAAAACCGTCAAAAACGGGAAAAAGTCGATTCAGCGCCCCCCCAAAGTGTTGCGATTAAAACCGAGTCCGATTCTTTGTTTTCAGCGAGTTGCGCGGAGTTTTAATCGTACCATGTTGCGATTAAAAAAGTTGCGGAGCGAATAAAAGTCGAAATACGAGGAGGGACGAACGAACGGCAAAGAAAACGGCCAATTCGAATGCGGCGCCGAAAACCGGGTATACAATTCGCCAGCTTTAGACGGGGGTTTTATGGGCCGACGAATTTTTGTACCGTTGATCGCGATTCTGCTTTTGGGTGGTTGCAGGCATCACCATTCGTTTGGCGGCGAGGCGGAGGAGATGTCTGCGGCGCGGGCTGCCGCGGTGACCGCCGACGTGCGCGGGTTCATGCAGGGCGTGGCGCAGGTCATTACTCGCGATGGGCCTACGGCTTGGCGGGGGGAATTTGCGAATACGCCGGCGTTTTTTATGGCGTCGGAAGGAAAGTTGGTATTTGCGGATAGCGCAGCGGCTACGGCCGGGATCGCGCAGTTGCCGAACTTCATCAAGCAGATCGAGTTGCGCTGGGGCGATGATTTGCGGGTTGATCCGTTGACGCGGGATTTGGCGGTGGTGGGCAGCAGTTATCATGAATCGCGCGTCGATCCGGCAGGGAAGCGGACTGAGGAGAACGGGTACTTTACTGGCGTGGCGCAGTATCGGCAGGGGCGATGGGAATTTCGGGATGCGCATTGGTCGGTGGTGCCGGCGACGCCGTAACGACCGCATCGCACAGAAGACGGAAAAAACGCGGAGAGATTCCTCGCCGAAAAGCGGCTCGGAATGACGGCAACGACAGGAAAAAGAAAATCAAAAAAACCCCACGCGCAACGCGGACGTCATGATTGGCCGGCGGCTTCGCGCTGTGCTAACGGGCGTTCGAGTTTGCCGAAGATTGTGCCTGCCGCTGTGAAATAGACTCCGATTATGAAATAAAAATAGCCGGCTAGGCCTACCCACCTTAGCGGTAACGTGGCTGCTAGGGTTATGGAGATTAGGCCGACTGCGGCCATGGCGGTGTGGTCTATCAGGCTGTGGCGCGTTTTCAGGGACTCGAGTGGGTTCAGGGCTAGGTCGCGGCGCTTTCGCCAGGCGTGCAGATAGAGTAACGCTAGGACTAGGAAGACTGCGGCGTAGCCGGCACCGTAAATCATGAAGAGGACGCGGGCTTGCTCGGCTGCGATTTTGCCGCTGTTGTTGAAGACTGTGGAGAAGAGGAATTTTAGCGGGTAGACGTAGAAGAGTACGAAGAATAGCAGGACGCAATTTAGGAAGACGGTCCAGGGATCTTGCAGGCCGTAGCGGCGGAAGAAACGGTAGTGGTTGTACCAGACGTCGGCTAGTAGGGCGAAGCAGACGGCGAAGGCTGCGAAGCCGCGCATGGCTGCTAGTAGTTCGGTGAAGGTTTTGGGGACTTCGAGGGAGACTACCAGGAGAGTTACGGCGAAGGCGAAGACGGCGTCGGAGAAACCTTCTAGGCGGGTGATGTCGCCGCCGCGCCAACGGAAGTTGGCTTCTGGTTGGAGAGGGCTGACGGGGAGATGTTCGCGGATCATGGATTTGCCTTGGGATTCCGGTCAGTTGATGCGGGGGGATTCTAGCGCGAAGAGAAGAGGGATTCCTCGCCTAAATGCGGCTCGGAATGACGGATGGGAGTAAAGATGGCCGAAAAGCGGGAGGGTCTATACACCAGACCCTCCCCTACGTGTTGGCTGATTCGCATCTTGGGTTTTGCGTTCGTTGTGTGGGTGGTACCCCTATGCTAAATTTCGGAATTAGCGCGTTTTCCTATGATTGAGACCAAGATAGCTGCGTCTGGGAAGCCTAAAATACAGAAGGTGGAGGTGTATTGGCACTCGGTTACCTACAAAACTGTGGTGATTTGGGTGCTGCTTTTGGTGGCGATACTTTCGGGGGCTACCTACCTGATTTTTCCTGGGGCTTCGGGGAGCGTGTTGGGGAAGATTGCGAATACTTTGACGCGGCCGGATGCGCCGGCTACTGCGCCTACCGCGAAGCAGGCTCGCTTTGTGAATTTGGATGGCAAGGTGCAAGTGAAGAAAGTGAATTCGGTGCAGTGGGCTAATGCGGATTATCAGCTCACGCTTGATAAAGGCGATTTGATTCAGACTGGTAGCGAAGGCGTGGCTCGTTTGCAATTTGCTGATGGGACTACTTATACCGTTAAGGGCGATACGCTTGTGACCGTGGAAGAAAATTCGATTGATGCGGACCGGGCATCGCGCGTGGGCGTGCACATTCAGGCTGGGCAGGTGGATTTGGCTACGCCGACGTGGAGTGTGCCGGGATCGAAGGCGGATATTTCGTTTGAGAATGCGGTGGCTTCGCTGCGGGAAAATAGCCGGGCGGAGGTGCGGAGCGATCCTAAGACGCAGCAGCAGCAGATGACGGTGAATGAAGGGAGCGCGGACATGAAGCGCGGCGGGGAGCATGTGGAAGTGGCGCAGTGGGAACGGGTGACATTTCCTACCGATGGCGCGATTACTAAAGATCAAGTGTTGGCGCCGCCGGCTTTGATAGCGCCTTTGAATTTGCAGCCGATTATCGTGGAGAACCCTAAGAAAGATCCGATTCATTTTGAGTGGAAGGCTGTGGCTACGGCTAAGGCTTATTTGCTGCAGATCAGTAAGTCCACCTTGTTCAGCAAGGTGCTTTACGAGAAACGGACTGCGGATACTTCGCTGGATATTACCGGACTTGAGCCCGGGGATTATTTTTGGAAGGTGCGGGCCGTTGATGCCAAAGATGCCACTAGCGATTTGAGCGACCCTTATAAATTCACTTTGGTGGCGCAGGGTAAAGAGCAGGATATGCTGCTGGAGGTGGATTCGACCGAGCTGCATGGGAGCATGGTGGAGGTTTCGGGGCGTACTGAGGCTGGGGCTACTTTGATTATTAATGGAGAGAAAGTGGCTGATGTGCGCGGGGATGGGACATTTCATTATTTTACTTCGCCGATGACCAAGGGCAGCCATACGATTGTGATTACTGGGCAGAACCGGCGCGGCGGGACGGCGATTAAGCGCGTTTCGATTGTGATTCCTTAGAAGCGGGGGGAGCAGTTCCTGTGACGAAAAACGGTTACAGCATGCGGTCGGTGTTTTCGTTGTTTTCTTCCGACCTGGCGATAGACCTTGGTACGGCTAATACGCTTGTTTATGCGAAGGGTAAGGGGATTGTTGTCAACGAGCCTTCGATTGTGGCGATTAATAAGAATACTGGCGAAGTGGTGGCTGTGGGGCGCGAGGCTAAGGAGATGTTGGGGCGGACGCCTGGGAACGTGGTCGCGATCAAGCCTATGAAGGATGGGGTGATTGCGGATTTTAAAGTTACCGAGAAGATGCTGACTTATTTTATTCAGAAGGCGCATAACCGGCGCGTGTTGGTGCATCCGCGGATTGTGATTGGAGTGCCTAGCGAGATTACGCCGGTGGAGAAACGGGCGGTGCAGGATTCGGCTTACCGGGCGCGGGCTAGTGAAGTTTATTTGGTGGAGCAGGCTATGGCGGCGGCGATTGGGGCGGGGCTGCCGATTGAGGAGCCTTCGGGGAATATGGTGGTGGATATCGGCGGCGGGACTACCGATATTGCTGTGATTTCTATGAGCGGGATTGTTTATTCGCGGTCGGTGCGCGTGGCTGGGAATGAGATGGATGAAGCGGTAATGCATTATTTGAAGCGCAAGTACAACTTGCTGGTGGGCGAGCGGACGGCTGAGGCTATCAAGATGGAGATTGGATCGGCTTATCCTTTGGAAAAGCCGCTTACGCTTGAGGTGAAGGGACGGAATTTGATTGAGGGCGTGCCGCGTACTGTGACTATTGATGACAATGAGATTCGCGAGGCGCTTTCGGAATGTATTGCTACGATTTTGAATGCGATTCGCGTGGCGCTGGAGCGTACTCCTCCTGAGCTTTCTGCCGATATTAGCGATCGCGGGATTGTGCTTACCGGGGGCGGGGCTTTGATTAAGAATTTGGATAAGAGGATTCGCGAGGAGACCGGGTTGCCGGTTTCGATTGCGGATGATCCGCTGGCTTCCGTGGTTTTGGGAACTGGGAAGATGCTCAGCGATTTCCGGTTGTTGCGATTGGTTTCGATTGACTGAGGACGCCGCGCGGCAGATTTGATTTTTGAGTTTCGACAGAGAAGCCTGATGCTCGAATTTCCTTCACGCCAGAGACCCTTTCCCCTACTCGTCACTGTGGTATTGGTGCAGCTTATGCTTTTGGCTTTTCAAATTAAGCGCGACAACGATGTGCGCTTGGCGCGGGTGTGGGCGGTGGAAACTTTGACGCCGTTGCAGCGGGCGGCTAGCTGGTCGATATCTACCGTGCGCGGCGGTTGGCGGGGTTACGTCGATCTGCGGCACACGCGTGCGGAGAACGAATTCCTGCACGCGCAGTTGGATAAATTGCAATTGCAGAATCGCGAGTTGGAAAGCCGGGCGGCGGAGGCGGACCGTCTCGCGGGGCTGCTGAATTTCAAGCAATCGCATAATGACGCGCCGATGCTGGTGGCGCAGGTGATTGGGGCGAGCGCGGATTTGGCTAGCCGCACCATCTTTATCAATCGCGGGGAGCACGATCATTTGCGGCGGAATTTGCCAGTGATTACGCCCGACGGTGTGGTGGGCAAAATCGTGGAAGTGTTGCCGGGGTCGGCGCAGGTGCTGTTGATCAGCGATCAGAATAGCGGCGTGGGGGCGTTATTTTCCGAGACGCGGACGCATGGAGTGGTGAAGGGCACGAGCGATCCACTGCTGCGGCTTGATTATATTGCCAACGACGAAAAAGTGCACGTTGGGGAACTGGTGGTGACTTCGGGGGAGGACAAAATTTATCCGAAGGATTTGCCGGTGGGCATGGTGACTTCGGTGAAGCAGGGAAATCCGTTTCAGGTGATTCTGGTGCAGCCAACGGCGCGCTTGGATCGCTTGGAGGATGTGATTGTGTTGATGTCGCAGCAGGAAGTGCCTTTGAAGAAGCCGGCGGAGGCGACTGAGGCGCCGGGAGCGGCGCCGGAGAATGACGCGCCGCAGCAGTGACGGGCGGGGCTGATTCGAGAATATGAGTTCACGGGCACAAGTCGAACAGCACATCGAGGTGCACAAGTTTTATGGCGGCGCCGTGGTGGGCGTGGCTTTTTTGGCGCTGGTGCTG
>Ga0209038_10000172_pt1 | contig 21159 bp, 20 predicted proteins | sample BogFormECP03_OM3_FD_188237 | JGI IMG/M metagenome (GOLD analysis project Ga0209038, IMG submission 188237) | Bog forest soil microbial communities from Calvert Island, British Columbia, Canada - ECP03_OM3 (SPAdes) (version 2) | ecosystem: Environmental > Aquatic > Freshwater > Wetlands > Bog ...
TTTGTGGCGGCTAGGCGTAGATTGTCGGCCACGCCCCATAGCCAGCAGGCATTCTTGATGCTTGGGTCACGGTCTACCAGGCCGATCTGAATTTCGCTTTCGCCCGCGGCGATTACGTTGTCCGGCGGCCCATCGCCCTTTTTCGCGACTTTCATTCCCGCAGTTGCGAAGGCGGCTTCCAGCTTGGCCGTTTCCGGAGCGGCTGAGAACTCTGCGTAGGCGGAGAAGGCATAGCCGTAGAAAATCGGAGCTTGTACGAATTCAATCGCCGGTGTTGTGGCGCGGCCTTCGAGATAGCCCGCCAAATCATGAGCTAGTTTTTTGCGGATGTCGCGCAGATTGCGGCGGGATTCGGGGCCGTAGGCGGTGAGCAGGTTAAAGGCTACCTGTGCATCGAACACTCGGCGCTCGATGCCATGGAATGTCAGCAAGTTCGTCGTTTGCGTTTCGAGTTCGTCCACGCCGTCCTGGCCTGCTTCGGAGACGGGGGGATAGAAGGTTAGCGCGACTCGCGCCGGATTGAGTTCTCGGAGAGCGGCGCACAACGTGGCGGCGATGATCAGGCCAGTGCCCGGCGAGCGGTAGAGCGGTCGCTTCTCGACGAGCTTTGCTGTCTTCGATGCGGATTTCGCGTCCGACTTAGGCACGACAGCCGACGGAGCTGGGAGCGTTGCGTCGAGCGCTGGAATCCAGGTGAAGGCGCCGCTTTCGGCCGGGACGCCTCCGGTCAAATCTATTACCGAAGCGCCGGAGCGAATTCCCGCCTCCCAGTTTTTCGCCGCGGTTTCGGGGTTTCCAGCGAAGAACGCGAAGCGCGCGCCCTCGAGGCTGTCGGCATCGAGCGGTTGAATGAACGTGGCTTCGCCAGCCGCCTCGGTCAAAGTTCCGGCGACGTGACTTTCATCGAGCAACACGTAATCCGTGGCGGGAAAATTGCGATCTTCCAAAACCAGTTTGAGTTCTTTGCCGAGCAGCGACGAGGCGCCGACGATGGCGACGCGTTGGGTTGATCCGGGCCGCGCGGGCATATTTTAGGCAGGGCGAGAAACTAAGCGGTGCCGCACCCATCGGGCGATTTCGAGGACTATTCCATGCGCCGCATAAGCCGAGGCAATGGCCAGAAGAGTGGGGCCCGAGTAAAAGACCACCGCGGCGAAGAGCAGCGCAATGGGAACGAGCAGGCGCGAGGACTGCCGCCGGTCCCAGCGAATATTCTTGCCGCTCCAGTGCCGCACCGTACTGGACATCAATGCACCGAGCGCAAGGATCAGCAGCAGCCACAGCAGCGACATTTTCACGCTTTGAATCGGCGTGGTAATTCCATGCACGGTAGCTGCGATCATTCCCGCAGCGGCCGGCGTGGGCATGCCAACGAAATAGCCCGATCCGCCCGGGGCCATGCCGTGAACGTTAAATCGCGCCAGGCGCCATGCGCAGCAAACTACGAAGATGAAACTTACCAGCCATCCGAGCTGATAGATGTGGACGGCTTGTCCGGATTCGCTGAAGGGCAGATTGCGAACACCCCAGGCGTATGCCAGGAATGCTGGGGCTACGCCGAAACTGACAACATCGGCGAGCGAATCGAATTGCTTGCCGAATTCGCTGTTTGCCCCGAGAGCGCGCGCGATTCGCCCATCGAGGGCGTCGAAAAGTATGGCGAAGCCGATCGCGCGCGAGGCGTTTTCGAAATCGGAGTTGCTGCCTTCGAGGGTGGCCAGGATGGCGTAATAGCCGCAGAGAAGATTGGCGACCGTAAACGCACCGGGAAGAAGATACGCGCCGCGCTTCGCCGATTTGCGAACGGGAGCGCCGCCGTTTTCGTCTGGGTGATCTAAACCGTTGATTTCCATTTCGCCAGAATGCTCGACCCGCCGGCGACTTTCTGCCCTCGCCGCACGAGAATTTCAGCGTCCTTCGGCAGCCACAGATCCACGCGGGAGCCGAACCGGATCATGCCTACGCGCTCACCCAAGGCTACCGCGTCGCCAACTCCCTTCCAGCATAACACGCGTCGCGCGATTGCTCCCGCAATCTGTTTGAACACGATGTTACCGCGAGGAGTCGCTACCGTGATTACGTTCATTTCGTTTTGTTCCGAGGCGCGCTTGCGCATGGCGGCATAGAACTTGCCGGGGCGATATTCGACACTGGCGATTTTGCCGGCGATCGGCGAGCGGTTGACGTGCACATCGAAGACGGAGAGGAAAATCGTGATTCGCTGCCCAGGCTGCACGCCCATCGGCTCATCGAGAACTTCGAGGATGTGGCCATCACCTGGAGAGACCACAGCGTCGGGGTCGGTCGGGATGGTGCGGTCCGGATCGCGGAAGAAAAAGAAAATGAAGATCGCCAGCACGCCGAGCACACCGGCCGCAAATCCCGTCCAGAATCCGCCGAAGCCTCCGAATTTCCCGAGGCACAGCAGCGCGACAGCCAAGGCGAGCGGCGGCAATCCGAATTTGTATCCTTCTTTGACCATTTAGGATTTCGTGTAGCACAGCCACTCTTGGCTGTGTGCTTTTGTGCGCGTATGGGCCGCACCGTGCGATCTCGCTACATCCGACACAGCCAGGAGTGGCTGTGCTACTTGTGCGGAAACACGATCATTGTACGACATGCGGGGCGGGTTCGTTGGCCCGTCAGTGATAGGTGGGTTCGGAGAGATAGCGCGCGACCATCCGCTCCATCTGGTCCTTGATTCTTAACTTCATTTTCTTGAGAGTGATTTCCAGCGTGAGGTCTTCGGAGTTTACGTAGGTTTCTTTTTGCAGTTGCTCTAACTGAGCTTCGTACTTGGAGTGCTCGTTTGCCAGCTTCCGGAATTCTGCGTCACACGAAATCAGTGTTTCCCGAATATCCCGCGCCGTATGGGGCATCCGTACCTCCTGAGATGTGAGAGAGGCCGCTTCATGAACGGAAATTAACATAAGACGGGGTGGGAGCCAACAGGAATTGTTACGTCCATGTTGCTGACTGTTGAAAATGGGGTTAGCGGATTCGAACGACTAGTTGCAGGGCGTCCTCAACCGGCGAGGCGTAGTAGTTCGTGCGGCGGCCGGTCTCTGTGAATCCGGCCATTTCGTAGAACCGAATCGCGGCCAAGTTCGACGCGCGTACTTCTAGAAATCCGCGGCGAGCTTCATTTGCGAGTCCCCATGCCGTTGCAGCTCGCAAAAGCGCGCTCGCTGCCCCGCGCCTGCGTTGGTCTGGAGCTACGGCGAGATTCAGGATTTCCATCTCGTCCGCGGCGACTCGGGCGGTTATAAATCCGATGATCGGGCCGGCGCCTTTGCCCTCGTTGGCGCTGGGGTCGCCGCTCAGCGAGGCGACCCAGCCGACCATGCCGCCGTCTGCCATCCCCTCGTAATCACGGTTAGACCATTGGGTCAATTCTGGACACTGGGATTGAATGGCGAGGATGGAATCCGCATCGCTCGGGGCGAGGCGGCGGATTGTTACTGCGCTTTCCACAGCACTTCCGCGTCGGACCGGCGAATGTAATTGGCGTCGAGCTCGAGTGCGTTCGTCAGCTCTCCGCGCGATGCCCGCTCGATTCCGATTTGCGCGACTGATGGCGCGAGCACTGGCGACACTCGGACGATCCTCCCCGGAGCGAGTTTGGATTTCGCCAGCGCGGCCTCGATTAATTCCGGCCGCGTTGTGGCGATGGTCAGCTTGCCGGTTACGGCGTGGCCTGCGACGACGGCCAGGAATTCATCGGCGTCGAGTACGCACGCGGGTACTACCTCTCGAAGCCCGCGGGATTCGGCGGCGTAAACGGCGCCGAAAATCTGGCCGCGGCGACCATCAAGGATGGCTGCTACCGTCCCCTCTGTCGCCACCGCTTGGACCGCTACAGCTTCGAGTGCGCTTACCGCGGCGATCGGGCGTCCGTAAACTTCCGCCCAGCCTTTCACTGCGGCCAGCCCTACTCGCAAACCGGTGAACGAGCCCGGTCCGGCCGTTACTGCGAAGAGATTGAACTCGGGCAGGCCTACCTTCAATTCTGCCAGCAGGAACTCCAGTTGGCGGAACATGCGCGAGGAATAAGCCTCGTCGGACGAGGTGGAAACTATGCCGAGAATCTCGCCGTCCTTCACTACTGCGAGGCTGCCCATGATCCCGGAAGTATCTACGGCTAGAACCACCATTGCCCGATTATAGGGCAATTATTCTTCCAAACCGCTTAGAAAATGCATCTTGAAACATCTTCTATCTCGCTAAAATCAGACGAAATAGCTCGGAATCGCTTGACTCTGCTGGAGCCCTGTGTCTAATATCACAACATACCAAATGCAGTTCGGGGAGGGGACTCCGTCCTATGGAATTCAAGCTAGGCGAGAAGGTTGTCTATCCGAACCACGGTGTCGGCGTTATCGAACAGATTAGCTTCGGTTACCTCAATGGCAGATCTGAGCGGTATTACATGCTCAAGATCGTCTCCAGCGGACTTAAAGTGATGGTGCCTCAGACTAACGTGGATAACGTTGGACTGCGCCCCGTCATCCGCACCACTCAGGCTGGCGACGTGATCGCCTACCTCGAAAAGGGCCGCTCCGCGAGCCATCACGACTGGAAGCACCGCTTTAAGGAGAATTCCGAGCGGATGCGTACCGGTTCCCTGATGGAAGTGGCAGCAGTCCTGAAGGGTCTTGTTTCGCTCAGCCGTACCAAGCCGCTTTCGTTCCGCGAGAAGAAGATGCTCGAACGCGCCAAGTACCTGCTCGTCAGTGAGCTGGCTACTGTGCGCAATACTTCTGAGCAGATCGTGGAAACCAGCTTGGTTCGCGCCTTGGCGAAGGCTCATCTACAGATGCCCGAAGCTGCAAAGCTTCCGGACTAGCTTCAGCATTTTCTCGAAAGTCGAATATCTAGCGCGACGTGTGTGTCCGCTCAGTGGCGCGGTCGCCCGTTGGGCCCGGTTCTTCAGCCGGGCCTTTTCGCGCTGCGTAGCCCGGTGGCCTTCCCCCAACCGCCCCCTCCTGGGGTCTCGATCCGCAAAACATCTCCCTTTTTTAGGCGCGCCGCGCCTTTTGCCAAAATCTGCTGCATGTGCGGCCCTGATTTCAGTTCGTTTTGGCCGGGCTTGCCGGGGCTTCCGCCGGCCTGGCCGTAGGGACCGAACTTGCGGCGGTCGCTTAGGAGGCCTACCTCCATTTCCGTAAGAGCTTCGAATTCGCGGATTACGCCATCGCCGCCTCGGAATTTTCCTGCGCCGCCAGAATTGCGGCGCAGCGAGTACTGGCGGACGCGGATCGGCAGCGTATGCTCCAGGACTTCGATCGGAGTGTTCAGCGAGTTGGTCATGTGCGTGTGAATCCCGCTGACACCGTCGATGCCTGGCCTTGCGCCCATTCCGCCGGCGATGGTCTCGTAGTATGCGAACGGTTTGCCGCCGCGGCCCGACCTGTTATCGGCGCCGCCGAACGTCACGTTGTTCATTGTGCCCTGGCTGGCGGCGGGAATTTTTTCCGGGGCGGCGCGGGATAGGGCTTTCAGCAACGCGTCCACGATTCGCTGCGATGTTTCGACGTTGCCTCCGGCGACGGCTCGCGGCGGGCGCGCATTCACGATCGTGCCTTCTGGAGCGATCACTTCGATTGGGCGCATCAGGCCGGATGTGGCTGGAATTTGGTCGTTTAGCAGGCAGCGGAAGACGTAGAAGACTGCGGACTCGGCAATTGCGCGCACGGCATTTACGCTGCCTGCGCACTCGGGCGATGAACCGGTGAAGTCCACCACTACGCGCTCACGGCGCACGCGAATCTTCACCGCGATGCGCAGCGGCTCGTCGCTAATCCCATCGTTGTCGAGAAAATCCTCGGCGCGGTATGTGCCGTCCGGCAGACTGCGGATCACGGCGCGCATCATCGCTTCGGAATAATTAAGTAGTTCGCCGGCGTAGTAGCTCAATTCCTTCCATCCATATTTGCCGACCATCGCGAGCAATCGCCGTTCGCCGATGCGGCAGGCGGCAATTTGCGCGGTGAGATCGCCTTCGCGCTCTTTCGGTGTGCGCACGTTCGCCAGCAACATGGTCACTACGTCGCGGTTCAGACGGCCCCGCTCGAGAATTTTCACCGGCGGGATTCGCAGGCCTTCCTGAAAAATCTCGCGCGACAATCCCATGGAGCCGGCTTGAGCACCGCCAACATCAGCGTGGTGCGCGCGGTTCGCTACATAGAAAAGTGGCAAAAATTGTCGCGATAAGTCGGACAACCGGGTTGACCCACTTTTGCGGCGGCCAGGCTTGCGACCGGCGCTGGACGTTAGCTGGCTTGGGAAAATTGGCATCACTAGGGTGAGATCCGGCAAATGCGTTCCGCCGGCGTAGGGGTCGTTGAGCAGGACCGCATCGCCCGGCTCGAGCTCGAAGGCCTTTGTTGCAGCAATCACTGAGGCTGGCATTGAGCCTAGGTGCACCGGCATGTGATCGCCCATGGCCAGCACATTGCGATCCGCGTCGAAGACGGCGCAGGAGTAATCCCGCCGCTCGGTGATATTTGGCGAAAAAGCAGATCGGCGCAGGCCAGCGCCCATTTCTTCGGCTACGGAGTGGAAGAGGCTTTTGAAGATTTCCAGTTGGATTGGATTTGATCGCCTATTCATTGGAGTATGCTTTGCGCGCCAGGCTTAGTGTAGTCCGATTTTGAATTGTTGAGGGATTCTTGTGGAAAAGCTCGAAGCACGGCACTCGCGGAGATCGTCGTGAAGAAGCAGATTGGATCGAGCGTCGTCATCTGGGCGCTCATGGTCTGCTACGCCGTGGCAAGAGTGCTTCAGATCTTTAGTGGAAGAGTGCCCCTGTCAGTGGTTGTTGCCCTACACGTCTTCCTCCCAGTCGTGTTCGTGCTGATTCACGGCGCCCAATCTTACCGATGGCGGGGCATCCTTACATTCGTCGGCATCAGCCTGGTGGCTGGAAACATCTTTGAAAACCTTGGAGTGCGCACTGGCTTTCCCTATGGTCACTATTACTTCACGGAAGTGATGGGGCCGAAGCTGTTGGCCGTTCCCATCATGATGGGGTTTGCGTACGTGGGAATGGGCTACCTATGCTGGACGCTGGCGTGGCTGATCTTGGGAAAAGTGCATGGCCCGCTCAACGGATCTCGCCGGGTCACGCTGCCGTTGGTTGCGGCGTTTCTAATGGTCGCGTGGGACCTTTCCCAGGATCCAATCTGGGCGACTATTTTGCATTGCTGGATTTGGGTGCAGGGAGGGCCTTACTTCGGCGTACCGTTGAGCAACTTTTTCGGATGGTATTTAGCGGCTTACGTCATTTTCAATTGTTCGCGCTTTATTTGCGGGGGCGTTCGCCAAACTGGGGAGCACGATCTCGTGGCTACTGGTATCAGGCCGTCATCTTCTATGCGGTCTTTGCCGCTGGAAACTTGCTCGAAGTGATTCCGCGGGCTGGACTCTCTGTGGTTTCCGATGCGACAGGACGGCAGTGGCAGGTAAGCGATATCACCGGCTCCTGCGCTATGGTCACGGTATTCACGATGGGCGCGTTTGCCCTGATTGCTTGGGTGCGGGTTATGGATCAGAAGGGCGAAGGCGGGTCCACCTGAGGTTGGTGGCTAGATCTTGAATCTGTTCGTTTCAGGATTTGCGGCTCTTGCGCTTTCGCGTCAGGAGCAGGTTCTCGTGCGCGTCAACTTCCACCTGCCAGCCCGGTGGGACCACCGTGGTAGAGCTGTAATCGGTCACTATGGCAGGCCCGGCGAATCGATTCCCTGTTCGCAGGCTGGTTCGCGCGTACTGCGGCGTCACTATCCACTTTCCTTGAAAATAAACGCGGGCTTTGATTTGGATTGCTCGGGGGGGATAGCGTTTGTCTGCGCGGGTGCGGGGTAACGTTGGTTTGGGAGTTGGGGCGATTAGGCGGACTCCGATATTTACGATTTCGATTTCGCGGGTGTTGTCGGCGTAGCCGTAGCGGCGCTGGTGTTCCTGGTGAAAGGCTTGCTGAAAATCGGGTGAGGCTGGGATTTTTAGGGTTGGGGATTGGCCGGCATAACGGAGATCCAGAAACCTGGCTGCACCGAGTTGGACGGGTGAGCGGTCCGACCGCGAGTGTTGCCTGTGGCGAGAATTGTGTTCGTAGGGAGCCGGCAGAGACGCCGGCGGTACAAAACCGAAACCCTCCGCTCGCATCTGGAGCCGTCCTTGCGATTCGAGATTTCGGAATAAACTCTCCAGCTTCGAATTCGCTTTCGCCGGCGTTTCCGCGCGGAATAAAACCGTTTGCGAGAAATCTTTCACTATGTCGGCGCGCAAAATTCCCAGCGCTGAAAGCGCGCCGGGGATTTTGGGAATTAGCACGCGGGGCATTTCTAGAGCGGCGGCTAGGGCGCAGGCGTGAAGACCACCAGCGCCGCCGAAGGCTACCAGCGAATAGTCGCGCGGATCGTGGCCGCGCTCTACCGATATGACTCGGATGGCGCGCTCCATGGTGGCTTCGATTACGTCAATGGTCCCTTGCGCGAATTCTTCGGCGCTCTTCAGCGATGGCGCTTTTTTTCGCGCGCGATCTATCGCGTAGCGCGCTAGCTCGGCATCGAGATGAAATTCGCCGCCCAGCAAACCTGCGCCGCCCAATCTTCCCAGCACGAGGTGCGCGTCCGTCACCGTGGGCTGCTCGCCTTTTCCATAAGCCGCCGGCCCCGGATCGGCGCCGGCGCTCTCGGGTCCTACGCGCAATGCTCCGCCGCGATCGATTCGCGCGATGGAGCCGCCGCCAGCGCCGACCGTATGAATGTCGAGCATCGGCACACTTACCGGCAAATCATCAACCACCGATTCGTTGGTGGTCCGCGCGCCGCCTTCGAGCAGAGCTACATCGGTGGACGTTCCGCCCATATCGAAGCTGATAATTTTGCCGTAGCCAGCGAGCCTCGCGACATGCTCAGCTCCCAGTATTCCTCCCGCTGGGCCGGAAAGAATTGTGCGCACCGGCTCCGACGCCGCCGCGTGGGCGGATACAATTCCGCCGTTTGATTGCATCACGCGAACTTGGCTTCCAGCGCGGCCCTGTTTGCGCTTGGCTTTCTGTTCGGCTGCTCTGCTGACGATGCGTCGCGCGATGTCTTCGATCGCGGCCAAATAGCCGCTCATCACTGGGATCAAGTAGGCGTTGACTACCGTCGTCGAAGTGCGCTCGAACTCGCGAATCTCGGGGAACACTTCGTACGAGGCGGTGACTACGTGGCCTGCGGCGCGAAGGGCTTTGGCGATTAATTTTTCGTGCTCGGGATTGACGAAGGAAAACAGAAAGCAGACGGCGACCGCATCGGGCCTCGCGCGGCGGACTTGGCGAAGCAGCGCGCGAATTTCGCCGGGCTTCGGGCGCGAGAGGATTTCTCCTTCGCTGCCGATGCGCTCGCGTAGGCCGAATCGTCGCTCGCGCGGAACCAGTGGGTCGGGTCGGCCGCCGAAAAAATCGTACAGCTTCGGACGAGCTTGGCGGCCGATTTCGAGGGCATCTTCGAATCCGGATGTCGTGACGAGGGCGACGCGCCCGCCGCGTCGTTGCAAAAGTGCATTTGTCCCAACGGTGGTACCGCAAATTAAATCGAGCGGCGCGATGGATTGCCGCCCTAGTCTTCGCGAGATTTCTCCCAGCGCGCGCTCGATCGCTTCGGCGGGATTTTTTGGCGTAGACGGAACTTTCAGGATTTCGATACGGCCCTCGCGGACGTAAACGCAATCCGTGAAAGTTCCGCCGGTGTCGATTGCGATGCGCAATTCGCTGGGCGCCTATTTTTTCTTGGGCGCCAGGATCGCCACGATTTGGCTGAAGTGATTCAGGTCGTGCCCGGCCATCATCTGCGTGATTCTTTCGACGCTTTCTTCGCCGCGCTCGGAATGGATTCCGAAGTGCTTCCATTGTTCTGGCTTTAGCGATTTCAGCAGGCGCAAATTCGCTTCGCGGACGGTGCGATAGACCTCGAGCGAGAGGCGCGGGTCTTGCTTGGCGTAATTTTCGGCTTCCGCCCATTTATCTTGATCGAAGGCAGGAATTGGCGTACCTGGAGCGCCGAGGACCGAACGCATGCGGTAGCCTGCTACGATTTCGGTGTCGGCGATGTGCGCCAAAATTTCCGCTACCGACCACTTGGCTGGAGCGGGGCGCTTCGTTAGTCGCCCTTTTGGAACGCCTTTGATTAGCTTCTCGATTTGCTTGGCGGTCGCCGCCTGCACCTTGATCGGATCCTTCCCCGCAACGAAGCCCATGATTTTCTGTTTATATTGTTCGAAGGTTTCTGCCATTGCGCTTGGCTCCTATTCGAGTGGCCGGCTCGCCTTGGCGCGCCGGTTTGCGCCCCCCGACATTGTATAAAATACGGTTGCGCTCACAAAACGGGACCTCCCATGAAACCAAAGATGCCAAGGATGTTTGGGTAAGCTTGTGGAAGCGGCTCGATATCGCCGCGGACTGTCAAAAACGCCGGCTGGCAGCCTGCGCTACGGTACACTTGCGGCTGTTCGCCTTGAAGCGGAGGTGGAGATCTTTGTTTGATTGGATTGCGCTCTCAATTTTGGAAACAAGTTCGCCACGGGCCGTCCAAAATTGGCGTGCCCAAAATAAACTATAAGGGCCGGGTGCGAGCCGCAGAGTATTGGCTCTCTTTATGCCGAAACAGTCTGAGATTCAAATTACACGTCCTGAAGATCGCGAGCTTGAGGCTAAGCGCAGCGAGTTGGCGGCGCTCGAGGCGAATCTTGCCGAGCGGGAGTTGCAGCTTGCCAGCTTGCGGGCGGAGCTTTCTTCCTTTGAGCGCAAATATCTGGCCGAAGTTGGGCAGCGTTATGCCGAGCTGGATGAATTGAAGGCGCAGCTTGCCGAGCGGCTTGCCGCTGAAAATCCCGCCGACCTTCGCTTGCAGGAATCGGCGCGGCAGGCGCGCGCCCGAGCAGACGAAACTCGCACGACGGCTGCCACTGACGCAGACCGCGAACACAAAATCTTTTCGCCTACGCCCGAGCTGAAGCGCTTGTACCGCGAAGTGGCCAAGCGCATACATCCCGATCTCACTTCGGACGATGCCGATCGCGTGAAGCGTCAGGAATTGATGGCCGAGGCGAATCGTGCCTATGAACAGGGCGATGAAGCCGCACTTTCGCGCGTTTTTGCGGCTTACGAATGTTCGCCGGAATCTGTTTCCGGAGAAGGAACGCCCGCCGAACTCATCCGCACGATCCGGCGAATCAGCCAGGCGCGCCACCGCCTTACGGAAATCGATGCCGAATCGAAAAAGCTGCTGCACTCGGACTCGCATCAATTGCGCATGCGCTTCGACGAATCGGCGCAGCAGGGCCACGATCTTTTTTCGCAGCTCGCCGCGCGCATCGAATATGAGATTGCACGCGCCAAGCAGAATCTGGCGCGCAGGCCGGTTCCGGCTTCCCTATGACTAGCATTCCGCCGCCTGCTGCCGAAATCGTCACGCGCAAAACGCAATCGCTCGCGGTGCGGACTGCCACATTGGTGCGCCGCGGCTTGCGCGATCTTACGGTCGAGACGCATTGGCGCGTGAGGAAGGTTGCCGCGGCTCGCCATGGAAGCGTCGCAGTTTCGCCTTTCGGGAAAATGGCGGCGCTGGAGACGCCTCAGAACGGCCGCGGTATCTCGCTGGCCGTGGAGGATCTGGAATCCGAGACCGCGCCGGAATATTTGCCGATCGCGCCGGAAAGTGTGCTTGCCGCTGGACTGGGCATCAGCAGCGTGCGCTGGTCGCCCGATGGACGCTATATTTTGGCCGCCTCGCCGGATTGGAATCCCGAAGCGCATTTATTCGACGTGGACCGGCAAAGTTTACTTCGCACTTTTCCGATCCCGAGCCTTGATGATTCCTTCGCATGGTCGCCGGATGGAAATCTTTTCGGCCTTGCGTCGGCGGCTGATTGCTCCGTGAATATTTGGCTCTGCCGCAATGCCGCGCCGGCGCTGGACGAAGTGCCCCATGGCTCGCTCGATCCGAGTCTCGCGGTTCGCAACGATTCTGCGGAGGCTGCACCTGGAGAAATTACGGTCCTGGCGGGATTCGGGCCCATGGCGTTCAGCACCGCGAGCAGGCTGATTGCCGTGGCGCTGCGATTTCCGGAGGAATGGGCCGACGATCACATTCTTCTGGCCGGCGCGCCCACGCTTAATACCGGGACGATTGTTCCGATTCAGGGCAATGCTACGGACATGAGTTGGGACGCGCGCGGGGAGAATTTGCTTTATTGCGCTGGTGGGAAAGTTTTCGCAGCGAATCTTGCTTCGCGCGCGATCGCGCCGCTGCCGTTCAATGCCGAGATTTGCCGCTGCCACCCTATTCTGCCGATTTGTGCGTGCTATTCGTCCTGGCTAAAAGATTCTGCCAACGGACGATTATTCATCACGGAGATGAGGACGGGACGCACGCTGGACGAATGCGATGCGGAGGGCGTTCTGGATCTTTGCTGGAGCGTTGACGGCGAGCGTGTGTACGCCGCAACCCGCGATGGCCTCGCCTACATCTACGATCATTCTCTAGGTTAGAAGCAAAATTGAAGCCACCGTGGCGCCGGCTGCCAGCCGGCGTTTTTGACTGTCCGCGGCCATACTCAAATACCCCACCACAACCGAAACTTTATGCAAGCGGAAGGTTTGCTTCGGCGTTAAGCGTGACGTCAGCAAATTCCCCCGCCAAGAATCGTGGATAAGCCGCTGCCGCAATCATCGCGGCATTGTCGGTGGAAAGCGCCCGGCTCGGAAAATAGACGCTCAGTTTTGAACGAGCGCCAGCTTCGTCAAACGCAACCCGCAGCGCCCGATTTGCCGCGACGCCGCCCGACACCAAGATCGCCCGCGCCTTAAATTCCTCCGCCGCGCCCATCGTTCGCCGCACCAAATCCTCCACCACCGAACGCTGAAAGCTGGCCACCAGATCGAGCGTGAATTTCGAGCACAGCGGGCGAATGGCATCTACGCTGCGTTCTCCGCGCGCCAAGGCGGCGACGCGTGCATCGATCTCCGGCTGCAGCTCGGGATGCTTGCGCAAAAGATAGAACACCGCGGTCTTGATGCCGCTAAAGCTGAAATCGTAAACGTTGCCGCGAATCTTCGTGGTCGCGAAGCGGATTGCCGTCGAATCGCCGAACGGCGCTAGCTGATCTACGATTGGACCGCCGGGATAACCAAGCGCCAGCATCTTGGCGACTTTATCGTAAGCCTCGCCTGCGGCATCGTCGCGCGTGCCCCCGATGCGCCCATAATGCAGTGGCGCTCCGTTGAGGCGCTGGGCGATTCCGTTCCGATGTTCGCCGGCGCCGGCGTGGATCACGCGATACAAAATCGTGTGGCCGCCCGAAACGATCAGGCAGACCGCCGGAAATTCCGGCGCGCGTCCGGCTAAGTGCGCCTCGAGCAATACCGCGTGCACGTGCCCTTCGAGATGATTGACGGGGATCAGGGGCTTGCCGAGCGACATCGCCAAAGCCTTGCCGTAGGTGACGCCGACGATAAGCGAGCCGACTAATCCCGGGCCGCGCGTTACGGCTATGGCATCTACGTCGCGAAGTTCTAGATTCGCTGCCGAGGCTGCCTCGCGGACTATCGGAACTATGCGGCGCAGATGTTCGCGCGACGCAAGCTCCGGCACCACGCCGCCATATTTGCGATGGATGTCGATCTGCGAGGCGACCACGCTAGAGAGAATCGTCTCGCCGCGCGCGACGATTGCGGCGGCGGTTTCATCGCAGGACGATTCGATCCCTAGAATTAGCCCGGACGTCGCTGCTCCATCTTGTTTCAATTCATTCACTCGCGATGCTCCCATCAGCTTCGTATCGTAACATGAGGCGTCACGTCGCCCTCGTGCAAGCACACGCCCGCGTTGCGATTCCTCGCACTTCTCTGGTGTCGCCATTTGACAGCGCGCTGCATCGAACTGTATCGTGCGGAGTCGCTGAAAAAATCGCCGGAGAGACATGAACCCACCGATTCGAAAAGTTCGCAAGGCCGTACTGCCGGCCGCTGGTCTCGGCACGCGTTTTTTGCCCGCTACCAAGGCGCAGCCCAAGGAAATGCTTCCGGTGGTGGACAAGCCGCTGATCCAATATGCCGTTGACGAATGTATTGCTTCCGGGATTGAACACATAATCATCATCACGGGCCGCCGCAAGAATGCCATTGAAGATCATTTCGATTCCGCGCCGGAGCTGGAGCATTTCCTCGAAGAGCACGGCAAGCCCGGCCAGGCCGACATGGTGCGGCGAATTAGCGGCGGAATTCATTTCAGTTATACGCGGCAGAGTGAAGCCCTCGGCTTGGGCCACGCGGTGTTGCTGGCCCGCGAACTTATTGGCGATGAGCCGTTTGCGGTGCTGCTTGGCGACGTGATTCTGGATGGGCCCGAGCCTGGCACGAAATCGCTGATTGATGTTTATGCGCAGACGGGGCAAGGCGCGATTATCGTCGAGGAGGTTCCGCGCGAGCGCGTTCATCTTTATGGCATCGCGGATGCCCGGCCGGCGCCCGATCTCGGGTTTGGCGATCGCTTGATGCGCATCAATGATGTGATTGAGAAACCGAAGCGCGATGAAGCGCCTTCGAACCTCGCGGTCACCGGCCGCTACGTTTTTCCTCCGGAAATTTTCGATTGTCTTTCGCGCATCAAGCCTGGCAGCGGCGGCGAAATTCAGCTTACCGATGCCATGCGTTTGCTGGCCAAGGAGCATGGGCTCTGGGGATATATCTACGAGGGAAAGACCTACGACGCTGGCGACAAGCTTGGTTTTTTGCAGGCGACCGTCGAACTGGCGCTTAAGAATCCCGATCTTGGATCGTCGTTCCGGAATTATTTGAAGACTCTGAAGCTCTAGGTGATTTAGACCGAAAACCCACGGCCAAATCGGGCGGGAGGTCAACCCCCGCCCCTACAGGCTAGCTTTTCTTTGATTTTTCTTTGGAGCTTGATTCTTTCGAGCCGGATTCCTTGGAGCTCGATTCTTTTGATTTCGATTCCTTTGTGGAATCGGATTTCTTTGAGGACGAATCTTCTTTCGTTGCTGCCGGCTTCGATTCCCCGTCGCCGGACTTGGCCGCGGCATTTTTTCCCGCGTAGTCGGTTACGTACCAGCCCGTTCCTTTAAATTGAATCGCGGACGAGGAAATCTCGCGCTTGGCCTTCGATCCGCACTTCGGGCATTTCCTGGTTTCGGGGGCGGAGTACTTCTCGATCTTCTCGAACTTGTGGCCGCACTTTTCGCACTTGTACTCGTAAAGAGGCACTACGATTTTCCTCCGCAAATAGTCGTCAAAAGAAAATACTACCACGAGTGCCTTGTGCGCGTACGGGGCCGAAAGGCGGGAGGGTCTGTTGTACGTTTTGGTTCGCAGCAATTGCCATTGGAAGACCCTCCCCTACTGGGGAAGCGTGTTAGACTGCCGCGCCGGTAATCTTATGGGAAAACGGAATTCGCGCGGCGATCACGAGGCTGGAGTACCTCCGCTTGAAAATCGCGATGCGGGCGCTTCGCTGATCGCCACGCACACGCCGGGGCAGGGCTGCCTCTATTTGATCGCTACGCCGATTGGCAATCTCGAAGATATTTCATTGCGGGCGCTGCGGCTGATGAAAGAGGCTGACCTGATTGCATGCGAGGATACGCGCGAGACTCGCAAGCTGCTGAATCGCTACGATATTCATACGCGCCTGGAAAGCTATCACGAGCACAATGAACTGACGCGCGCGCCTGAATTGGTAATCGTGCTCGAGCAGGGCGCCAAAGTGGCGCTGGTGAGCGATGCGGGCACGCCGCTGGTTTCGGATCCCGGCCATCGCTTAGTCACGCTTTGTCTTCGTCATGGAATTCCGGTGGTGCCGGTGCCGGGAGCATCCGCGCTCGTCGCGGCCCTGGCGGCCTCCGGAATGCCCACCGAGCAATTCCTTTTCGCCGGATTTCTTCCTTCGCGGCCGAGCGAACGGCGCAAGGCCATGCGCGGTCTTGCCGCTATACCCACGACGCTGGTTTTCTACGAAGCGCCGCATCGCATTCTTGAAATGCTGGAAGACGCGTTGGGGATTTTCGGTAATCGCTCTTGCGTCGTGGCGCGCGAAGTCACCAAGCTTCACGAAGAATTTCGGCGCGGGAGAATCGCCGAAGTTATTGCCGGCTTCCACGAAGCACCGCCGCGCGGCGAAATCACCGTAATTTTCGGCGCCGCGGATGAGGAATCGCATTTGCCCGCATCGGGGGAATCTGCGCGCGGCGAAATGCCGTTGGGCCAGCGCGTGGATGAATTGATGGAGAAGGAGCATTTGGATCGGAAGGCGGCGTTGAAATTGGCCGCACGCGAGAGAGGTTTATCGAAGCGCGAGGCTTACAAGCAGCTTTTGATACATCGCGACGATTGATGCGGGATCATTCGCCGTGCGACAACTTTCTGTCTGGCTTGAACGTGCGCCGTAAGATGCCGCCCTTAAGGGCGCCGCTACGAAACCGAACGATCCGCCGGCGAAGTTAATGCGGCTTCGAAGAAAATCTCTACTCGCTCCAAAACTTCTTTCGTGGTTTTTGACGAATGGACGGCGTGGCGCAGTTCGCTGCCGTTGCGTACGCCGTGGGTGAAGGAGCAGGCGAATTGCTTCATCTTGCCGATGGCGTCTTTCATTTCGCTGGCGGCTAGGCGCTGGAAATAATCGGTGATCAGGCGATGGCGGTCCTCGTCGTCGGGCACTTCATAGCGCCCCGTGGCGACATACTGCTCGATTTGGCGGAAGATCCACGGGTTACCAGCGGCGGCGCGGCCGATCATTACTGCGTCGCAACCGGTTTCTGCAACGATGCGGACGGCATCCTCGGGAGTGCGCACGTCGCCGTTGCCGATCACCGGAAATTTCACCGCTCCTTTCACCGCGCGGATCACGCTCCAATCCGCGTCGCCGCTATAGCCTTGCGTCCGCGTGCGCGGATGTACCGCGATGGCTTCGATGCCGCAATCTTCGGCCATGCGCGCTACCTCCACCGCTACAATATTATTTTCGTCCCAACCCGAACGAATCTTGATGGTCAGCGGAATTTGGATGGCGGCGCGCACGGCGCAAAAAATTTCCTCCAGCAACGGCAAGTCGCGCAGCAGGCCCGAGCCGCCGCACTTCACTACTTTTTTAGCCGGGCATCCTAGATTGATGTCGAGTTGATCGAAGCCCAGGTCTTCGGCGAGCACGGCTGCCGCGGCCATCACTTTAGGATCGGCGCCGAAAATTTGCGCGGCGATGGGATGCTCGTCTGGCTCGTAATAGAAATAGTGCATCATGCGGGCTTCGTTGCGGGTTAGCCCTTCGGCGCTGGTGAACTCGGTCATGATCAGGCCGCAGCCGCCAAGTTCGCGGATCACGCGGCGGAAAACCGTGTCGGTAACGCCGGCCATGGGCGCGAGAATCGTCGCGGGACGAATCGAGCGCTCGCGAATTTTTAATTCGGCGGGGAACATGGCGGTCATCTAGAGAAGCGTCGCATCGATGGGCGGCGCGTCGTCGCCGGAATTGCGCTCGCGAGACGCTCGCGGAGATTGCGGAGCTGCTGGTGAATTCGCAAGAGCCGCTGGCGGGGCCGGAATTGTGGCCGACATCGCAGCCGCGCTGTCCGTCGCACCAATGGACGAATTCGCGTTCGCGGCCATCGTCGCAGCGTGCCCTGCCCCGGGCGACGCGGATGCAGCAGCGGCCAAAGCCTTGAGAGGCCGCGCTTCGCCATCGGCGGCGGCAAGCGAATTCCCATCGCGCAGATAGGCCGCGGCAATTTCGCGCGAGCCGCCGAAGAAGCTTTCCACAATTTGGCCCAGCGCATGCGTGCGCGCATCTTCCACGCTAAGAGTGGGACGATAAATGTACGCGCGCCCTGATTTGCGGCGCTCGACAATTCCCTTTCGCGCCAGGCGATCCATGATGGTCATGATGGTGGTGTAAGCGCGCGGCAGGCGCGGCGCAAGCTGGTCGCGAATTTCGCGCACGGTTCCTTCGCCAATCGGCCAAAGCGTGTTCATGCAATCGAGTTCGAGCGGAGCCAGATCAAGTAACGAGCGCCGCCGCGGATCAGCCGCGCCGTTCCCCGCCTTTTTCTCGCCATTCACGTGTTCCGCGCTCATGCCTTCGATCCATCGCCCTTCGCGCCGCCCACCGAAGCAGCGTTCCTCGCGGGTTTCGCTCGCGTCTCGGCCACCGGCTCGTCCAAATATTCCGTGGTCCGCAAAAGATTCCGCCGCAGCGCAGGATTTCGCTCCGTCCAATCGCCGCTACCGGCGTCGGACGCCATGGTCGTCTCAATCGCGGCCATTTTCGAATCCAGGTCGTCCAGAAAATGCAGCGCGACAGCTTCGCGAGTGAGCGGAAGTCTCGGCGATCCAAATTCCAACGAGCCATGATGGCTGAGAATCAAATGCTCGATCACCGTAGCGAGCGGCCGCGGAAATTCGGAGATGGCATCAATCTTTCGCCGCACGATGGCTTGTCCCAGCGCGATGTGGCCCAGTAGTTGGCCCTCGGTGGTGTATCCGAATCCGCGCGCGCAACTCAGTTCCTCGATTTTGCCGATGTCGTGCAGCACCACGCCCGCCAGCAGCAAATCGCGATTCAGCTCCGGATAGTGCGACGAAACCAGCCGCATCAGATCGATCAGGCTCACCGTGTGTTCCAGCAAGCCCCCGATGTAGGCGTGATGCATGGTCATCGCCGCTGGCGCACGCTTGAATTTCGGCGCGATGGAAGCATCCTCCACCACGCTCACGAGCAAAGTTCTGATCCACGGATTCTCTGCGGCGCGCACGGCTTCGTTCAGCCGGCCGTAGAGTTTCTCAACATCCTGCTTCGTGTGCGGCAGAAAATCGGCCAGCTCGTAATCGTTTTCCGAGCACGGCGCCACATGCTCGACGGTCAGCTCAAGCTGCTCGTTATAAAGTTTGGCGCGCGCACGAACTTTGATCACGTCATCGCGCTCGAACAGCGTGACCAGTGATTCATAGCCGTCCCACATTTTTCCGGAAATTGTGCCCGTGCGGTCGGCAAGCTCGAGCTGCAGCCAGGAACGGCTGGTGCGTGGCGAAGTGCGGATTTCTTTGGAGCGAACCAGAAATGTGGCGGCGACCTGCTGCCCGTCGCGGAGATCGGAGATGAACAGCGTTTTCACTGCGCTCCGGTGGCCTTTTTCGCCTTCTTCGAGAGCTTTTTGTCCGGCGCGTCGGGAGTAGGCGTCACTTCCTTGATAGAAGTGTTGCTCGCCACGGCGGCGGTGTCCACGTATCCGGGCTTCACGATTACGTAGCTCTGCTCGCGCAATTCCGCCAGATAACCGCGAAACAACGTGGACATCTTCTCCGCGTAAATGTGATTCATGATTTCGCCCTCGACTTTCTGGAGCGGCTGCTGGCCGGCTTCATAATGATCGAGGACTTTAATGATTTCGAAGCCCGTCTTGGTTTGGATTACGTCGCTCAGGTCATTTTTCTTCATGGCGAAGACGGTATCTTCGATTTGCTTGGATAGCTGGCCGCGCTCGAATGCGCCCAGGTCGCCGCCGCTCTTGGCCGTCGGGCCCTCGGAATTTCGCTTCGCCAGTTCGGCGAAATCTTCGCCCTTTTTCAAACGCGTCAAAATATCAGTGGCCTTCTTCTGGATTACCGCCACTTCTTCGGGCGTCTTTCCATCCGTGTTCAAGAAAATATCTGCCAGCGCCACCGATTCAGGGCGCACGAAATCCTGTTTGTGATCGTCATAATATTTCTGCACGTCTTCGTGGCCGATATCCACGCGCGAGCCGGCATCTTTGCGAATCACTTCTTGAGTCAGCAGATTATTTCGAATGCCGGTTTTGTATTCGTCCCAGGAAAGTCCCTGCGCCTCCACAGCCTTTTGCAAATCCTCCATGCTGGCCATATTATTTTGCTGGCGCACGGAGTCGAGCTGCTTGATCACGTCGGCTTCCACGCTGATGCCCATGTCCTTGCCGCGCTGCACCAGAAGCTGCTGATCGATTTCGTCGCGCAGTAAATTCTTTTGGCGCTCGTCGTACATGGCTTGCATGCGCTCCGGAGTACAGCCCGGGCAATCGTGCTGCACTTCTTCGTGCAGTTGGGATTGCGCTTTTTCGTAATCCGAGAGCGTGATGATCTCGTTGTTCACGCGCGCAATGATTTCTTCCACTATTTTGCCACTGCCCTCTGGCTTGGTTTGCGCGTGCACCGTCGCGGGCGCGGCCCCGGCCATCGCGATGGCCATCCATATCCACGCAATCTTTTTCATGCTCTTGCTCATCGCTCTTCCTTGCGTTTGCATTCGTGTTGTCCCGACAATTGAATTTTAGCTCTACGATTGTAGTTGCAGCAACAGCTTTTGGGTGGCCAGCGCCACTCCGCCCTTTTCATTCTTCCAGTCGAACCATAACACGCCGCTGGGGTCGAGCCGCATTCCGCGACGCCCGCGAATTACCCGCACCAATTTTTCGGGCTTGATCGGCGTTTCGTCATGGAATTTGATGGCCACCTGATCGCCGCGCCTTTCGACTGACGCTACCAGCAATCTTTCCGCTAGCGCCTTCAGCACCGCGTAGTCCAGTAAATTGACCACTGCGGGCGGCGTTGCGCCGAAGCGGTCTTCCAGTTCCTTGCGCACCTCTTCGCGCTGCTCTTCGTTCGAAACTTCGGCGATACGCTTGTAGATGCGCAATCTGAGATTTTCGCTTTCTATGTACTCGCGCGGAATGCGAATGTCTTGGCCGAGATTGAGCGTGACGCGGCGTTCCGGGACGACTGCTTCGCCCTTTCGCTCGGCTACGGCGCGCTCCATCATGCGGCAGTAGAGATCGAAACCCACGGCGGCGATTTGGCCATGCTGCTCGCGGCCGAGTAGATTGCCGGCACCGCGCAATTCCAGATCGAGCGCGGCGATTCGGAAGCCGGCGCCGAGATCGCTGAATTCTTTCAGCGCGGCCAGCCGATGGCGGGCAAGCGTCGAAAGCCCTCCTGACGGCGGCACGAGCAAATACGCGTAGGCGCGTTGGTTCGAGCGGCCGACTCGTCCGCGCAATTGATACAGCTCGGCGAGGCCGAAGCGATCGGCGCGATTGATGATGATCGTGTTGGCGCGCGGGATATCGAGGCCGTTCTCGATGATCGTGGTGCAGACC
>Ga0209038_10000173_pt1 | contig 21070 bp, 15 predicted proteins | sample BogFormECP03_OM3_FD_188237 | JGI IMG/M metagenome (GOLD analysis project Ga0209038, IMG submission 188237) | Bog forest soil microbial communities from Calvert Island, British Columbia, Canada - ECP03_OM3 (SPAdes) (version 2) | ecosystem: Environmental > Aquatic > Freshwater > Wetlands > Bog ...
CGGCTTCGAGAAGGCGGGAGCACACAGCTTTCGTCGTTTCCGCAACACGTACCTCAAGAATCGCACCGATTGTCCAGATGGTGTCCGTAACTTCTGGCTCGGTTGGGGTGAAGAGGGGATGTCGGGACTCTATGACCAAATCAAAGGCGACGTAGCGTACCGCAAGGACATTGCGAAAGCGTGCGGAGTGGGGTTCGATGTTCCGGCTTCGTTGGCTTCAATTGAACCTAATGAACCTAAACCCGAAGTTGTCGTTCAACAGGAAGTTGCTGTAACTGTTTGATTGGTTTGAAGAAAAGTGGTCGGGGCGAAAGGATTTGAACCTTCGACCTCCTGGTCCCGAACCAGCGTAGCGAAAATCCTAAGTGCTTTATCTGGTGTCGCTTCGGGACTAAGAACCGACATTTTTCCCTTCTCAATCGTCCGTATGTTGTCCGTAGACCTTAACTGACGCAATCCTTCATTCGCGGACGAACACGATTGACCCAGCGTATCGTACGTTCCAAGTGTTCCAAGCCTTCAAGAAACGGAAGTCACTGCAGGCATTTGAAAATTAAGGAGAAGGTTGGCTTCCCGGGCTAGATTCGAACTGGCAACCCTTCGGTTAACAGGTTCGATCTCAAATCCATAAGTCGTTGTTCAACCGTCGCTTAGGGTTATCGGGAAGCCAATCTCCTCCCTCAAATGCTCCGAAGTTGCTCCAAACTATCTCAGCTTCGCGTACTCTGCCTTCGCAGCGATGAGAACGGGAATGTCAGCGTCGTCGTCTTTCCAAAGCGTGAGGAAATCAAGGATAAACAAGCAGCTCCGCAAGCGTATCGAAGAAAGGCCGAGAGTCGATCTATGGATGGGCTATGACCATTAGGGTTGAAGCGCGTTTCATCACGCAGTTCAACGCACGACGGAGGGTTTCGGGGTCTGGCGCGGCGAAGCCTCAACGATCCAGTTAGTCTATTTGCCCGGAATTGTTGCGGTCACCTGCGACCGGTGCTTTAGCCTGCAACGAACAGGACGCAATAGAGAAAATTACGGTTTAGCCGCGGCGATCGCGTTTCGAAGAATGTCCAGATACGTAGTGCCATAACCTTGATACACAAGGTCCTGGGTGTATTGCATTCCTGTGGGAGAGGTATCCGTCGTAGTCGGAGCTGTAACCACCGACGGCTCAATTTGAGTGTCCTCGTGCCATTCGTTGAAGGTGGTCATATGAATCATCTTGAATCGGCTGTTTTTGGCATAGGGCAGAGCCAGATTATTCAGAAAACTCGAAAACATAGATCCCTCAGCCGCATTCGCGTTCGTTCTGCGGGCCAAAGCGGGGTTGTTCGCGCATGTTTGGCGAACAGCTCGGTCGTTGTATCCCGGCGTCAGTGATGGAATGAAATCGACGCCCAACTGCTGGGCTGCCGCCTGATATTCGGCGTACATGGTGGTGTGCAGCGCGAGAAAGCCGTTGTCATCCGAATAACCTGCATAGCCCACGTAAGTGTCGTAACCGAAGATCCCGTCCCAGTTTGCAATGCGCGTCGGGTCCGGAGGGACGGCAGCGTAATATTCGTCGCCAATCAAATAAACGTCGAATCCGGCGGCCGTCATCGCTTGCCGTACGGACGACACCATCGGATGAATTGCGGAGACCGGTGTCAACGCCCGGGAAACATAAAAATAAACAACAGGTCTCGCTTGGCCCAGCGTCAAGTAACTCGCATTCGAGAAGTAATGCGCGGCAATGTATTGGAAATCCGAGACAATGGTAGCGACTTTGTCTGACGTCAAATTGAAATCCCCATTGAAACGGATCGCGTAATCGTAAAAGATTGCGAATTTAATATCGCCAATGTGCGGATTGGTGAGAATCGTGTTCTGAATCGTGGGGTCGAGCAACTGGTCAGGCCCCACCCATTCCAGATCCCACACGTTAATTCCAGCAGCAGTGGACCACGCGATCTGCTGGGTCACTATGCTCTCGTCCTGGGAGTTGTACAGACCTAGCGCGGGCAATTCCGTCGGAACCAGTTGCTCTCGGAGAGCGCCGTTGAAGCACTCCTGATAAACCCAAGCAGCCGGCGCGTACCAAGGATAGTAGCTCGCGGAAACCAAGTACGGGCTTGGTAGCGGCGTGACGGTCAAAGTTGCATTGGCACTGTGGGAAAGTGTTCCGCTGGTGCCCGCAAATTGAACTGTGAAAGTTCCGGCCGCTTCCGGCGCGGAAAACGTTATCTGTTGTGGCGTGCCGGGAGAAACCATAAATGGCGACGAAGGCGAGGAATTTATTCCGCTCGGAAAACCGCCAATCGAAACGCTCACCTGCCCGGTGAAACCATTCAGCGCATTCACCGAGACGGTTAACGGCGCAGTTGTTCCTCCCACCTGAGTGGCAACCGAAGAAGAAGAGAGGCTTACACTGAAGTCCGGAGACAGTGGCGGAGAGCTGCTACCTCCACAAGAAGTCGATGCAAGCGCCAGAAACCAGGCAAGCGTGCTCAGGAAGTATCCGCGCCGCGACCGAACTGGCCGTCCGCGCTCCCGCCGAATCAGACCGTCCTTGTGACAGTTCTCGCGGACCGACGTAACGGTGAACATGTTCATTCGTGGCGCCTCCTGCCTGCGCCCAGTAATGTCGCGGATTGCGCTCATTGTCATGGCAAGCGTTAATGGTAAAGCTCGGCGCTGGCAAGCACCGTTGTTGCGGTCGAGCAGCCCAAAATGCCCACAGAGCCGCCCGCGACGCGCCCAGCAGCAGGGGTAGCCGCGGAGTCTCCGTTATTTCCAGCAGCTAGGCTGCATCCCTTTCGCCCGTCCAATGTCACCGTCTGGGGGCTGCCGGGTGCATTGTCGGAGACTGAAAGGAGGCCACCAGTGCCTTCACTTTTCTCCCATAAAACTTTTATGACGCACGACTGTCCCGGTACAAGGCTGCCGCCACAGTCGTTCGTCTGGGAAAAGGCCCCGGTGATCGTGACGCCGATGTCCGTCAGGTTCTCAGTCCCGAAGTTACTCAACGATACGTTCCCTCTGGTGTTGCAAATGCATCCGAGGATGGGCAAAACGAAACAGTTAAACGTTAGGTTCGTCGCTGACAGGGTGGCGTTCGGTCCTGAGACAACTTGAGGTTGTAGCAAGACGGCGAGCCCTGAGTTGGGCGGGACAGCAGCGGCCGCTACGTCGAGTCTACCGTCGCCATTGAAATCGCCAATCGCCATCGGCCCGGGAGGTAGACCAACGCCAGCGGCGAAGTTCACGGCTGGCTGAAAGGTTCCATCGCCGTTGCCCAAAAGGAAGCTGACGTCACCGCCGATGCTGTCGGTCACGGCCAAGTCCAATTTCTCGTCTCCGTTGAAATCGCCAATCGCAATCCCAGCAGGCGTCGACCCGGTCCCTGTGCTGATATTTGCGGCTGGCTGGAAAGTTCCATCGCCGTTGCCCAAGAGGATGCTGACGTTGGCGCTGCCATTGTTAGCGACGGCCAAGTCCAGCTTGCCGTCACCATTGAGATCGGCAACCGCTACGGCGGCAGGATTTGACCCAGTCCCTGAGCTGTAATTTGCGGCAGGCTGGAAGGTTCCGTCACCGTTGCCCAAGAGGATGCTGACGTTGCCGCTGACGTTGTTCGCGACGGCCAGGTCCAGCTTGCCGTCCCGATTGAAATCTCCCACCGCAAGCGAGCTGGGACCCGACTCGACGCTGAAATCAAGAGCGGTCTGGAAGGTTCCATCGCCATTGCCTAACAGGATGCTGACGTTTCCGCCGTCGTTGTTGGCTACGGCTAAATCCAGCTTGCCGTCCCCATTGAAATCCCCCACCGCAACCGAGCTGGGATTTGACCCGGCCAGGTACAGGACCGCTGGCTGGAAAGTTCCATCGCCGTTGCCCAGGAGTATGCTGACATTGCCAGTGGCGTTACCGTTGGATGTTACGGCCAAGTCCAGCTTGCCGTCGCCATTGAAATCTCCCACCGCGATGGCGTCAGGAAGCGTCCCGGGCCCAGCGCTGTAGCTAACGGCAGGCTGGAAGGTTCCGTTGCCGTTGCCCAGGAAGATACTGACGTTGTTTCCCTCATTGTTTGCTACGACTAGATCCAGCTTGCCGTCCCCGTTGAAATCGCCGGTTGCCACCGCGCCGAATCCACCGCCAGGCAGAGATACTGGATTCCCCAGAGCAGCCCAGGAAGTCGGCTCCGTGATTTCAAAGAAGGCGACGTTCGAGGTGCCGCCGCCGGGAGCAGGATTGACGACGGTCACTGAAGCTGTAGTCAAGCTAGCAATATCGGTAGCCAGAATCGCGGCCGTGAGCGTCGAATTGCTGACGAAGTTGGTGGCGCGCGCACTGCCATTCCATTTCACCACCGCGCCGGACACAAATCCGGTACCGCTTACGGCTAGCGTGAAAGCAGCGGCGCCAGGGACTGCGGCGTCGGGATTCAAAGGCTGGCTAATGAGAGGTACGGGGTTCGCGGCGGAGGCGGCGCTCACGGTGATCGAGTCCGACGTGCCCGTGATCGAACCGGTGACTGTGTCGGTCGCTGTTATGGTTTGGACGCCGATGGTCTTTAGCGTGGCCGGGAAATTCGCGCTCCCGTTGGTCAGGGTCGAGTTGGCTGGCAGGGCGGCGTGGCTATCCGTGCTCGTAAAGTGCACGGTCCCAGAATAGTTGTTAGCGACATTGTTTGCGGCGTCCAGAGCCGTCACTGCGAAACTGAAGGCTGTTCCAATGACGGCACTCGCCGGACCTTTCACGGACAAATGAGTGGCAGGGCGGCCGACGGCGATCGAATTCGAAGTGCCGGTGATCGAGGGGGTGACCGTATCGGTCGCGGTGATGGTTTGGCTGCCGGACGTCTCCAGTGTGACAGGAAAGTTTGCGGTACCGTTCACCAGCGTCGAGTTGGCGGGAAGCACAGCTTGGCCATCCGTGCTCGTGAACTTTGCGGTGCCGGAGTAGCCGGCAGCGACGTTGTTTGCGGCGTCAAGCGCGGTCACAGTGAACTGGAAGGCAATTCCAGTGGTAGCCACTGCCGGAGCGGTGACGGAAAAATGAGTGGCGGGATTTGTGACCGAGATGGAGCTGGAGGTACCAGTAATGGAAACCGTGACAATGTCGGTCGCGGTGATGGTTTGATTGCCGGCGGTCTCAAGCGTGGCGGAGAAATTCCCCACTCCGTTCGTCAGCGACGAGTTGGCCGGAAGCACTGCCTGGCCGTCACTGCTCGTGAAGTGCACGGTTCCGGAGTAGGTGGTGACCGTTTTGTTGGAGGCGTCGAGCGCGGTCACAGTAAAGTTGAAAGCCGTCCCGGCGGTGGCGGTGGCCGGAGCGGTGACGGACAAATGAGTGGCTGAAAGAAGAGTGCTTCCTCCGCCACCGCAAGCACTGAGGAGGCACAAACTATAAACCGAGACTAGAAGCAACAGAGATTTTTTCATGACCCCTCCCCCAAGATTGCCTTCGCTATGCGCGGACCCGATCCAGATGTTTTCGATCACACTACTGCGGCGAAGTTTGCGATGCGCCGAAACGACGATTGCGGCCCGTCCTTAAGGATCGGAATCGCGCCAACAGTTCGGTTGGGGACAGCTTGGGTTGGCTCGCTGCTACTGCTGTTGCCCTCGCGGTGTCCGCGGTGTGAACTTGCGATGCTGCAGGGGAATTGACCAGGCTGTAGTCGCAGCCTTCGATGCCCGGATGATTCTCATCGCACGGGATGAGCAGGCAAGCATGATCATCGGTGTCACCCGGGTCCAAGCCCAGGCAGCCGATTTCCCCGCGATCATTTATGATCAGAGCAACTGTGACGTATGTGCTCGAGCCGGGAACAATCAGCGTGTTTACGTCGACCATGGGGCCGCCGTTCTCCCACAGGAATCCTCGCAGATCATGGCCGTCGTTAGTAAACGTCCCGCCAGCCACCTGCCCCTGTGAATTGATGCTGACCGATTCACTCTGCGGGTCCGTGCCCAAGGTGCCCAAATCAGCCATAACCCCGTCCCGCCAGAGAAACGCGTGGCCGACCTGATCACCAGGGAGCGTTGCGTATCCCACTACTTCTCCGGCGTCGTTGATCCAGTCTGGATGTCCGAAAGTTCCTCCTAATCCGCCATGGCGAAAGAGGTCTTGCATGCCTTGCGACTTGTCCCAAATGAACGGGTGCGTTGTCACATCTCCTGCGGTATTCGAAACGCCAGCAATCTGTCCGCGGTTGTTAATCCCCACTACTGCGCCTAAAGTGCCTCCGAGACCGCCCAGATCCGTCATCTTGCCGTCCTCCGGACTCCAATAAAATGGATCCATGGTTGGAACGCCCGTCGACGCATTCGCAACGAAGCTGGTGAAAGACCAGCCCGCCACTTCTCCGTTATCGTTATTTATGAAGGCGTTGCTGTCGGGGCCCCCGAGTGTGTGCAGGTCACGCATGAAACCGTTCTGCCAGACAAAGGCGTGCGTTTCTGTCGTGCCTGGGAAAAAGATGGAGCAAACTGCAAATGTGGGCGGCGTAATCGGATAGGCGTTCGGGCTCTCGCATCCAGGTTGTAAGACACTGCCAAACAACGGGCTGTTCGCAAAAGGATCGGGAGTCGCAGTCAGGGCGGCTCCGACCACCTGGCCTTGGTCATTGATGGCGTTCGCTATGCTCTGAGTTACGCCGAGCGTTAGGTCGATTGGGATTGGGGATCCTTGCCAAAGCACGGCATGCGTTTCCGGCCACCCGGTCGACTCGTCGATAGCGCCATTCTGTGCTTGGCCGACGATCTGACCTCTTTCATTGATTGCGACGGCGAAGCTGCTGAGGCCTGCGCCACTTGGAAGGGGGCCGAGTGGAGTCACGACACCGTTGTGTAGGAAAAACCCGAGGTCGACATAGCAATCCAGGAAACAGTAGTTCGGGGCGAAAGGATCCGGTGCCGCGGTGTCCGAAACACCGACCAGCATACCGTTCTGGTTGAGCGAGGGCGACGAAGGATTTTCGATGCCGCTGCCCGGACCGCCAAAATTCCCAACGTCGATGAGTTTGTAGTGATGGTGCTCCGCCATACTATTCTGTTTTGGGTTGACTTGCGCCACCACGCCGAACGGCATCGCCAGCACGGCAAGAAAGCTGATGAGCGTGATCCACATCGATCGTCGAGATTTAGTTGTCTCAACACCGTAGCGAGACTCACGGTTACTTGAGCATGGGCGGAAGTGCCCTACAGGCGGAGTGCTGGGTGCTTCAAATCTCATTGATTCCTTCATGTCGCCTCCTCGAAGTTTGGCGGTATTCACCGCAGTTCTTCCTACTTACTCCTGCGCAAAACAGGACGGAAACCACACATCGTTGGAAGAAGTGCAGGTGCGAGTTCTCCGCAAGGGCAGGGGGTGTACAATCTGGCCCAGACGCAAGTTCGGCATTATCAATGCGGGAGCTATGTCTGACACCCACGACGTGACGTTGCTGCTAACCGAATGGGCGAAGGGCGATCAGAAGGCCCTCGACCAGCTCACACCACTTGTCTATAAGGAACTCCGGCAACTTGCCGCTGCTTACCTGCGAAGAGAACGACTCGGCCACACTCTGCAGCCCACCGCGCTCGTGCACGAGGCCTACCTGCGGCTCGTGGATCAGTCCAGCCCCGATTTTGAAAATCGCTCGCATTTTTACGGAGTCGCAGCGCGTTTAATGCGCCAGATCCTGGTGGACCACGCGCGTCGGAAGCAAGCCGGCAAACGCGGTGGTCTCAAAGTGCCTCTGGAACAGGCGGTGAGTTTTCGTGAGGACCGACTTGAGGACCTTGTGGCTCTGGATGCTGGTCTCACAGCTCTCGAAAAAATTGATCCCAGGAAGTGCAAGACCGTGGAGCTTCGTTATTTTGGTGGGCTGTCGATGGAGGAACTCGCGAAGACGCTGGACGTATCCGCTGAAACGGTGCGCCGCGATTTACGCATGGCTGAGGCTTGGCTCAATAGCCAGATTTAGAACGGGCAGGTGCTTCTTGACTCCGGACCGCTGGGCCCAGATCGAAGACTTATTCCACCGCGCCGTCGAGTGCGATCCGCAGCAGCGCACCCACCTGCTCGATGAAGCGTGTAATGGTGACTCCCAGCTTCGGCGAGAAGTCGAAGTGTTGCTCGCCAGCGAGGGCAGTGCCAGCGACCGGATGCAGGCGGCGGTTCACAGCGGTCTTGATGCCATGACTTTTCCTCTGGTGGGCAAGACCATTTCACATTACCGCATCATGGATGGGCTAGGCGGCGGTGGGATGGGCTTGGTGTACAGGGCTGAAGACCTTAAGCTTGGTCGCCAGGTAGCTGTGAAATTCCTGCCCGAAGAGTCCGCCAAGAACCCTGCAGCCCTCGGACGCTTCGAACGCGAAGCGCGCTCTGCCTCGGCACTCGAACACCCCAACATTTGCCCGATCTACGAATTCGGCGAACATGAGGGGCAACCTTTCCTCGTGTTGCAACTGTTGGAAGGCCAAACGCTTCGTGAACTGATCTCCACTACCCACCACGCGAAGCCACCCCTGGAACTTCCGCGGCTTCTCGACCTCGCTCTGCAAATGATCGACGGTCTGGAAGCTGCTCACAGCCACGGAATCATTCATCGCGACATCAAGCCGGCAAACATATTCGTCACCACCCAAGGGCAAGTGAAAATTTTGGATTTTGGCTTGGCAAAGCTCTCCCGTGGCGAAGCTGCGGAGGATGATTCAGAAGGGTCGGTGCGGGACTCCACTGAAGCGGCTGTAGAAGCGGGTGAAGCTACAGCTCTGGCGACTCCTGATCCGCTCCTCAGCCAAACTGGCGTGGCGATGGGCACGGCTGGCTATATGTCGCCGGAGCAGGCCCGCGGCGAGAAGTTGGACGCGCGGACGGATCTGTTTTCGTTTGGGCTCGTGTTGTACGAAATGGCCACGGGGAAACGCGCGTTCAAGGGTGACACGGGACCGGCGCTTCATGAAGCCATCCTCAAGCACGCACTTACCCCGGCGAGGCAACTGAATTCCAAACTTCCCGCCAAACTCGAACAGATCATCAGCAGGGCGCTCGAAAAGGATCGCGAAGCGCGGTTTCAGTCCGCTGCGGAAGTTCGGGCCGAGTTGATGGCCACAAAGCAGGACCTGGAACCAAAACCTTCGTCCCGTTGGCGTCAGGTAGCCCTAGGCGCGGTGTCAGTAGGAATAATCGCTGTCGGGGCATTCTGGTTTGTGAATCGCAGGGCGCAATCCCCGGCGGTTCTGCCAGACACGAAGCTTAGCCAACTTACCTTCAATTCCAGTGAAACCCGGGTGACCGGCGGGGCGATTTCGCCCGATGGAAAGTACCTTGCATACACCGATCTAAAAGGGATGCACATCAAAGTTGTCGGAACTCAACAGACACGCTCGGTTCCTCTGCCAAACGCGCTCAAGAATGAGGATGTGGCTTGGGAGATTGCTCCCCCTTGGTTTCCTGACAATACGAGATTTCTTGCGAATGCGCATCCTGCGAGCGAGAAAGCAGAATCCTGGTCTTCACGCACCACTAGCATCTGGATTTTCTCGCTGTTGGGAGAGCAGCCGCGAAAACTTCGTGATAATGCTCTGGGTTGGGCAGTATCCCCTGACGGCTCTTCCATCGCTTTTTTGACAAACAAGGGCAACATTGGCGACCGTGAAATTTGGCTAATGACGCCGGACGGAGAGCAAGCGCGAAAGCTTTTTGATACCGATGAGGACAGCGCATTTAGCGGCGTGTACTGGTCACCAAGCGGCGAACGAATCCTTTACGCCCGGACTGACTCCGCTGGCGATACCTACTTGAGCCGCGACTTGAAAGGCGGACCCGCTATTACCGTGCTCACTCCTTCTGACCTTTCCGAAGGGGAGAGTATCAATGATGCTGCTTGGTCGGTAGACGGACGTTTCATCTACGCGGTGGATGGGGGCCAGGGCTATGCGCAGACTGGGAACTATTGGGCAATGCGTCTGGATGCCCATACAGGTGAACCCCTCGAAAAGCCGAAGCGACTCACAAACTGGACAGGATTCAAAATGAACTATACAAGCGTGACATCGGATGGCAAGCGCCTCACCTTCAGCAAATGGTCAAACTACTCCACCACTTACATCGCGGATCTGAAACCGGGGGGAACAGGATTCCAGGCTGTCAGGCATTTCACCTTGAGCACGAGTTTGGACGCTCCCTGTTGTTGGATGCCCGATAGCAAAGCGATCATCATCACCTCCAATCGCTCGGGTCACTGGGATTTGTACAAACAAGCGCTGGACGAAGATGAACCCGTGCCGCTCGTAACAGGGCAAGACGGGCTGCGAAATGCTCAGGTAAGTCCTGACGGCAATCTGGTTGTTTACCTGCAAGACGCGAGGCCCGGAGACGCAACAACACAAGTAAAGGTTTTGAGGGTTCCCATCACTGGTGGTACATCGCAGTTGATCTTTACTGCGAGGCGGCGTGCAGGTATCGGGTGTGCCAGGGCCCCGTCCAAACTGTGCGTGATTAGCGAGCCCACGGACGATAGCAAACAAATGGTCGTCACCACTTTCGATCCCTTGGAAGGACGGGGCGCAGAGCTAGCCAGATTTGACATTGGCCCAAAGCCCGACGAGTCGAATACTCTTTGGAATCACGCATTATCTCCTGACGGCACGCGGATCGCATTCCTACCAGGCCGGGGGGGACTCATCTCGATTTACTCCTTGCGCGACCACAGTACGCGTGTCATCTCGGTGAAAGGCTGGAACAACCTACAGACCTTGGGTTGGGCCGCAGATGGAAAGAGCTTCTTTGTACTGAACGATGTCAACCAAAAACTAGCCATCTTGAATGTGGATTTGCACGGCAATGCGCATCTCTTGCGGGACAACGTCAAGAGTTCGGACCTGCCCGCCTCTCCTGACGGCCGGCACCTGGCTTTCATGAGCCAGACCGTGGATGCCAATATATGGATGATGGAAAATTTCTGAGAATTTCCTGTAAGTGGTAGTGCGTCGCTCCCATCAGGCACACTCTTATACTTTACGCTTAGAACCGAATTTGCGCCTTCACCTGAATCATCCGGGCGGAGACGTTTGCGTTGATGAGTCCCGCGCCCAGAACGGTGGTGGGGGGTTGCTCTTCATAGAAAATCTGGCCGAACGTCGCATCTGATGACCAGTTATCGGGAAATCCAAAATTGGCATGATTGAAAAGGTTGAAAAACTGGAAACCGATAGTGAAAACACCGCGTTCCCAGTGGGGAATGTTTGTGTTTTTCATAATGGCAAGGTCTGTCGTGACGTAGCCCGGTCCGCGAAAACGGTTACGGCCTTGCGCAAATGTCACGCTCGGACCGCTGCAGGGACCATTAGGACCAGGCAAATTCCCAGTGTTGAATCCTGTCTCGCAACCTGTCTGCACAAACAAAGCGCCAGGATTCGGCGAGCCATTCGCGAGCACTTGCGGCGGGAGGCAGGGAACCGGGGCCGCAGGAACAACCGCCCCCTTGCCGCAGGGTCCCGTCGGGCCGAGCGGTGCGACCGGCACGGAATAAATGGGCCCCACAATATTATCGTTCACCAAGTTGCCGTTCTCCGCGACGTCGATCGCGGTATAAGGGAACCCTGTGCGGGCAAAGACCGTCCCTGAAATTTGCCATCCTTTCACAAGAGGCTCCGGGCCGTGACCACGCAGCATTTCCTTAAACGGAACTTCCCAAACGTAATTGGCGTTCATCGAATGCCGCACGTCGTAATCTGCGGGCCCGTAACTTCCACGAAGATCGTTTCCATCCTGGGGAAACAGGGAACCGCCAGAAGTAAACTCGCCAATTCCCCCATTCGATACCTCGTCGAGCGCATGTCCGTAGGTATAGTTGACTTGAACGATGCCGCTGCCCCACCGCGTAAACCGGTGCTCGAACGAAACAACCATTCCGTTGTAGTTGGAAATGGCAGAGGATCCGTACAGATACACCTGAGCAAACCGTGTGTCATAACAAGGCTCAACTGGTGGACTGCCGCACGGCACTGTTGGATAAGGACCAAAATTATGCGCGTTCACGTTCAGATCTTGGAAGTATTCATGAATGCCATGATTCCCAAAATAGCCGACGGTCAGCGACGTCGAACTACCAATATTTTGCTGTGCCTGCAAGCTCCATTTCTGGTACTGCGGTGAGTGCTCTGTATTCGGCAGAGTCTGGATGTCTGGGGGAGTGAAATTGGGATCGGCCGCTTCGAGTTCTGCAAGAGTTCGTCCCGAGGCAAAGCCCTCGAGAAACGCCGCATTAGAGGCGGCCACATTCTGCGAGAGGCTATCTGCTTGATCGGGAGCGAGGTTGTAGCCAGTTATGGTGTAAGAAGTGACGAGGGGCGGGTTGTAAGCGAAGGTTGTCCCCGCGGTACCGGGCAAGGGATCGTAAAAGATACCGATCCCGCCTCGCAGCACGGTGTTGCGCGATACACCCAGAGGTTGCCACGCGAAACTGAACCGCGGCGACCAAACGATGGCGTCTGTATTCGGAAAGGCTTGTCTCTGATTCACCAGAATTGCCTGATTGTATGGCTGGTCCGGATCGTGGTTGATGGTATCGAATGGACCAGACAGGCGAGCGAAACAACGGCTTTCACACACTGGATTGGATTGATGATCGGCCCGCAACGCGAAGGTAAACGTCAGATTGGAACGCGCATGCCACTCATCCTGTCCGTATAGGCCCAGACTATAGTAAGTGAAGCGGTCCCAGGTTGCGGCAGGAAAATTCTGGGAAAGAGTGGTGCGATCCGTATTCGGATCGGACGGATTTACTCCGCCGTAGAAGAACGCGTTGATCGTTTGCGGCTGAATTTGGCCCGTGCCGCTGAAGTTATAGCCGTTTCCTGTCAAGTAAGTTCGGAGGAAGCTGATTCCAAACCAAAGCTTATTCTTCCCCCGCGTCTTCACAAGGTCGTCGGATATCTGGTACGAAGTTGTTCTTGTACCGGTGGGCATGCCATAGAGTTGGTCGGCGCCACCAAGCCCAGAGAAGATACTGCCCGCGGCAGCCCAGTTCATTTCGGTCGGAAAAACCGCCTGGGTCTGCGCAGGATTTACCACGCTCGTCGTCTGGCTGATGTAGGTCCCCGCAAGCAAGAATTGGTTTGCAGCTGTAGGGCTAATCGTGTGCGTCTCGCTGAGCTGACCTTGCCACCAGGGCTGATTCACATACGCATTGAAAACAGAAGCGATCGGATCGAGGTACGGGGCACGCTGCCCGTGGTCGTACTGCACGAGCAGGAACACGCGATCGTTACCGCTAGTGTTCCAATCCACTCGGCCCGAGACCATAGATTCGCTGGCCGGATGATATAGATTTTCGAAAAAATGGACCGCGCAGGCTTGGCTTACCCCCAGTCCATTCGGATCGTTTGGATTCGTCCAGCCGTTGCAGCCGAGGGGATCGGCAAAACTGCCGGGGATGGCCTTACTCGCACCCGGCGTGCTGTTGTACAGAGTGAACATCTGCTCGTAAAACTTGTGCGAAGCCGACATCGGTCCAAAGATCGAATCAATATTGGCCATGGTTGCGGATTCAAATGCTGCGCTGGGCAGGGTGACATAAGTAGGGAACGGAAGGACAACGCGCATGCCCTCCGTGTCAAAAAAGAAGAACAGCTCATCCTTAACAATCGGGCCACCGAGCGACCCTGCCCACTGGTTCGCGATATCGAACGGGCGAGGATTTCCCTCCGCTTTGTCAATCCAGTCGTTGGCATTCAGTACGCTTCCATTCCAATAGTAAGCCGCATTTCCGTGAAATACATTGCCGCCGGATTTTGTGATGTAGTTGATGTTCGAGCCTGCCGCCCCTCCAAATTGCGCTGAATATCCGTTGCTGACCACGCTCGCCTCTTGCACCTCGTTCTGGCCCAGCATCATTCCCAAGGCCCCACTATTGTTCGTATTCATCACCGTATTGTTGTTGTTCATGCCGTTGAGAGTAAACAGATTGGAAGTTCCGGGCATCCCCAAAATCGAAACATTCCCCAGATAACCGAAGCCTTGGTCCGTATTCATGATCGCGCCAGGGGACGTCTGCGCAAGGTAGGTGAGGTCGTTCCCTGGATTTGGGACCTCGCTGATCTGCTTCTCGTTCATTGTTGTTGCGACGTCGCCATTTTCGGTCTGGAGAAGCGGCACTTCTCCCGTCACCTTTATCGCCGTGCTTTGTTTTGCAATTTCGAGCGTGATGTTCAGTGTTCCCGGAGGACCGAGCAGCACACTGACTTCCTCGCTAGTGTTACGAAAGCCGTCACGAGTCACCGTCAAGGTGTACTTGCTCGGGGCCAGGAAGAAAAATCGGTACACACCTTCAGCGTCGGTTTTGGCAGTTTGAATCGTTCCCTTGGCGTTGTCCCTGAGTTCCACAACCGCGCCGGGCACCACCGCGTGGCTCGGATCGCTCACCCCGCCGGTCAATCCGCCCGAATTCGTTGTTTGGGCATTCAAATCGTTGAACGGACAAGCAACGAGCAGAAGGATTGCAATACGCAGAATGACGGGCCTCAATCTCATGGAAGCACACCCAAGATTCCAGTCGAGCGGGTCCTCAGGAGTTGCGAGTTCTGGCCTTACGACAATACTACTTCATAATGCCGTCCGAGTATTTGGGAATTCCGGACCCAAAAGAATTCGGGCCAGCTTAGGGGTTTACCCCAAGGATTTCGGAACGATTTCGGAACAATAAGGGCCGAATAGCAGGGAAAACCGGGTAACACGCCGGAACAGAAAGCAAAGCGAACCAACAAGATAGCCAATTTTCACTGAGCATCTGTTACTAGTCCATAGACTGTAGTCTCTTAACCAGCAACAACCTCGAATATCCGCGTTGCCAATTCAATGACTTACGACCACTGCGGCGACAACCCTTCTGAACCGCCACTGATTTTCAACAAGTTAGCGGCCGCGGAGGCTGACAATAGGAATCCGGCTTTGGCTGAACAGGCGATCCAAATTGATCGAGTGAGCCGGAGCGGTTCACTCCAAAGTCCCTCCCGTTCCATTCTGAGACTAGGAGGCACTATTCAAAGCCGTCCAGGCAGACAGCGAGTCCATGTAGTCTCTCCAATGCACGATCTTTCTTTTCTCAATCGTTACGACCGAGATGAGCCTGTTGTCATAGGGCGCGCCGGTCGAAAGAATCCTTCCATGTACCTCGTATTCGAGGATTACGACGCGACTATCTTGCGAGCGGTGTACGACAAGTGCGTCGCCAGAGTGAAGCTTGATCGACTTGCCGTATCCGGAGAAGCTAGCCATAAGATTCGCTCGACCTCGAATTGTCGGAGGCCAACCGGGGAAGTGATAGCGGAACTCGAAGAACGCGTCTTCGGCAATCGTATCGAAATAGTGATCGCCATCAACGAGTCCGCGCAAGCCCTCCATGACGACTTCGAAGAAAGGATTCAGAGCTTCAAAAACTTCGAACTGGGCTTTTGTCATAAACAACTCCTCGGCGTCTGACGTTCATCCTCGCAATAAAACCTTTATCCGCAGACTAATTTTCCGCTTTTTGCCGGTGGTATAATGGAGCGGCCGATACAACGTCTTGAGCCCAAACTTCGACTCTGTAGGACAGCACAAATGATGACATGGCACACGAAGAAGACGAATCGAGTTTGAGCATGAGCAATCAAAAATTCACCCACGTTTTCAACATGGCTCTTATCGGCGAGCAAATCGGCGAGCGCCCGGCCGAACTCCGTATCTTGTGGAATGACGGTCGCTCGTTCTGGCACGCACGGCGCTTCCTCGTAAGAAGCAAATCGAATGAGGGCAGTTCGGTGGAGATTGGCGAAGCGTCATCGAAGTTTTACTTTTACGACGGACCTTACGTCGGCTTCGCGGAGTCACTGAGCAAGATACCCAAGGGACATAAGTACGCCGGTCGCGTGTATTCGCGGCGACCCGGCGAGCATGGCTACACCTACCATTTGTTGGTCAGTGAAGTCGGGGAATAGAGCCTTTTCTCGGTGGAGCACACGGTGGCAGAGGATGCAGCGCCTTCAAGACAGGAGAGAAGACCGAGCAAGCTGGATTGCTTCATTCGGTTCGACGAAGTGAACTACTGGCATTCGAGGACACGCGAGTTGATAGCAAATGCGGAGATCGACAGCTACCCGGCGTTTCGGGAATCTTTTCGGGAGTTAAGGCGCGCGTCGCGCAAAGCTGAGTTCGAATTGGTGATCGCGCTCTATCACTTCCAACAGGAAATGGAGGCAAGAGCCACTGATGCCGACCATCGATAACGACCAGCGACTCGCGGTTCTTGTGAAGAACGCTCCGGGCGCCACACTTCACCTCATTGTCGGCAACACCGCAAGGGGGATGGCGTTCTTTGCCTGCGAGCAAGCACCCCTCATGACGTTCCAGAGTCAAGGTCTTCCATCACGTTGTCCAGTTTGCAGCAGCCAAAATCCACTCAGGGGAGAAGGACATGATCGTAAGCAAGGACAACAACGGCAACATCATCGGCTGGCGGGAAACCTATATCTCGGGCAACAAGTGAACAATGGGCGGAAGGACAGCAAGAGTGATGCGATGCTCGGCTGCGATGACATGGAGGCGGCTCTGAGCCGCCTCCGTGACCTACTCAAGGATGCGGAGACCTATCGAAAGCATGCCTTCTATGAATCAGCATCGTCCTTGTACGAGGAAATAGCTCTCGCCCTGGAACGCTCGTGGAACGGTTTCGAGGACATCTTGGAGGACCTACCTGAATGAGCGAACGAGAAGAACTGATTAAGCAGCAACGCAAGGAAGCCTTGGAGGAGCTGCACAAGCACCGGCTCGTCCTCGGTCGGCTCAAGAAGATAATTCAGGACCACCACACTTACGAGACTGAGGCGTTCTCACAGAGTTTGGAAACCATTGTGGGTGAACTGTCATACCACGCTCGTCGGATGGTAGCCCGGGCCAACATGATTCTGGTGATCCGACAAGGGAGGCTCCATGGCTTACCACCAGAACAAGGATGAACACGCTCCGGAACCGCAGGTGTTCGTCTCGAACGGCGAGAGCGAGTGACAACGGAGGAATCGGCGAATGAAAAGAGCAGCCATCTACGCACGTGTCAGCACGGCGGACCAGCACTTGGAAACACAGCTTTACGACCTTCGAAAGTTGGCTGCGAACAGAGGCTTTGAGGTGAGCCGTGAGTACTGTGACCGGGGAATCTCTGGCAGCAAGGCACGCCGTCCAGCGCTGGACTCGATGATGGCCGATGCACGGCGAGGGGAGTTCTCCGTCGTGCTAGTCGCCGCGTTCGACCGGATAGCCCGGAGCACGAAGAATTTCCTCGAAATTGTAGACGAGTTGAACGAGCTCGAAATCGAGTTCATCTCTGCACGCGAAGCAATTGACACAAGCGGACCGATGGGGAGGATGTTTATCACGCTTGTCGGCTCGATTGCCGAACTCGAACGGTCCCTGATTGTCGAACGCATCAAGGCCGGGATGCGAAGGGCACGAATGGAAGGACAGAAGCTGGGACGTGCGCCCCTGAATGTCGACCATGATGCCCTTGTCCGAGACCGCCTTGCCGGAATGTCGCTAACCAACGTTGCACGGAAATACCGTGTCAGCCGCGCCAGTGTCGTCCGGTTCGTGAGGGAGGCGCATCGTCGTCGGGTGACCGCAGCCGCGTGAGCGGCGGGAAGTCAATGCGAGTGCCGAATGTCGGCATCATCTACTTCGTCGGTGACAAGCTCTGGATTGACGCCAGTCCAATCGCGCGGGCCGGGAATTTCGGCGACTTCGCATTTCACGAGCGGTACCACTTCCAGTATTGGGAGCAGTTGGTGAAGCAGAGGGCCGTGCCGGACACTGAGTATGACCGATACCCTCGGGGCCGGTTGAGCTACGGCAGGAAGAGTGGCAAGTTCGAGCTCCTCGCCGACCCTTGCATTCTCAGCGAGAGGAGCGTCGTCGCCGCGATTTTCTTGCAGATGAACCTTCCATCGCCAGGTACGGAAACGGGAACAGACAGTCTCTACAGGTGCTTCCGTTGTTTGGGGAGGAATCGCTAACTCGTCGAAAGCCGGTGCCGCTTCGTGAATGAACTTGGAATATGGAGGAAAGCTGGCGTGCTCGCGCTGGTAATCAAGAATCAGCAAGTCCCCTCGTTGAAGCAACCCTCCTCCCGAAAGTCATTGGTGAGCACTAGCCGACTTCACAGGACTAACCCCGCCGTGGAAGCCGGATGCTCCGGATAGCTTCCGGATAGCTTCCGGTTTGCCGACCATCCGGGAGTTGGTCGGTTCGTTCAACACCCCCGGCTGAAGCCTTCCGCAGGAGATAACCGTAACATCTTCCTTGCGTAAGACTATAATTCCTGGAACCTCATGCCTATCGCCGCAGGAACTCGCTTCGGTCCCTACGAGATCATTTCCGTTGCCGGCGCTGGTGGCATGGGCGAGGTTTATCGCGCCAAAGACACCCGCTTGGACCGTATCGTAGCGGTTAAGGTATTGCCTTCCGAGCTTGCCCATGATCCCGAGAAGAGACAGCGGTTTGAACGAGAAGCACGATCCATCTCAACGCTTTCACACCCTCACATCTGCGCACTGTACGACATCGGACTTCAGGATGGAGTGGAATACCTGGTATTGGAATATCTTGAAGGCGAGACGCTGGAGAAAAAACTGGAAAAGTGTTCACTGCGTATGCAGGACGTTCTGAGATACGCCATTGACCTCGCGGACGCCTTGGATAAAGCGCACAGGCAAGGAATCATCCATCGGGATATCAAGCCCTCCAACATCATGCTCACTAAATCGGGCGTGAAATTGATGGACTTCGGTTTGGCTAAGTTCAACCCTGAAACGGCGCCGATCGCAGACGAACTGACGGAAATGACCGCGGAGAAGAGGCTCACCGCCGCAGGCACCATCATGGGGACATTCCAATACATGGCGCCGGAACAGTTGGAAGGACGTGAGGCGGATGCACGCACCGACATCTTCGCCTTTGGAGAAGTGCTCTACGAAATGGCTACGGGCGGACCTGCATTCAGCGGGAAAACTAGAGCAAGCCTGATCGCTGCGATTCTGTCAGTCGATCCCAAGCCGATCAGGGAGCTGGCGCCATCGTCACCGCCCTCGCTGGACCGCATCGTCAAACGCTGTCTTGCCAAAGAGCCCGACGACAGGTGGCAATCCGCATGCGACCTCGGAGCAGAGTTGAAGTGGATTGCCGAGAGTGGCGGGCACACGGGGACTCCGTCATTAACACCAGCAAGAAGGACCCGAGAAACTTTATCATGGCTCATCTCCTGCGCTTTGCTCGTCGCTCTGATTGTAACGGTCATCTGGTGGCGAAGCTCCAAGCCTTCAGAACAAACGATGCAATTTAATGCGCCGCTGTCATTTGCGGCCGATGACATTGCGATAGCTCCAAATGGGCACACTGTCGCCGTAGTCGGCTACTTGGAATCTGCTCGCAAGAATGCGATCTGGATTTACGAACTGGGATCGCCGGGCGCTAGGAGCCTTGCCGATACCGGGGGCGCCAGCTATCCGTTCTGGTCAGCTGACAGTCGATTTCTTGCGTTCTTTGCCGACGGAAAATTGAAGAAACTGGAGTTATCAGGTGGCTCGGTGCAGGCGGTCTGCGACGCGCCCTCGGGCCGAGGCGGTACTTGGAACAAGGACGGCGTGATTGTTTTCACGCCTGACGCGTCAGTAGGGGGAGGCCTGTATCGCGTCTTGGCATCAGGTGGAAATCTCACGCAGATCAGCAACCCGGACGGGAAACGTGGCGAACACAGCCATCGCTGGCCCGTATTTCTTCCCGACGGAAAGCATTACCTGTATCTGGCAAGCAATTTCTCTGGGCAGAGAGGCGTGGACGCCATCTTCGTGGGTTCACTGGATTCCAGCGAAAAGCGGTTCGTCGTGGAAGCCACTGCGAACGCGGCCTATGCCGCGCCGGGCTACCTTCTGTTTTACCGTGAGAAGACTCTGCTCGCCCAGCGATTCGATCAGAAACGATTCGTACTGACAGGGGAGCCAACGGCCATCCTGACAGATATCCAGTATCTGCCACAAGTCGCCAGGGCGATGTTCACGGTCTCCGATAACGGCCTGATGATCACTCAGAGTGGCAGTGGTGTCGCCCTTTCGCAACCCGTCTGGTTCGACCGCAAGGGGAATGAAGTCGGCAGGGTGGGTAAGCCGGATGTGTATCTCAACGTGGCACTAGCTCCGAATGGGAAATCAGTGGCCGTAGACAAGATCGACACGGCGAACCAGAACCTAAAAGTCGACGTCTGGACCTATGAGTTGCAACTCGAGAGCGCCAAGCAGCTTACTTTCGGATTTGGTTTTCACGGCGTGCCGATCTGGAGCCCCGACGCCACACGGTTGGTATTTAGCTCTAATCCGCAATTTCACTTCGACCTATATATGAAGAACTCCGACGGTACGCAAGAAGAAAAGCGGATTGTGCAGGATGACTTGGACAAATTTCCGACCGATTGGTCCGGAGACGGAAAGTACCTCCTTTATAATCGAGCCACAGACTTGTGGTTTGTAACGTTCCCGGAGCAAAAAAACAGTCTGTTCCTGAAAGCCGAATCTGTCCTAAGCAATGGCCAATTTTCCCCGGACGGGAAGTGGGTGACGTACGCATCCAATGAGAGCGGGAAATGGGAGATTTACGTAACCTCCTTTCCGGTTGCACACGGCAAGTGGCGAGTCTCGACGACTGGAGGAGAGCAGCCCCGGTGGCGAGGGGACGGCAAAGAGCTGTTTTACCTTTCCTCGGACGGCAAAATGATGGCCGCGTCGGTGACAACGGGCGCCAAGTTCGATTCAGGCACGCCCGTCGCTCTTTTCCCGGCCACTCCCCGGCAGCGAGCCGCCCGCACGGAACTGTTTGTCTATGACGTGAGCCGCGACGGGCAGCGCTTCCTGATTAACACACAAGTGAAACAGGCAGAGACCCAGCCCATGTCCGTCGTCCTTAACTGGCCCGCAAAGCTGAACAAATGACACTGGTGGCTGGCACACCGCTCGGACCTCTCAGCTCTGTTTAACGGAATCAACGGGGTTAAATCCGCGACCGTGGTCGGATGACGGGC
>Ga0209038_10000174_pt1 | contig 21016 bp, 13 predicted proteins | sample BogFormECP03_OM3_FD_188237 | JGI IMG/M metagenome (GOLD analysis project Ga0209038, IMG submission 188237) | Bog forest soil microbial communities from Calvert Island, British Columbia, Canada - ECP03_OM3 (SPAdes) (version 2) | ecosystem: Environmental > Aquatic > Freshwater > Wetlands > Bog ...
GAATCCGAAAGTGACGGAGAATTTCAGCACTGCCGGGGGTAACGTCATCGGGACAGCGACGGTGACTTCCGCGCGGCAATTCACTTTGGCGGGCTACGTGAAGACTTCGCACGGGCGCGTGGACACAACCGTGCAGCAGGATTTCACATTCTCCAATGCGCAGCAGTACACGATTACGGCGACGGTGTACGCCGAAAATATAAATCAGACGACTACGGTGGAATCGAAGACGACGACCAAGGATGGATTCGTCGTTACCGAAGTGGATAAGGACTTGTCTTACCCGCTCGTGGTGGATTACTCGGAAGTGGAGAACGCGGACGGAACTTTTTCTTTGCCCACGACGATTCAGCAGAAGTATAACCAGAATGAAACTGTGAAGCTGAATGGGTTTCCGATTTACGCACGTTCGGTTTCGAATTCGCTGGCGCCAACGGACACGCTGGAGTTTGACGCTTCGTTCAACTTCCTGGGGAACGAGGGGCAGGCAAGCTCGCAGGAATATGTGTCGTTTGATTCATTGGGCGGATGCTACAGCAAGAAGCTGACTGCTGCGAACAACGTGCTGACCGACATTTCCAGTGGCGACGGTTGTGGGGGCGGGCAGCACCACTGATCGGCCGCCGGACTTCGTAGTGAAGCGCGAATTTTTCTTCTGAATGGGCTGGGCCGTGAAAGGGGTAGATGGTGGCCCGACCTACCGCGCTAGCCACGCCGCGGGCCCGCCCTAAAGGACATGAACTGCGCAGCGAGCGGCGATTCAATAATTTTCAGAGTAGAAGTGCACGCCTATTGGAGCGTTTTGCATGTGGCCCCGCATCGAATATTCGTGTAGATTTTCTTATCGTGACGACACAAACAAAATTTGGCGTCGGCCTGGTGCAGATGGCCGTGAGTCGCAATCCGCAGGAGAACCTCGCGCGGGCCAGCGCGAAGATCGAAGAGGCGGGGCGCAACGGGGCACAGGTGGTGTGCCTGCCGGAATTATTTCAATCGCAGTATTTTTGCCAGCGGGAAGATACCGCCAATTTTGATTTGGCGGAAGCTGTGCCGGGTCCGACGACTGAAGCGCTGGGCCGGGTGGCGCAGAAGGCAAAGGTCGTGGTGGTGGCGCCGCTATTCGAACGGCGCGCGGCGGGCGTGTATCACAATACGGCGGCGATCATTGATGCGGATGGGAAGATCGCGGGGGTTTACCGGAAGATGCACATTCCCGACGACCCTGCGTATTACGAGAAATTTTATTTCACGCCGGGAGATTTGGGATTTCGCGCCTTTGCGACGCAAGCGGGGAAAATTGCGACGTTGATCTGCTGGGACCAGTGGTATCCGGAGGGAGCGCGCTTGGCGGCATTGAACGGCGCGTGCATTCTTTTTTATCCAACGGCGATTGGCTGGCATCCCAGCGAAAAAGAAGCGAATGGCGCGGCGCAACGCGATTCCTGGCGCACGGTGCAGCGCGGGCACGCCATCGCGAATGGAATTTACGTGGCCGCGGTGAATCGCGTGGGCCACGAAATTCCCGCAGCGGGCGGCGACGGGCTGGAATTCTGGGGCGGATCTTTTTTGTGCGACCCGCAGGGAGTGGTGATTGCAGAGGCTTCCACGGACCGCGAAGAAATCTTGTATGGCACGGTGGACTTGGCGCACCTGGAAGACGTGCGGCGCAATTGGCCTTTCTTGCGCGACCGGCGCATTGACGCTTATCAGGGCATCGAGCAGCGATTCCTCGACGACAAATCTTGAAACGGCCGCGATCCACGAACCCCATGAATCTTGCGAATGAACAAACCACTCCGGCGGCGCTGGGGTTTTCCATGCCCGCGGAATGGGAGAAGCACGAAGCCACGTGGATCGGCTGGCCGCATCACCCCACCGATTGGCCGGACAAGCTTGAGCCCATCCAATGGGTGTACGGCGAAATTGTGCGCAAGATTACGCTGGGCGAGATGGTACGGATCCTGGTGAATTCGGGAGCGCATGAAAAACAGGTGCGCGGTGTTTTGAAACGAGTTGGCGTGGATTTGCAGCGCGTGGAGTTTTTTCGCTTTGCGACGAATCGCGGGTGGACGCGCGACTTCGGACCAATTTTTGTGAGGCGCGTCAGGCCGCGGCGCGAAGTGGCAATCGCGCGATTCCGGTTCAATGCATGGGCACGCTATCCTGACTGGAAGAAAGATGATGCGATTCCGGGGCAGGTGGCGCGGCGCTTGAAATATCGGATTCTGGCGCTGCGTTATGGCGCGCGCGATGTGGTGCTGGAAGGCGGAAGCATCGACGTGAACGGCCGCGGCACCGTGCTCACTACCGAAGAATGTTTGCTCGATCAAAAGCGGCAGGTGCGCAATCCGGGATTCAGCCGCGCGCACACCGAGGCGGTTTTGCGCGACGGGCTCGGCGTGAAAAATATTATGTGGCTGGGCCGGGGCATCGCCGGCGACGACACGCATGGACATGTGGACGACCTTTGCCGGTTCGTGAATGCGCGGACGGTGGTGCTGGTGCGCGAGAAAAACCGGCGCGACGCGAATTACCGGCCGCTTGAGGAGAACTGGGAGCGGTTGCGCGGTGCGCGGCTGGAGGATGGCAGTATGGTCGAGGCGGTCGAGCTACCCATGCCCGCGCCGCTCTATTTCGAGGGCGTTCGGCTGCCAGCGAGCTACGCGAACTTTTATATTACGAATTCGGCGGTGCTGGTTCCTACTTTCAATGATCCGAATGACCGCGTGGCGCTGGGGATTCTCGGCGAATTATTTCCGCGGCGCGCTGTTGTCGGCATACATGCGGTGGATCTGGTGTGGGGATTTGGCACCCTGCATTGTTTGACGCAGCAACAGCCTGCGCGATAGAGGCTGTCGAGCTGGTGAGGTAGATACCGTGATGAGCGCGCGCGGCGGCGTGCCGAAGCGGAACAGCGCGGATGAAATGCGAGATTGCGCGCGACTGGATTAACGAAAACTAATGATTACGTAGAGCTGCAGGAATCGCGGCGACGCAATTCCCTGCTGATTGACATTGTGCGGGCTCCTCGCACGCATTGAAACCCACATTGACGTCGTTCCGAGAAATTCACCATTTCCGAGGTGTGCGCGCAATCGGCAGCGCGATTGCCTGATTGCTTGCGCAGATTAGTGCGTATGAGTGTGCGTTGTGGTTCTGCAACACGATTCCGGAGAATATATCGCGATGGCAGTCCCTATGGATGAACGGCACGCAACAGAAAAGCATGGCGACGGCGGCGATGGTAGAACCGAGCGGCCATTGAACATTTTGGTGATACACGAAATGTTGCCGCATCCGGATCGTCACGGGGCGGACGTGCAATGGATGTAGATGTTGCGCGAGTTGGGCGCGCAGGGGCACAAAGTCGTGCCTGTCGCGCGCAGCGGCGTGAATCGCGAGCGATAAGCCGCCGGCGTGGAGCCGCTGGGGATACCGGTGTACGCGCCAGACGCCAAGCGGATGCGTTTTTTGGGTTTTGATTTCCCGGTCGAGTGGACGTTTGAGAAGCTCCTTCGCGAGAACCAGTTCGATCTGGCGATCCTCTTTCATTGGTTTTGGAACGGAATTTCGATTCCGGAACATTCCATGGAGGAAAGACGGCGCGGCTCTCCTGGAACGTTTATCGCGGTGCTGACGGACGATCAGCAAGGCGTGCGAGAAAAGCAGATCGCAGGATTAACCGCGCAGTGGTCGGACTATGAACGATCGCGGGATTTCAGCGACCGCGAGTTTCAGGTGTACCGGCGGGCGGATTTGGTTTTGACAATTTCGGAAGATGACCGAAACGCATTTTTGCGCGTCGCTCCGGAGCTCGTTACCGGTCGCATGCCAACGATTGCGACCGTTGGTTCGGACGGCGGTGCGTTTTCGGAGCGGTCAGGCATGCTATTTCTTGCGAATTTCGACAATCCTGCGAATCGTGATGCAAGTGATTGGATGCTGGCGGAAATATGGCCGCGAATTCGCGCGCGAGTTCCTGCGGCGGAGCTGGCACTGGTGGGAAATAAGTTGCCGGCGGCTCTGGGCGCCACGGAAAAGGGAGTGCTGCGCGTCGGGTACGTCGCGGATCTGGATCCGATCTTCGCGAAATGCCGGGTGGCGCTTTCGCCGGTGCGATTTGGAACGGGGATCAAAACCAAGAATCTTTCCGCGCTCGCGCACGGAGTTCCGCTGGTGACGACTACCGTCGGCGCAGACGGCATGGCGCTGCGCGATAACGAAACCGCTCTGATTGCCAACACCCCGCAGGAATTCGCCGACGCCGCGGCACGGATTTACGGGGACGAAAACCTGCGGGGAAGGCTCGCGCGAGAGGGACGCGAACACATACTTGGGTATTTCAGCGAGCAACGAATGCAGGAGGCGGTGCGGGCGGTGATCGAGCACGCCCGGTACACGAAGCCGAAAGCGTGCGAACCTGAATTCGTGTGGCCGTACCTGCTGGTAGAAAAGCGTTTTCCAGAAGTGGCCAGCGGCGAGCCCGCAGCGCAACGACTTTTGCTGCGGATGGCGCGGTACGTGAGCCTGGCGGAGGAATTTCTGGAACAAAAGCAACCGGCGCGAGCTTTGCAGCAATTGCGCTACATTTTCAGTCCCGTGCGGGGGCGCGTGCCGGCCAGCGGCTTGTATCTTCGAGCCGTAGAGCTGATGTCGCGGTGTTACCGCGAAGTGGGCGACGAGGAAAAGGCAGCGCAGTATGCGGCGAGGCTCAAGCGGACCCTGGCTAACGGGAATTTCGCACTGCGACCGCTTGCAGAATCGAAGAATGGGCGCAAGGCGCACGCGGCCACGCACGCGGATACGCCGCCGTTTTCGGTGATCATCCCGAGCTACAATCGTGAAGCGGTGCTGAAGGAATGTCTGGACGCGCTGGCGCGGCAGAGCGTACGGCCGGAAATATTCGAAGTGATCGTGGTGGACGATGGCTCCGCGGATGGTACGGAGCAATTCTGCCGGAACTTTCAGCCCAACTATTCATTTCAGTATTTGCGGCAGCTAAACGCAGGGGCGGGCGCGGCACGGCGGCGCGGAGTGCAGCATGCGTGCGGCGAGTATCTGCTGCTTTTCAAAGACGATACGATTTCCGCGCCGGAGTTGCTTGCCGAACATTGGAAGGCCCAGCAGAGCCACCCGGACTTGCGGCAATGCGTGCTGGGAGATTTTCGTTTTCCCCCGGCGGCGCAGCAGCGGGCGCTGACGCGCTTCCTGACGCAAAGCTCTTTCTTTTTTCCTCAAGCGACACTGCGGGCCGGCGAGTATTGGGAGTACACCTACGTGGTGACCTGCAACTGGAGCGTGAAACGTGACGCAGTTCTTGCCGTAGGCTCGTTTGACGCGCGTTTCCGCCTGGCGGAGGATTCGGACCTCGGGCTGCGATTGAGCCGCAAGGGATTTTGTGTTCGCTACGTGCCGGAGGCGCAAGCGACGCACCAACATCTTCCATTTACGATTCCGGACTTGATGCGGCGGGCCGCAGCTTACGGCGCGAATCAGCTGGCATTTCTGCGGAAACATCCGGCGCTGTTGGGCGGAGGGCAATCCATTTTTGGGATGTTGGACGAAGAGGCCGCGGACAAATGGCGCGCGCTGGTGAAAGAGCGAAAGCAAGAGATCGAGCAGCTGGTGGCGACGCTGACACGAATTGCTTCGGTGGATTTCGCGCCGTTTTTTTCCATGAAGAAGGGCGACGGGGCCGTCGCGGATGACATCACCAAGCTGTGCCAGCGCGCGGTGCCGGATATCTATTGGCATTACTGTTTCTTGGCGCTGCTGCGGACGTGGGAAGCGGAGACATGCATGCTTCTCCGGTGTCGTTGCGGGCGGCGATCGTGCGAGACGAAGCGTACATTTGAAGGGCGCGGCTTCTCGGCCAAGCTTCGAGATTATTCTCTCTGATGTGATCCGATTCGACCTGTTGGACACCCCTGACATTTGTTTAGCGGATCGACGCGCGATTCCATGGCAGCGTGACCGTCTTGTAGTATTGTTTCCGTCGAAGCCGCATGGTCTGGCGGGCTTCCCACATGACAAACGACTCCTCGAATTGGCGGAATTGGCCGCTCGCCGAGCGCGAGCGGGAGTATTCGCCGAGCAGCTGCGTAGCTGCGATTGAACCGTTCCTCGCCGCATACGTCACGCGCAGCCGGGATGCGGAAACGCGCTTTCGCTGCCAGAAGAATTTGCTCTGGGGCGAGCGGCCGCATGAAATATTCGATTATTTCCCGGCGGCGTCTGCGAATGCGCCTTTGCTGGTTTATTTTCACGGAGGTTACTGGCAGGAGCATTCGAAGAACGAATCACTTTTTGCAGCGCCGGATTGCGTCGGGAACGGAATTGCGTTTGCGGCGATTGATTACACTCTGGCGCCGCAGGCCAGCGTTGGATTCATCGTGGAGCAATGCCGTCGGGCGATCGCTTCGCTGCATCGGCAGGCTGCAGCGCTAGGGTTCGACGCGCAGCGGATTTATGTTTCGGGCAATTCCGCGGGCGCGCATCTTGCCGCGATGCTGTTGGTTGCAGGCTGGCAGGCGGCGTACGGACTCGCTGACGATGTTGTCGCCGGCGCCGTGCTGCTCAGCGGGATTTACGATCTGGAGCCGCTGATGGGCACATATATTGATGCGCCGTTGCACCTGACCGACGCGGACGTTGCAATTCTGAGCCCGCTGCGCCTGAAAACCGGGCGACCAGTGAGAACAATCGTTGCATGGGGCGACAATGAGACCGCGGAATTCAAACGGCAGAGTCGCGCGTTCGCTGCAGCGCTGGTGCGTTCTGGATTTCCAGTTTCTGCGTTTGAGTTAGCCGGAACGAATCACTTCGATATTGTGTTTGGGCTGGCACATCGCGGGAGCGTGTTGGGTGAGGCCACGCTCGAACTGATTCATAGGGCGATGAACAAAGGTGCGTGATGCGGTGAGTCGGCCACGCGGAATCACGCGAGGCGCCCGACGAAGCCTACCTTTTCATTTCTGACAGGAATTTATCCGCGAAAGTGTGGACGTCCTGGAATGAGTTGTAGAGCGGAACCGGGGCGACGCGCAGGATGTCGGGCTCGCGCCAATCGCAGATCACTCCCTGTTGTGCCAGGCGATCGCAGAGGGAGCGGCCACCTTTTTTTATTTGCAGGGATAACTGAGCGCCGCGTTGCGAGGGCTCCGGCGCAGTTAAAATTGAAAAGTTTTCGCGCGGCTGTTGAGTTAGCAGAAATTCGAGATAGGCCGTCAGCGATTCGCTTTTCGCGCGCAGGCGCGGCATTGTGGCTTCATCGAAGATTTCCATTGAGGCGCGCAGAGCGGCCATGGAAAAAATGGAAGGATTGCTCAACTGCCAGCCCTCCGCGCCGGCGATGGGCTGAAATTGCGACGGCATCTGAAAACGGCTGCTCTTGTCGTGGCCCCACCAGCCCGCGAATCGCCGCAAGTCCTGATTTCGCGCGTGTCGCTCGTTAACGAAACATCCGGCGACGCAGCCGGGACCTCCATTGAGATACTTGTAGCTGCACCAGACGGCAAAATCCACACCCCAGTCGTGGAGATGGAGTTGCAGATTTCCGGCGGCGTGCGCCATATCAAAACCCACCGCGCAGCCATGTGCGTGCGCGGCCGGAGTGATGCGCGAACAATCGAAGGCTTGGCCGGTGTAGTAATTCACTCCGCCGAGGAGGATCAGCGCGATTTCCCCGCCTTTCTCAGCGAGCAGCTGCTCGATATCTTCGGTGCGAATGGTGGTTTCGCCGGGCCGCGGCGCAATTTCAATGAGTGATGTCGCTAGTTCGTAGCCGTGGAAGGTGATTTGCGATTGCACGGCGTATTGATCCGAAGGAAAAGCGTTGGCTTCGATGACGATTTTGTTGCGCGCGTGTGTGGGACGGTAAAAAGAAACCATCATCAGGTGTAGATTCACCGTGAGCGAGTTCATCACCACTACTTCGCTGGGCAATGCCCCCACCAGGCGGGCCGTCGGCGCGGTCAAGATTTCGTGATACGGCATCCAGGGATTTTTGGCGTGAAAGTGGCCCTCGACTCCGAAGCGCGTCCAGTCCTGCAGTTCCTGTTCGATGTACGCGCGCGCGGATTTCGGCTGCAAGCCTAGCGAATGGCCGCAGAGATAAACGCAATCGGAACCCGCGGAGGTCTTGGGAATATGAAAACGCTCGCGATAGGCCGCGAGCGAGTCGGCGGCGGTTAGCGCCAACGCGAAATCACGGCCGGTTTCGAATTTGACGCTGGGCACTTAGAGAGGCTCCATGGGAATCAGGTCGCGATGAATCAAGTGGTCCGCTTTTTTCCAGTCGAGTTCTTCGATGCGCGCGATGGGATCGCACAATTCGGCGAGCAGGCGATCCTGAACCTTTCCGCGGGAGAGCGCGACGGAATAGGGGACGCGATGAAACGTGACCATCGCATACTTGGGCACGAAATGGCGCGGATATTTAGCTTCTAACGCTAGCTCGACTTTTTTTCTGAAAAGAAACCGGGGATCCGCAACGCGATCGCGCATTTCGACGAAGTTTTCCAGGGCGAGGTCCGAGATGGCGTCGGTGTTGATCTTGCGGGCATGCTCGAATTCCTGGAATAGCTGCGCCCAGTCGGGGCCAAGCCGATCGAGCAGCCCGAGGAACACCGTGCAATCTTCAAACGCGCAATTCATGCCCTGGCCGAAGAAGGGCACGATGGCGTGAGCGGCGTCGCCGAGGAGCAGGATTTTTCCATCCTCGTGCCAGGGTGCGGATTTGACGGTGACCATTAAGCCGGTGGGATTGCGAGCGTAATTTGCCCGGAGCTGCGGCATGTGCGCAACCGCGTCGGGAAATCGCTGCTCGAAAAAGTGCTGCGCCTTTTCAGCTGTGTTGAGGGTTGCAAAACTTTCGCGGCCTTCGCATGGCAGGAATAAAATGCACGCGAAGGTGCCGTCAATATTGGGCAACGCGATGAGCATGTAGGCGCCGCGTGGCCAGATGTGCAGCGCGTGAGGCTCGAGAACATGCTTTCCGCCGGGGCCGGCTGCGATGGTTAATTCCTTGTAACCGTAATCGAGATGTTCCTGCGTGAAATTGAGCTTTCCCAATTTCTGCATATCGAGACGCAGGGCGGAAGCGGAGCCGTCCGTGCCAATCACGACTTCGGAATCTACCGTCGTTTCGCGGCCGGTCTCTTCGTTGAGGAAACGCGCGCCACCGATGTTCCAATCCATTCCGACGCAGCGTTCGTTGAAATGAATCGTTACGCCCTGCGCTTCGGCGGCGTTCATCAGTGCGACGTTCAGGTCCGCGCGCGAAATGGAATTGATGACTTCGGTATCGTTTTTGCCGTAGGGCTGGAAGGTGAGTTCGCCCGCGAGCGAATGCATCATGCGGCCTTTCATCGGGATGATGATGCGGCTCATCTGTTCCCACAGGCCGGCTTCGCGCAGCGCGTGGATGCCACGCATGGAGACGGCGAGGTTGATGGAGCGGCCGGCGCTCGCGCGAGTGAGGCGCATCTCTGGACGACGCTCGAAAATCTGCACGGGGAATCCGCGTTGCGCCAAGCATATTGCGAGCAAGGGACCGGTGAGCCCTGCGCCAACAAGCGTTATGGTGTGGGAGTTCTTCTGCATGTTGTGAATAGGTGCGCGGTTCGCGGCAGGATCGCGGCTCAAGCGATCATCCTTCCAGATACGTTCGCGCTTCCCACAGTTCGGGGAAGAATTTCTTTTCCAGCGTGAGCTTCAGGTAGGACGAGCCTGCGCTGCCGCCCGTGCCCATGCGAATGCCGATGGTGCGTTCGACCATCTGAATGTGGCGCAGGCGCCAGCTTACGACCAGTTCATCGAATTCGGTGAGGCGTTCGCAGACGTCAATCCAGTCGCGGTGATGGCGTTCATCGCGGTAGAGCGCGTGAATCGCTTTAGCGCGGGCTTGGAATTTTTCTTCTTCGGTGGCCGCGGCGGCCGGCGGTTGCAATGTACCCAGCGCTTCCAGCGCTTGGAAGAAAACGTCGCGCAAAGAGTCTTCGCGCAAGCGGCGGAAGAGGACGGCATGGGTTTCCGGCGTCAGCTCGTGGTAGCGGAGCATTTTTTCGTCTTTCAGGCCGCAGAGGAATTCGAGCTCGCGGAATTGTTCGGACTGAAAACCGCTGGCGGGAGCGAGCTTTTCACGGAAGGCGAGGAAGTGCGTGGGCAGCATCGTTTCAAGAATGGTGAACTGCTCGACCAGGACGCGCATGATTTCGGTGCAGCGGCGGAGCAGGCGCGCGGCTTCGTACACGCCGTCGCGCGAGGTGGGATTTTCGCAGGTGGCGCGCAGGTTGGCGACGACGGCGTCGAGATCGTGGAGCAGTTCCTTGAACCAGAGCTCGTAGGTCTGGTGCACGATGATGAAGAGCAGTTCGTCGTGGTGTTCGGGGGAGGATTCGGGATGCTGCAGGCGCAGCAGTTCCGGAACCTGGAGGTAGGAGCTGTAGGTCAATTTCTTCCCGGCGTGCGCGTCATCATCTTTGTGCGCGGCGTCAGCGCCGCCCGCGGTGCTGCGGACGGGACAGCCGGAGGAATTGTCCGCTGGCGCCGCTTTCGTTGTGGCCGGCGCGGCCGCTTCCTGCGGCAGGCCCAGCCAGGTTTGCGCATTCGCGCCGAGCAGCTTCGTTTTTGTGTCCGGTGAAAATTGGCTTTCGCGAATGAGCGCGCCCGCGCGCTCTTCGCCGAGCGGGAACGGATAGTCGGAGCCGAAGAGCACGCGATCGGCGCCCATGACCTCGACCAAAAATTGCAGCGCGCGCTGATCGAAGACCGCGGAATCTACATAAAATCTGCCGAGATAGTGGTGCGGAGGAAACTGTGCAGCGCCGCGCGCGGCTTCCTTGCGCTGCCAGGCGTTCTGCAAGCGGCCCAGTAGAAACGCAAAGCTGCCGCCGCCATGCGCGAAACAAATTCGCAGATTCGCGGGCAAGCGATCGAACGCGCCGCTGGCAATGAGCGTCACCAGCGACAACTGCGTTTCCGCGGGCATGCCGACGGTCCAGGGCGCCATGTATTTGGGCATGCGTTGCGCCGCCATCATGTCCCAGGGGTGAACGAAGACGGCGGCGCCTTCGCCGGCGCAATGCTGGAGGAACGTGAGGATTCCTGGGTCATCCAGATTTTTATCGCCCACGTGATTGCCGATCTGCACGCCGAGATGCCCGGCGCGCATGCAGCGGGTGAGTTCGGCGCAGGACGCGTCAATATCCTGCAGCGGCACCTGGCAGAGCGCGCGCAGTCTTCCTCGGCCGCGGGCGCACAGCTCCAGGGCCGCATCATTAAATAGGCGAGCGCAGTCCCGCGCGTGTTGCGCTTCACGGTTGTAGGCAAACAGCACGGGCGTGGCGCAAATGATTTGCCGATCGACGCCGTCGCGATCCATTTGTTCCAGGCGCACATTCGCATCCCAGCAGGCCGAGCTGATCTCCCGGAAAGTACGATTGCCGATCATGATCAGGGCTTTGCCGGGCGCAGTGTGCTGGATCCGCGGCCAATCGGGCGTGCCGAAGCGCGCCGCGAGGTCCGGCCAGGATTCTGGGAAGAAGTGAGTGTGAATGTCGGTGACTGGCATTTTGTTTTCCGAGCTGCTAATTTCGCGCTATTTTTTCGCCGGCTTTCCCGGATGGATTTCGCCACAGTTGGGGCACACCCGCAACTTTTCGTTCTGATAAAACTTTTCGAACAGCGGCGGAAGATCCGTGACGATGCTCTGCAAGAGCACTTCGGCGCGATAAACCAGGTGATGGCATTTCCCGCAGTACCATTCAAAGGCGTCCTTTGCGCCTTCGGGCCGGGGAACTTCGACGACCAGGCCAATCGTTCCGGGAGTCAGGCGCTGCGGCGAGTGCCGCGTGTGTTTCGGCAGCAGAAAGATTTCCCCCTCTTTGATGGGAATTTCGATGGGCGGCTTGCCGGGCTGTTCCATCACGCGAATGAAGATGTCGCCTTTCAGCTGGTAGAAAAATTCCTCGGTGGGATCGTCGTGATAATCCACGCGCTGGTTCGGCCCGCCGACGACGGTAACGATGATGTCGCCGTCGTCCCAAACCTGGGCGTTGCCGACAGGCGGCTTCAGCTTTTCGCGATTAGCGTCAATCCAGCCCTGAAAATTGAAGGCCTTCATGGTCTTGATGGATGGCATTATTTTTTCCTTTCTTCCGCAACGAGCGGCTGGTAGGCGACGGCCTTCATTTCGATGAGCAGATGCGGGTGAGGCAATTGATGGACGGCGACGGTGGTGCGCGCCGGACCGTCTTCGTTGAAGTACTCGTTGTAAACTTCGTTGTAACCGGCGAAATCGTTCATGTTCACGAGGTACGTGGAAATCTCGACGACATCGCTCAATTTCGCGCCCATGCTCGAGAGGATGTCGCTGATATTGTGGATGACGGCGCGGGTTTGCGCGCGAATATCGAGTTGCGTCGCGCCCAGGGCGTCGGCTTCCGCGCCGGCAATCGTATTATCGGCGCGGCGAGAACTGGTGCCGGAGACAAAAAGAAAATCGCCGGCGCGTTTGACGTGCGGAAAATTCCCGCGCGGCTGCGCTTTGCCCGGAACGACCTTGCTTTCCATGACCATCAATCACTCAACTTAACGCAGATATTGTTCAGTTCGGAATAAAAGTTCAGGGAATGTACTCCGCCTTCGCGGCCGATGCCGGAAAGGCCCATGCCGCCGAACGGGGTGCGCAGATCGCGCAGGAACCAGCAATTGACCCAGGTGATTCCGGCGCGCAATTTTTCGGCGACGCGGTGGCCGCGTTTGAGATTCGAGGTCCAGACGGACGCCGCGAGGCCGTATTGCGTGTCGTTCGCTTTGGCGATGGCCTCTTCTTCGGTGTCGAACGCCGCGATGTGGCAGACGGGGCCGAAGATTTCTTCTTTCACGCAGCGCGCGGATTCGGGCAGGCCGGTGAAAATCGTGGGCTGGACGTAGAAGCCGCCGTCCCGGCCGTCGTTAAACTCGGGAACGCCGCCTCCGGTGACGACTGTTGCACCCTCTTGGCGGGCCAATTGAAAGTAAGCGAGAACCTTCGCGCGATGCTCTTTCGAAATCAGCGGGCCGGTGGTGGTGGATTGATCCATCGGCCAGCCCAACTGCAAAGCCTCGGCTTTTTGTTTCAGCGCCGCCACGAAGCGATCCATGATTTTGCGCTCGACGTACACGCGTTCGGCGCAGAGGCAGACCTGGCCGGTATTGAGGAACACCGCGTCCGTGAGGCCATGCACGGCTTCATCGAAATCGCAGTCGGCGAAGACGATGGCGGCGTTTTTGCCACCCAGCTCGAAAGACACCGGCTTCACGGTGGGAGCGACGGCGCGCAGGATGGCTGAGCCGGTGCGCGATTCTCCCGTGAAGGTGATCGCGTCCACTCCGGGATGTGTGGTGAGAAATTCTCCGGCAGAATCGGGACCGAAACCGTGGACCACGTTGAAGACACCGGCGGGCACTCCCGCGGCTTGCATCACCTCCGCGAGCAACGTTGCGGTGGCGGGAGTTTCTTCGGACGGCTTGACGACGACGCAATTGCCGCAGGCCAGCGCGGGAGCGACTTTCCAGGTGAGCAGCAGGAGCGGCAAATTCCACGGCGTGATGATTCCGACGACACCGAGCGGCTTGCGGACCGCGTAGTTGAGCGCGATGACCCCGTCGGGAGTTTCGGTGCGAAAAGATTCCAGGCCGGCGGCTTTGAGCACGTCGGCGAAAGCGCGGAAATTGGCGGCGCCGCGCGGGACGTCAATGCGCGCAGCGAGTGCGATGGGTTTCCCTGTGTCCGCAACCTCAGCGTGCAGGAAATCCTGGAAGCGGGCTTCGATCCCGTCGGCGATTTTGTGCAGCATGGCGGCGCGTGCCGGAACAGTCATGCGGCCCCAATCGCCGTGCAGGGCTTGGCGCGCGGCGGCGACGGCTTCGTCTACTTGGCCGCGACCAGCTTCGGAAACTTGGGCTATTACGGAACCATCGGCGGGGTTCACGTCGGCGAACTCGCGCGCGCCACGCACGAAACCGCCGTTGATGTAATTTTGCAGGAGTTTCACGGAGCCATCTGCGTTTCAGCCGCGACTTACTGCGCCAGCTGAGGAGCTAGTAGCACGATACCAAAATCACAAGGCAAGGACGAAAAAATTACCGCAGAGGCGCGGAGAGCGCAGAGAAAAGCGATGGCGCACCGCCAGGAGTGGCTGTGCCACGCACAACCGGGCCGGGCGGCTTCTACTTGCTGCCTTGCGGCGGCGCGGGCGGAGGCGGTGAATCCTGATGCAGGACCTGCTTGGGGGTGGGAACTTGCGAGGAATCCCAGCCGCCGCCCAACGCCTCGATGAGTTGAACGCTGTCCGTCATTTGCTGTATTCGCAGATTCACGTCGGTTTGTTTATTGCTCAGCAGCGTGGTCTGGGCGGTGATGACGTTGAGGTAAGGATCGATGCCCAATTTGTAGCGGTCCGTGGCGATTTTCAGATTGCGTTCCGCGGAAGTCACGGCGGTGTCTTGCTGCTGGATTTCGATGGAAAGAATTCGCAGCGCGGCGAGATTATCTTCGACCTGCTGGAAGGCGGTGAGGACCGTCTGCCGGTAGTTGGCCACGGTTTCTTCGTACTGCGCGCGGAATTGCAGGACCGTGGCGTGGCGCAATCCGCCGTCGTAGACGGTTTCAGACAACGTGGGCCCCGCGGAAAAAAACCGGCTCGGATACGTAAACCAGCTGGTGAAAGACCGCGATTCCAGGCCAAGGGATGCGCTGAGAGTGAGCGTGGGATAGTAGGCGGCGTATTGTACGCCAAGCAGCGCATTGGCCTGTTCCATGAGCCGTTCGTTCGCCGCGATATCGGGGCGGCGCTCGAGCAATTGCGAGGGCACACCAAAGGGAATGGCGGGCGGATTGGACTTGAGAGGTTCGGCCGGGACGGAAAATGAAGAAGCGGGTTGGCCGACCAGCATGGAGATAGCATGTTCGAATTGCGAACGCAGGATGCCGAGGTTGGTGTCCTGGGCTTGCGTAGTTTCGAGTTGCGTTTCGGCTTGCGCTACGGATTCGTCGGAGTCAATCCCGGTCTCATAGAGAACCTTGGTGAGATCGAGCGATTCCTGGTAAGCGATCACGGTGGAGTCCAGCAATTGCTTCAGGTCATCCTGTCCGCGCAGCGAATAATAATCCACGGCGATTTCGGCTTGGGCGGTCAAGCGCGCGCTTTCGAGATCTGCCGCGCTGGCTTGCGCTGAAGAGGTGTTCGCCCGGACCTGATTGCGAACCCGGCCCCAGAGGTCGGGAACCCAGGTGGCGTCGAATGGCAAACTGTAAAACACCGAGGTGCCGGGTGTAACAGCTAAGGAAGCTGCGGCGCCTTGACGTGATCCCGTGATCCCAGGGCCCACGGAGACCGTGGGGAAGTATTGCGAGCGGGCTTCCTTGACCAAAGCGCGCGCGGCCATGTAGCTGGCCATGGCCGATTGAACGTTCTGGTTGGAAATATTCACCTGCTCTTCCAGAGCGTTCAATTGCGGATCGTTGAACATGGTCCACCAGTTGCCGTGGAGGACGTTGTCTTGCGGTTGCGCCACCTTCCATCCGTCGGTTTTGCTGAAATCCGCAGGAGTCAATTCTTTATAAGCCGTGGGAGCCGGCGCGGCAGGCCGCTGATATTTAGGGCCGACGGTGCAGCCTGCAAAGGCGAACGCGGCGAGGAGGGTGGAGGCAATTAGAATTTGCGATCGCGAGTTACTTCTTGGCATCGTGAAAATCTCATTGCTGCATTGTGCTGCCGATTTGCCGGCAGTTCCTTGTAAATGCGAAAAGCGTTTCATCAGTCTGCAGGCTCCTCTGCCGCAGTACCCAGGGCGCGATGGTGGGTGCGAGCCCAGCGAACTCGCAGGCGATCCAAATAGAGATAGACGACGGGCGTGGTGTAGAGAGTCAGCACCTGGCTGACGATCAAGCCACCGATGATGGTGATGCCCAGCGGCTTGCGCAGTTCGGACCCGGTGCCCGTCCCGAAAGCCAGCGGCAGAGCACCGCAAATCGCGGCCATGGTGGTCATCAGGATGGGGCGAAAACGCAGCAGGCAGGCCTGGTAGATCGCTTCTTCGGATGTCTTATTCTCCAGGCGTTCGGCGGCCAGGGCGAAATCAATCATCATGATGGCGTTTTTCTTCACGATCCCAATCAGCAGGATGACGCCGATCAGCGCGATAACGTTGAGGTCCATGTGAAAGAGCAAAAGCGCCAATACCGCGCCCAAGCCCGCGGAAGGCAGCGTGGACAAGATGGTGATGGGATGAATATAGCTCTCATAAAGAATGCCGAGCACGATGTAAACGGCCATCAGCGCGGTGATGATCAAAAACGGCTGGGTAGAGAGCGACGATTGAAAGGCCTGCAATGTTCCGGAAAACATTCCGTGGACGGTGGAAGGGACGCCCATTCGCTGTTGCATTTGGGTGATGGCGGCGGCAGCATCGCTGAGCGCGACGCCCGGCGCGAGATTGAAGGATACGGTGACCGAGGGAAACTGGCCCTGGTGATTGACCGCAAGCGGAGCGATTGTCGGCGCGAAATGGGTGACGGCGCTCAGCGGGACTTCTTTGCCGACCGACGGGCGGATATAAATGTCGTTTAGCGATTCGGGATCCTGCCAGAACTGTGGAGCGACCTCCATCACCACGTGATATTGGTTCAGGGGCGTGTACATGGTGGAGACCTGCGCCTGCCCAAACGCTTCGTATAAAGTGTTGTCAATCAATTGCGGCGTGATGCCCAATCGCGACGCGGTGTCACGATCGTAAACCAGCGAGGCCTGCAAGCCGCTATTTTGCTGATCGGTATTGACGTCGGTGAGGATGCGCAGTTTGCGCATTTGGGTGAGGAGCTGCGGGCCCCAGGCTACGAGATCATCAACGTTGTCGCTCTGAATCGTGTACTGATACTGCGCGCTGCTCATCCGGCCGCCGATGCGCAAGTCCTGCCCGGCCTGCAGGAAGACGGTCGCCCCTGGAATGGAAATCAGCTTGGGACGGAGGCGGTCAATCACCTGGCTGGCGCTGATTTTGCGATCCTCCAAAGGCTTCAGCGCCAGATAAACGAAGCCGGTATTGACGGCGCTGTTGCCACCCGTGACTGCTCCGACATTCTGCACCGCTGGGTCCTTCTTGATCATGTCCACGAACCGCAGCGTCAGCGCTTGCATCTGCTGGAAGGAAATATCCTGCGCGCCCTGGATGCCGCCAAATACCGTGCCGTTGTCTTGTTGCGGAAAAAATCCCTTGGGCACCATATAGAAGAGAAATACATTCAACGAAATCGTGACAAACAGGACAAAAAGAGTCAAAGCGGAACGGCGCAGAACCCATTGCAAGGTGCGGTCATAGAATCCGAGCATGCCGCTGAAGATTTTTTCGCTCGCCTGATAGGCTCGCCCGTGCTTTCCCTCCTCGTGACTTTTCAAGAGCCGGGAGCACATCATGGGCGTGGTGGTCAGGGAAATGGCCAGCGACACCAGGATGGCCACCGACAGAGTGACCGCGAACTCGCGGAAAAGCCGCCCGACGATGCCGCCCATCAACAGGATGGGAATGAAGACGGCAACCAGGGAAACGCTGATGGAGAGCACGGTGAATCCGATTTCACTTGCGCCCTTCAGCGCGGATTCCATCGGGCTCATGCCCTGCTCGAGATAGCGCGAAATGTTCTCGATCACCACGATGGCATCGTCCACCACAAAGCCAGTGGCGATCGTCAGCGCCATCAGCGACAGGTTGTCTATGCTGTAATTGCACAGGTACATCACGCCAAACGTGGCGATCAAAGAAACCGGGACCGCGACGCTGGGGATCAGCGTGGCGCGGACGTTGCGCAGAAACAGAAATACGACCAAAATCACCAAACCTACCGAAATCATCAGCGTCCGTTCGACGTCTTTCACCGATGCCCTGATCATGGTGGTGCGATCCAGCACTACGGTGAAATCCATCGCCGCCGGGATGGAGGCCTGCAGGGAAGGCACGGCGTCGCGGATGCGGTCCACGGTGTCAATGATGTTGGCGCCCGGCTGGCGAAAAATAATCAATAAGACGCAGGGCTTGCCGTTCATGAATCCGGCCGCGCGGATGTTTTCCACGGAGTCCTGAACATCGGCGATATCCGAAAGTTTTACGGCCGCGCCGTTATGATAGCCAACCACCAGATCCTTGTAATAAGCAGCCTTCAGCAGCTGATCGTTCGCGACGATGTCAGAGGTGATTTGGCCGTCGGTGATCTGCCCCTTGGCAACGTTGGCGTTTTGGGTGTTGAGCATCGAGTTGACGTCTTGCAAGCCGAGGCCGTAGCTATTGAGTTGCGTGGGATTCAGCTCGACCCGCACGCCAGGGAGCGAGCTGCCGCCCACGGTGACTTGTCCGACGCCCTGAATCTGCGAAAGCCTTTGCTGGATAATGGTGGAAGCGGCGTCATACATCGGTCCGCGATCGTAAACTTTCGACGTCAATGCCAGCAGCATGATCGGTGAGTCCGCGGGATTCACCTTGCGGTAGGTGGGATTGGAGGGCAGGTTCACGGGGAGGTAGCTTCGCGCGGCGTTGATGGAAGCTTCTACGTCGCGCGCGGCGCCGTCAATATTGCGGTTCAGATCGAATTGCAGCGTGATGCTGGTGGTGCCCAGGAAACTGGAGGACGTCATTTCGGTAACACCGGCGATGCGGCCGAATTGGCGCTCGAGAGGCGTGGCTACCGATGAGGCCATGATTTCAGGACTAGCTCCCGGCAAGGCGGCGGCGACAGATATGGTGGGGAAATCAATCTGCGGAAGCGCAGAGACCGGCAGCACCTGGAAAGCTACGGCGCCGGCCAAGGCAAGAGCGACCGTGAGCAGCGTGGTGGCGACGGGCCGATGAATGAATGGCGAGGAGATGCTCATGGCTAATCCGCGGGAACGGACTCCGTGCTCCCTTGGCCGGAGCGATAGGTGGCAAATTTTTTGGCCAAGTCGTCGAAGAAGATGTAAATCACCGGTGTGGTGTAGAGGGTGAGGACCTGGCTGAGCAAAAGGCCGCCCACCATGGCGATGCCCAAAGGCTTGCGCAGTTCAGAGCCAATGCCGGTGCCCAGTGCGAGCGGCAAGCCGCCGAGGAGCGCGGCCATGGTGGTCATCATGATGGGACGAAAACGCAGCAGACAGGCTTCGTAGATGGCGTCCTCGGAACTCATGCCGTGCTTTCGTTCTGCTTCCAGAGCGAAGTCAATCATCATGATGCCGTTCTTTTTCACGATGCCGATGAGCAAGATAATTCCTATCAGCGCAACGACGCTGAGTTCCTGGCCGCAGATGAGCAAGGCCAGGATTGCGCCGACTCCGGCGGAAGGCAGTGTGGAAAGAATCGTGATGGGATGGATGTAACTCTCGTAGAGCACGCCCAGCACGATGTAAACGGTGACCAGCGCGGCCAGAATCAGGATCGGCTCGTTGCTCAGCGAAGCCTGAAACGAGGCGGCCGTGCCCTGAAAGGCCGCCTGAACACTGAGCGGCATTCCGATATCCTGCTGCGCTTTATCAATCGCTTTGGTGGCTTCGCCGAGCGAGGCATTGGGAGCGAGATTGAACGAAATGGTGACCACCGGGAATTGCCCCTGGTGATTTACCGAAAGCGGCGCGGTTCTGGATTCGAAATGAGTGAACGCGCTGAGCGGCACGGCATTTCCATTTGGCGCGGCAACGGCAGTGGGATTGGCAGAGCCGGAACCTGCCCCCGACTTAGTGGATGCGGGGCTGGGAGACGAATTGGAATTGCCGGAAGCGGTGCTGGAAGTGACCACGGTGCTGGCAGGGGTCGAACCGGTGGTCAATGAGTTAGAAGCGAGCGCGGAGCGAACGTAGATATCCTGCAGCTTCGCGGGACTTTTCTGGAAGTCCGGCATGGTTTCCAGAATCACGTGATATTGATTCAGCTGCGTGTAAAGAGTGGTCACCTGCCGCTGGCCAAATCCGTCGTAGAGCGTTTGATCGATTGCCGAAGGCGTGATGCCCATGCGCGAAGCCGTCACGCGGTCAATTACCAGCGCGGCTGCCAGGCCGCCGTTCTGCTGGTCGGTGGCCACGTCGCGCAGTTCGGGAATTTGTTTCAGTTTGGCGACGAGCTTCGCGGTCCATAGGTTCAACTCGTGCAAATCCGGATCTTCCAGCGTGTATTGATACTGCGTGCGGCTCACGCGATCTTCCACCGTCAAATCCTGCACGGGCTGCATGTACAGGGTGATGCCTTCCACTTTTTCCAGTTCCGGCTGCAGGCGGCGAATCACTTCGGAAGCATTGATGTGGCGATCTTCAAGCGGCTTCAGATTTATCAGAATGCGTCCGCTATTGAGCGTGGTGTTGGTGCCGTCAATCCCAATGAAGGATGAAAGGCTGTCCACGGCGGGATCTTTCAGGATGATGGCGCTTATCTGCTGCTGCTTCTGGGCCATCAGGGGAAATGAAATGGACTCAGTAGCCTCCGAGATGCCCTGAATGATGCCCGTATCCTGCACGGGGAAGAAACCCTTGGGAACGAAGATATAGAGGACGACGGTAAGAACGAGCGTCACGACGGCGACGACGAGCGTGGCCACCTGATGCTTCAAGACCCACTTCAGCGTGCGCCCGTAAAAATCAATGACACTCTGGAAGGCGCGCTCGGACATTTTGTAGAAAGGCTTGTTCTGCGCTTCGGGGTCGTGTTTCAACAAGCGAGAGCACATCATCGGCGTCAGCGTGAGCGAAACGACGGCGGAGACGAGAATCGTTACGCTAAGGGTGATGGCAAATTCGCGGAACAGGCGGCCGACAATGTCGCCCATGAAAAGCAGCGGAATCAGCACGGCGATCAAGGAAATCGTTAGAGAGACGATGGTGAATCCGATTTGTTCGGAACCCAGCAGCGACGCGCGCAGCGGATCATCGCCCTCTTCGATGTAGCGGACGATGTTCTCGATCATGACGATGGCGTCGTCCACGACGAAGCCGGTGGAAATCGTCAGGGCCATGAGCGT
>Ga0209038_10000175_pt1 | contig 20991 bp, 17 predicted proteins | sample BogFormECP03_OM3_FD_188237 | JGI IMG/M metagenome (GOLD analysis project Ga0209038, IMG submission 188237) | Bog forest soil microbial communities from Calvert Island, British Columbia, Canada - ECP03_OM3 (SPAdes) (version 2) | ecosystem: Environmental > Aquatic > Freshwater > Wetlands > Bog ...
ATGACCTATTATTACGCCGAAGAAATCCGGCGCGAGCTTTCAACCCAGCTGTGAGTTACCTCGTAAACGGCAAAACGTTTTCTGAGGAGCCGCGGCCCGGCCAGTGCCTGCGCACCTTCCTGCGCGATTTGAAATGGTTCGGGGTCAAGAAAGGATGCGACGCTGGCGACTGCGGCGCGTGCACCGTGTGGCTCGACGGCACGCCAGTGCATAGCTGCCTTATCCCGGCCTTTCGCGCCGACGGCCACGAGGTGACGACGATCGAAGGCCTTGCGCGCAACGGCGAATTGCATCCGATGCAGCGTGCGTTCATGCAAGCGGCCGGCTTCCAGTGCGGATTCTGCACGGCGGGAATGATCATGACCGCGGCGAGTCTGAGCGAGGAAGATCAAAGGGATCTCCCGCGTGTGCTCAAGGGCAACCTCTGCCGATGCACCGGTTATCACGCGATTGAAAACGCGATCAAAGGCGTCACGTCGATCGGCGAAGACCAGCCGGGAGAATCCTGCGGCGCCGACTTGCTGGCTCCCGCCGCCGAAGCGATCGTCACCGGCAAGGTCCGCTACACGCTGGACACCGAAATCGAAGGCCTCCTGCATCTCAAGCTGCTGAGATCACCCCACGCACACGCGCGGATCAAGGCAATCCGCAAGGCGGCCGCGCTCAAGGTTGAGGGCGTTCGCGGCGTGTACACGTGGGAGGACGTACCGCGGCTGCTGTACACCTCGGCCACTCACGACGACTATCACGCCGATCCCAACGACACCTATCTGCTCGACGACGTCGTGCGATTCGTCGGGCAGCGGGTAGTCGCGGTCGTAGCGGACACCGAAGGCGCGGCCGAAGAAGCATGCCGCAAGGTCGAGATCGACTACGAAGTGCTGCCCGCCGTCTTTGATCCCGAAGCGGCGATGAGCCCGGGCGCTCCCGTCATTCACCACAAGGGCAGCGATTCACGCATCCGGTTTCCGGGACGAAATATCCTGCTCGAAATCCACGGCGAGGTTGGCGACGTCGAGCAGGGATTCAAAGAGGCCGACGTCATCCACGAGGGCGCCTACACGACGCATCGCGTGCAGCACGTTCATCTCGAGACGCATTGTTCGATAACCTGGCTCGACAACGGCCGGCTCAACGTCCGCACCAGCTCGCAGACTCCGCACATCACCAAGCAGAAGCTCGGTTACCTCTTCGGCCTTCCGCCGGACGGCCTCCGCGTTTTTTGTGAAAGAGTCGGCGGCGGATTCGGCGGCAAGCAGGAAGTTTTGACCGAGGATATCTGCGCGTTTGCCACGCTCCAGACGGGCCGTCCGGTGAAGCTCGAGTTCACCCGCGAAGAGGAATTCATCGCCGCGACCACGCGGCATCCGATGCGCGCACAGGTCAAGGTCGGCGCCAGGCGCGACGGCACCCTGACTGCCTTTCAGATGCGCGTCGTCTCCAACACCGGCGCCTACGGCAATCACGGTGGCGAGACGCTGTTCGCCGCATGCGGAGAAGCGGTGGCTGTCTATCGATGTCCGAACAAGAAGGTCGACGGCTACACCGCGTACACCAACATGGTCCCGGCCGGCGCGATTCGCGGCTACGGAATGACGCAGACGATCTTCGCGGTCGAGTGTGCGATGGACGAGCTCGCGCGCGCTCTCAACATGGACCCGTACAAGTTTCGCCGGATCAATGTCGTCAAGCCCGGCGATCCGATGATCTCCGACAACGACAAGGTCACCGATACGGAATTCGGCAGCTACGGCCTCGACCAGTGCATCGACCTGGTCGAAGGCGCGATGACGCGGGGCAACGGCGTCAAGCGTCCCGTCGGCGACGACTGGCTTGAAGGCCAGGGCGTGGCGATCTCGATGCATGGCGCGGTGCCGCCGACCGAGCATCGATCGGAGGCGCGGGTCGGTCTCGGCGACGATGGTAACTATCACGTCGCAATCGGCACGGCTGAGTTCGGCAACGGCACCACGACGATTCATGGACAAATTGCGGCGAGCGTGTTGGGCAGCACGCTGTCGCGCATCCGAATCGTGCAGTCCGATACGGATAGCACCGGCTACGACACCGGTGCGTTTGCCAGCGCGGGAACGGTAGTGGCGGGAAACGCCGTGCGGCTTGCGTCCGAGGCGCTGCGCGAGAAGATTCTCGACTTCGTATCAAAGAACTATGGCGTCGCGCGCGACTCGTGCCGGCTGGAACACGACGCGATCGTCCACAACGGCGCGCGCGTGCCGTTGGCGGAGCTGTTCGCCGTGGGAATGAAGGCAGGCCGCAAACTGGAGGCGGTGCGCAAGTCCTACGGCTCGCCGCGTAGCGTCACTTTCCAGGTGCAGGGATTCAGAATCGCCGTCAATCGAAACAGCGGCGAAGTGGTTATCCTGCAGAGCGTCCACGGTGCCGACGGCGGCACCATCATCAATCCGATGCAGTGCAAAGCGCAAATCGAAGGCTCGGTGGCGATGGGGCTCGGTTGGTCACTGCAGGAGAAGATGGTTTTCGATGCGGGCGGCGAGATGGTCAATCCAACCCTTCGGAACTATCGCATCCCCGCCTATGCCGATGTCCTTCAGCGCACCGAGATCTACTTCGCCAATACTCACGACGCGTTCGGTCCACTCGGCGCCAAGAGCATGAGCGAGGCGCCGATATATCCAATCGCACCGGCGCTCGCCAATGCGATCACCAACGCAACCGGCGTTCGCTTCTACGATTCATCGCTGACGCCCGACCGGATCTTTCAGCGGATTTACGATGCCACCGGGATCAAAAGACCCGGCACGACTGAACCTGGCTGACAAGACGATCGACACGTTGGCAAACTTCGGTGAATCTACGATTCAAGCGCGAACCTTGCCGACTTCCACTCGACCGCATTCTTGCGGGAGTCCTGTTGATGCACGCAGCTGTCGGATTTCCAGCTCTGGCGCGAGCGGCACAACCTGTCGCCTCTGCCAGCCCCGTCGCGTCGAGCACGCCGTCTGTCACTTCAACTACCGTCGAGCCCATCAGCTCAAATCCCGGCGCGGTGAATATCATCACCGGAACAGGCCTGCTGGGCCGAACGATCGGTCTCGACGAGATCCCCGGAATTCGGCTCGGTGGGCTTTGGATCGTCGACGCTGATTATCTAATCAGGGGTGGTGTAGAGCCGCGCACCTGGAGCTTCAACAGCGCGCTGATGCTGGATCTGAATCTCGACGCCTCGAAGTTGCTCGATATCCCGGGCGGGTCGCTGGGTGTCGAGATGCTTCAATTCGATGGCGCGCCGGCCAACCAGAAAGCGGGTGTCGTCACAGGATACGACGGTTTGACGGAGCCGAAGCCGCTCGATCGCACAGAACTATACGAGCTGTGGTGGCGGCAGAGTTTCTTCGAGGACTTGTTGGTGCTGAGAGTGGGCAAAACTCTGCCGACCTATGACTTCAACAGTGTGACGCGGCCCGTTCCCACGAGCGATCCCAGCCTTAAGATCCCGTCGGTCTCTGCACTCATCTCTACCGGGACCTTCAAGAATCCCACTCTCATCGGTGCGATGCCCGGCTACTACAATTCCGCGTATGGAGTAACCGCTACGTACAATGCGACCGGAAACCTCTATTTGCGCTACGCAGTCTACGACGGATCCCTGGCCACCGGCGTGCAGACCGGACTGCGCGAGTTTCCTACGTTTGACGGTCACTACTTCACGATCGGCGAGGCTGGATACTCCTATACACTGGGCGAGAACACTTTGCCGGGGATGGTGGCCGCCGGCGGATGGGTTGAGACTGGCAGGCTTCATGGCGGCGGCGAGAATGAAAATGGCGCCGAAGGCTTCTACACGTTCGGGTCGCAGCGCTTGTGGAGGGAACACCCGGGCGTCGACAATGACGGCGTCTCGGGCTTCTTTCAGTTCGGGATCAACGACTCGCGCACGAGAATCGCCAATGAGTATTTCGGCATGGGATTCACTGGCTTTGGACTGATACCACGGCGGCCGGTGGACTCAATCGGCACGGGCGTCGCCTGGTCGTGGCTGAATCGAATCTACGGCTTTCGCAGCAATGAAGCGATAATTCAGCTCTACTACCAGGCGCATCTGATAGGCACTACTTTCTTCCAGCCAACACTCAGCTACATACCAAATCCGGGCGCCAACCCCGGAGTTCCAGGAGCGCTAGCTATCACATCGCAATTAACGGTTCTCTTCTAGGATGCGGTATGGAGCTGCGAATCGAATGAATAAGACGCTTCAGCTATTCGCGGCACTCAATCTTTGCGCGATGCTCGGCGGCCACCAGGTCGCTCACGCTGTAGAATTGAAATACAGCTGTTCAGAGCCGCCGTTGGAGGTGACCTTTGCAATCGTAGGTGGCCATTACAATGGAATGGTGAATTGCGGAAATCTTTTTCTCCAAACGGATATACCCACCGCACCGCTAGTCCGCTGGAAAGACGCCGATCCGACCAGGCTCTACACGCTTATGATGTTGGACTTTGATGGCAATGCCAATGGATCCTGGCCCGACCCGGTTCCTTCAGGATACAACTCTCCCGTGCGCCACTGGATCGTGGGTAATATTCCCGGCAGCCTGCTCCGCACCTCAGGCTACGCTGAGTCGGCGAGCGATTCGGAAAACAAAACTGTAAGTGTTCTGCAGCCATATCGAGCCCCTCATATTCCGATGGCCTCAGATCGGTATGGGATTTATTTGTTCGAGCAAACCAGGCGGCTGGACTTTGCAGCCTTGTCCGGTCCTATAACCAATTTCGACGACGCCAAATTCCGCGACACCTATCACCTGGCCGCGCCCAAAGCTTCAAACTTCTTTGTAGCTGTTTATGTGTCCGAGTCGCCGTTTTCCGGAAAACCATTCCAAGGCAACGATGTGTCCAAGACCTGGCACCGTGACTATGGAAAAGGAAAGCTCACTCCTTCTGATTGACAGGCCTTAGATCACTTAACGTCTTCGATCGTGGCGGCACCCTCGCCCTGGTTCGGGTCGATCCTGAAGGGCCATTCGTTGGAGTGAAATGGAACAGCCGGCGGCAAAAAGACCGGCATGCCGTACTTCTGATCTTCTATTGCTATCGCCTTGCGGGCGTCGCCACCCATCAGTTCATAGTCCATCAGGTAGTAGTTGCCAAAGAAAACCTGGCCGACCGAGCGATCGGCGACCGTACGAATAAGCACGTCCATCATTTGATCGGTAGTCGTCACGAAAGAAGAAGTCTCGAACAAAAAGAGCCGCGTGTTCATCGCGTCTTTGCCAAAGAATTGTGCGAGCACGCTGAACAGGACGTTATTCTGGCGCGCAACGTACAGCGTATTGCTGATGCCATAGGTCTTGTCCCAGTCAGGTCCGAGCATCTCTTTCCAATCCTTCAGCACTTTCATCCAATGCTCGACCTGGACGGTCGCTCCCCAGTGGATGTTCTTTTGCAAATAGGGTTTCACGTCCGCGGCATAGTTCTGAATATCGGCGAAAGTATAAGTGCCGTTCTTGAGGCACGCATCCATGAACTTGAGATTGTCCTTCAGGACGTTCGCCTGGTTCTCACGCGCCTCAGCGCTTAGATCCACCTTATCCAGACTATCGAGCCCGACCTGGTTCGCGTCGCGGAAACCGCGCATCGGGCCTACCCATGAGAGGTCGGAAACGGTGCCCAGGTGAGAGCCGGCCAGCTCGAAAACGGCAAGACTCGAGTGTCCCACGGATTTGTAGATTTGATAACGAATCGGCACCTGCTGTGCGTCCAATGGCGGTTTGCCGGGACGAACCAGCGTAAGCTTGCCGCCTTGATTGCTGAACAGGGCGAGAATTACCGGATGCTCGGAGAGAAAGTTCTTTTGAAACTTCGCCTGCGCATCGTTATACAGACCGAACATTGCGAGGTCGAGCGCCAACACGTTCTGATTCGCAACCTCATTCGCGCTCGCCGGTGGGGTGTCGCCCACGATGACTTTCATATAATCGGGCAGATCGGCCGCCCGCGCCGGGTGGTTAGTACAGGCGACCTCGAATGCGAGCGCCAGGGCGACCATCGCGAAGAGAGAGTATTTTGTTCTACGCATCATGATCTCATATAGCAAAAGGCGGCCGTTCTCAATGTGACTACTTGTGGACAGAGCGCCTTGAACTCTAGGTGATCATCCGGAACGCGAGCACAAACAAGGCTAGTCCTGCCGCGACGATGGCAATCCCCAAAGCTTCCGTCTTCCAGTTCGCTGCGGTCGAAGAGAGCCAGAAACCGAGCAGGCGGCTCACCGCGGGCATAACGAGCCAGGTCAGCATCGCGACCGAAAGAATATTCCCGAATAGCATCTGAACTGACAGCGGGCGATTCCGCCACAGCGGATTGAGGAAGGTCAGCGCCATCACCGTTGGATACAGCGCGAACAATACCGCCAGCGCCTGTTTCCATGACGGCGGGCCGGTCGCGGTCTCCCCCGGACGGTTCATCGCGAACCATCCTTCCAACCCGGTCACGCGATGGGCATGCCTGCTCTCGACAATGCTATCGAGCTCTTCGAGCAGATCCCGGCGTTCCTTCGACTCCATCCAATGTTCCAGATCTTTGAGAGAATCGTAGCGGACGACATCAACCCACTCGTCCAGCTTACCGTGCGGCTCGAAGAATTCGGTCGCAAGATAACCGGGGTAATGTGCCTGCGCGGCGATCGCCTTGCGCCGCCAGGCCAGGTAGCCGGGCACTCTTTCGTCGGCGACTCGATGCGTAAACACCATCGCGACGGGAGGCTCGGCGCTGTCGTCGCTGGCGAGAATCAGCATGCGCGACGGTTCGATCAGAGAATTCTCGATCTGCTCCATCAGCTTCCCGCGCTCGGCGCTTTCCAGCCACTTTTTCATCGCCTCATTCGATTCGAGACGGAATATTGCCACCCACTCTTCTTGCAGCCCGGTCACCGGGCTAAGCACCTCGGTGCCAACAAATCCCGGCAACCGGCGCGCCGCGTCCGTGATGGCCTTCTGCGCCGCGATATATTGCGCTGTCTTGTTGGGATGTACCCGATGGGAAGCGATGGCGGTCGCCGGCCTGGGAGCCATCGGTTCCCGCGTTTTGTCTGCATCGTTCATAACAACTCTTCCTTTTGACGATACCGGTGCGCGTTTGCTAACTCTAAGTTAGCAGCCAGCATGCGGCCTCAAAAGCCTCGAGCAGGGTAGGTACTGACAGCGGCGAAATGCTTGCAGCGCTATTGACCGGAGGTACGCACCTCGGTGAACAGGCAGGCGTCGGGAAAGTTGCTGTCCCAAACGTAGTCGAAGTTCTTTTGGTGCTTCTCTCCGAGAACGTCGGTGTAGCGAACGTGTCCCCAAATCCCGAACTTCAGCTGCCCCGCAACAATTTTCTGAAAAGTTTGCTCGGGCGGAATGCTAGCTGGATTCTTCGAGAGTACGTCGCCCACTGTTACCGTTGTTCCGCTTGGTGTGCTCGCGCCCGCGCTTATCGAAGCCGCACTGACATCGCCAGCCTGCGCTGTCGTTTCTTCGGTCGACGTAGCGCCCGGAATTCCGAAAGAGAAAGACGACTCAAAATTGTCGGCACGGGTTCTGCCTGAATTGCGGTAACGCAAGGTCAGCGTCGTATCGCGGCTGAATGCGCCGCGAGGAGAACAATAGATCGCCTCCACGTCGACGTCGGCGGCTTCCGCGATGCTGAAGATATCGCGGGCATTGTGGGCCGAGAGTGCGGCAGCGTCTGCCTGTAACCTGGCGCTGTCCGCCTGGGATTGGGCCGCCTGCGAGGCGAGCTTGGCGGCCGTCGCCTGCGCCTGCAGAGCAGAAAGCGTTGCTGCGGTAATTTCGGGCTGCTGGTTGGTGATGCTAGTGGGAGTAGCTACAGGCGTAGCCGCAATGGATGCATGCCGTCGAAGGATGCCGAATGTTTGATACAGGACTGCGAGTGTCAGCACCGACAAGAACAGACTTACGATAGAAATGAGGACGGCTGCTTTTGCTCCGGTCGTGTTCCAATGGAGATTGCTGGCTCGATACTCGCGCCTCACTCGCTGCTGGGGTTGATAGCCGGGTTGGCTGGAAAGATTTGCGCGTACCGAGTCGAACTCGCGGGTTTTGTCTGGTTCGTCCTTGAGCAGGTGACCGTTGGCCTCGCTTTCGCCGAAGAGATGTCTGGCCCTGATTTGCTCGGGAGCAGCGCTCGCCTCCGGTTCCGCGATTGTTCTTGCTCCGCGAATCTGGCGCAGCATGAACAGCACGTCTTCCTTGCAAGTCAGAGATCCGAGCAGGGATGCATCTGCCAGCGCCTGAAGCTCCTGAGGCGTCACTCGCAGGCGCTCGACGACTCCGTGAGCGCGGCAAAATCCCTGGATCACTCCGTCTTCGCTGGTCTGAGCTTCGAAGCCCGGGGGCTCTGAACTCTCAGCGCTTTCGAACGCCGGGATTTGTTCCGGTTCCGACTCGCCGAGGTCCGCAACCTTCCCCGTCGAAGCGAAAACCTTGGTCGATGCCTCTTTGCCGTCGCCAGCCAAAGAGCAAGTGAGCCGCCGCTTTTTTGCGAGCGTCTCGAGGGCGTCGAGCAGCTCGTGGACTACTCGTTCGGCGTCGACCGGCCCGCTTTCCACCTTCCGCTCCTTCATCATCCTGCACCCTCCCCACCAAGCGGCCGCGAATTTCGCGTATGTTTCAAGCTGGCGGCGGCGACTCCTGCGAGCTTCGCTCGAAACCTTGCGCCAGCGCTGAGAACTCCTCGCGCAGGGTCTTGGCCGGCTCAAACGCGTTGGCCAGGTGCGCGAGCCGATCCTGGAGCGCGACCGCCGGTTCGAGCGCTCCGGCAAGTTGGCTCAGGCTTTGACGAAACGCCTCAGAGAGTTGATCGAGTTCCTGATCCAAAGCTTGTAGCGGTCCGAATTGCTGCAGAACCTGCCGCAACTGATCCTGGAAACGGCGCATCGGTTCGAGCAGCTTGGCCAAGTCCCTGATTTGCATCTCGAAATTGCGCAGCGGCTCAAACACATTCGCCAGCTCGGAAAGCTGGCGCATCGGCTCAAGAATAGACGATATCTGAGCGAGCTGGTCTTGCATCGGCCTGACCTGCTCAAATACCGTCGCTACCGCGATCGTGGGCTGAAACGAGATATTCTGATCTGACATTCGAATCTAACCTTCCCTCCGAGCTGCCGTTTCCGGTCAGCCTTCCGTCGATCGATGTTCGTTTGTATCCCTTATACCCCGTCGGGATGTAGCAATAGCAACTTGGCGCTGGGTGATTGTCGTAACGCTGTGGCCCGCAACCCGGTGAATGCAAGCATTAGAAGCTCACCGCGAAGAAAGTCTTGACGGGCCAATCCGGGGACTCCAGCGAATCAAGTTTGAACATCGTTCGTTCGAAACCGGGAACCATCCGTCGCGGTAAATACTTTTTGTTTCCCTAAGCTGTCCCATTCTTCCTTTTGCCTTGCATCACCGCCACTATAGGCTCGAGCGGGACGGGGCCGTTGCGTGAATCTCTAGCACGTAGTTAGTGCATTTGAGCGGAGATACTATGCTTGACAAGTATACGAGAGATGTAGAATGACTATAACCTGAAAATTGATGATAACTACTGGAGTAGCTAATCAAAGTATAAAATTGCATTACCCAATTGGTATATTTTATATCAACAAGTAGATATTCAGAACAATAGCAACTATTTTTTCTACAATTAGTAGAACGAGAATTCGCAATTAAAAAAGTGAGGATGGAATCAGCATGGCAACTCAGCAAACTTCGTTTGAGCCCGGTCTGGCAGTGTCGACGGTTTTCGATCAGGTCAGACCGCTTCAGGAGCAGTTGGCTCAAATAGCATTTATCCTCGAACCGATGCAGCAGCTTTCCGAGCTCGCCAGTGTGTTCGAACCGCTCCGCGAATTCGAGGCGCGGATCAAGGACCTGGCCAAGGTGCTCGCGCCGATGCACAACTTCCAGCATCAGCTACGGCAGGTGTTGAACAAATTCTCACCGCTCGAAGCGCTGGACCAGGAGCTTAGTCAGCTGTGCGTGTCGTTCCGCGAGAATCTGAACCAACTCGCCACGGCTCTCGAACCGGCCGCAACTCTTCAGGATCGACTCGCCCATCTGTGTACTGCATTCGAGCCGGCCAAGACCCTTCGCCAGGAATTCTCGACGCTGGCTCAAAGCTTCGAGCGAAGCTCGGCGAACCTGTCCCAGTAATCTCGAAGCGGGCGAAAAATTTAGTACTCGAGATCAGAGCAAGCGATGAACCAACCGAAATTGGCGATAACAATTGACGAGGCTCAGCGGGTGGTCCGCCAGCTGGCGGACTCCTTGAATTCGCTGAAGGCGAAACCGAGCGCTCCCGCCAGCCCCGCGCCGGTTCAAGCACAACATCCTGCCCGTCCGCAAAAAGATCGGGTGCAGGCGGTCGTGCCGGTCAGCAGCGCCCTCCCAGCTGTTCGACGAGTGCCGCCGAAACCAACTTCGCGCACCGTTACGGTAGCGCTGCCCCCGGTATCTGCGTTCAAAAGCGCCAGGATGTCGCCGACCAAGCACGAACAGGTCAGAACTCATCGAGAGATTGTCGAAGATTTTCGGCGCGACAGTGAACTCATCGCGCGCCTCGGCGTGACTCCCGAGGAGGTCGAAACGCTGTCCAACGTGTCGATGCTCGGAAAACTGACCTCCAAGCAGGATGCGCTGTTCATTCTTCGCCAGATTCGCGAGGCGCGAGGACCCTTCGTGTCGCCCTCGACGCCTCAGACTTTCCTGGTCCCCTACCAGAAAATCGAACCGGCGATCCCGGACATTGGGGTAATGTCTGAATGGATCCGCAGTACTGCAATGGCGAAGCTCGGGGAGTTGGAGTCGAGGCCGCGTGCGCGCTACCGCAGCCGATTCGGCCAGTTTGACTTCCTGTCTTCGATTAAGACGATGTTCAGTTGGCGGCGCCAGTTGTCGGCCAGGTGAAAAGCCTGTCCGGCCACTGCGCAAGGCAGCGCGAGTCTGCGATCGCAAGAAGAGCGCGATGATACTGTTTGATATCAAAGCCGACCTGTACGGTCCGCCTTCAAACGGGTGCGAGGATTCCCGTTTTCGAGCAAGACTGGCAGTAGCGGCGGTCTTCGATCAGATCGAACCTTTGCAAGCGCAGCTCATTCGCATCGCGTCTTATCGCGAACCGATGCAGCGGCTTTGCGATCTCGCAAAAGTGTTTGAGCCGTTCCGTGAGTTCGAGCTGCGGGTGATCGATCTGGCCCGCGTGCTCGAGCCGATGCGAATTTTTCAGGACCAGCTTCGTCAGGTCACGAATCATTTTGCTCCGCTGGAACATCTCGACCAGGACCTCAAACAGCTTTGCGCGTCGTTCGGCAAACATTTGAGCGAGCTCGGCACCTCGCTCGAACCGGCCGTTATGCTCCAGCATCGACTCGCGCAGCTCGCCAGCGCGTTCGAGCCGGCCAAAATTCTTCGCGAGGAATTCTCCGGACTGGCGGATAGTTTCGCACTCCCTTCCCCGAGTTCATCCGAGTAAACGAAGCCGTCTGATGCGCGCACATCCGCTAATTTGACGCGGAGACCGGTTCGCGCAAAACTGCGTCCTCCGCTACTCGGTTCTCGGCGAGATCAACCAGTGAAGATCGCAACCTTCAACGTCAACGGCATCGGTGCTCGGCTTCCGGCGCTCCTGCGCTGGCTCGCCGAATTCAAACCCGATGTCGCATGCCTCCAGGAATTGAAGGCGCCCCAGGATAAATTTCCGGAAGCGCCGATCCGCGAAGCCGGCTACTCGCCAATCTGGCATGGCCAGAAAAGCTGGAATGGCGTCGCGATCCTCGCGCGCGGCCGCGAACCGGTCGAGAGTCGTCGCGGCCTGCCCGGCGATTCCGAGGACACGCACAGCCGCTACATCGAGGCGCGTATCGACGGCGTCGTCGTCGGCTGCCTTTATCTGCCCAACGGCAATCCTGCGCCGGGGCCCAAGTTCGACTACAAGCTCCGTTGGCTCGAGCGCCTGGCGAAACACGCGAAGGTTCTCCTCGCTACCGACACGCCCACCGTTCTCGCCGGCGACTACAACGTGATCCCGACCGAGGTCGATGTTTACAAGCCCGAACGCTGGGTGAAAGACGCGCTCTTTCGTCCCGAAACGCGAGAGGCCTTTGCCCACCTGGTCGCTCAAGGCTGGACCGACGCCTTGCGCAAGCTGCATCCGAACGAGCACATCTACACTTTCTGGGACTACTTCCGAAATAATTTCGGGCGCGACGCCGGCCTGCGCATCGATCATCTGCTGTTGAGCCCATCGATAACAGGACGCCTGGTCAGCGCAGGCGTGGATCGCGAAGTCCGCGGCTGGGAGAAGGCCAGCGACCACGCGCCGACCTGGATCACAATCGCGAACAGCTAGCCTCTCGCGATACTACCTTCTGCCTTGATTTTGAGGCGAGCACGAATGCGCGAAGGCCGGCGGCGTTTCCTCGGGATGTCGCTTTAGCGCCTTCTGCAGCAGGCCAAGCGCCGTCGCCGGATCGTCGACAAAGGTGAACAGTTTGAGGTCCTCGGCACTGATCGTGCCGTGCCGCACCAGCGCGTCGAAGTTGATGATCTCGTTCCAGTATTGCGATCCGTAGAGCAGCACCGCGATCGAGCGATCCAGTTTTTGCGTTTGCTGCAACGTGAGTATCTCCATCATTTCGTCGAGCGTGCCGAACCCGCCCGGAAACACGACCAGCGCACGCGCGAGATGCGCGAACCACAGCTTGCGCATAAAAAAATAGTGAAACTCGAACGACAGCGCGCGCGTGATGTAAGGATTGGGCCGCTGCTCATGCGGCAACCCGATGTTCAAGCCGATGGTCCTGCCGCCCGCGTCGGAGGCGCCGCGATTGGCCGCTTCCATGATACCGGGGCCGCCGCCGGAGCAAACCACGTAGCGGTGACAGTCCGATCGAAGGCTCTTCGACCACGTCGTGATCAGCCGCGCGAGCTCGCGGGCCTCGTTGTAATAGCGCCCGAGCGGACCTTCGGGCGTAATCCGCGCCGAGCCGAAGAACACGACCGTCTCGTGTACCTGCTCGCGGCAAAGGATTCGAAGCGGCTCGAGATATTCTGCAAGAATCCGTAGTGGACGAGCTTCCTCGCTATCGAGAAATTTCTCGTCCTTGTAGGCGAGCGGTGGAATGTCCGGCAGTGCCAGCGGATCAGGCTTTCGCGATTTCATTATTTTCCCACCCGCGCGAAATCGACAAAGCCGCGCTCGACGTCGGTGTCGACCAGTTTGACGGCGACATGATCGCCAACATCGAGATCTTTGAAACCTCGCACCACTCTTCCCTCCGCTGCCGGATGATCGATTCGCACCCACGTCCCCTTCGACGAAGCTCCCGTCACTATCCCATCAAACCGATCGCCCACCCGCGATTCGAGCAGCAGCGCGGCCGCCGATTTTCGCACCTGCCGCTCGACCTTGGTCGCGTTGTCCTCCTGCTCGGTGCAGTGGTCCGCCAGTTGGTCGAGCTCGTCGTCGGTGTACGGTGTCCGCGCGCCGGCCAGCGCCGCCTTCAACAGGCGTTGCGTGATCAGATCGGGGAAGCGGCGGTTCGGCGCCGTCGAATGCGTGTAGTCCTTGACCGCGAGTCCGAAGTGCCCCGCCACCGGCTGCCCGGGATACTCGAGCACGTATTCGCCGCGCCCCAGCAGCTTGACCACTGACAGCGACAGGTCGGGAAAGCGCGCCGGATCGGCCTGCCGGCGCGTCTCGAGAAACTGCTGGAGCGCCTGGCAGTCGGGACGCGGCGGCAGGCTCCCACCCAAATCCCTCGCCAGCTGAACTATTCGCGCCCATCGCTCAGGCGATCGCAGCACCCGCCGCAGCGCCGGGAACCCTTTCAGCTCGAGGTACCTCGCCGTCACACCGTTCGCGCCTATCATGAAGTCCTCGATCAGCTCGGTCGCGCGATTTTTCTGGTCCGCGCGCAGATCGCTGAGCGAATCGCCGCTGAAGACGGGGCGCGCCTCGATCGTGTCCAGCGTCAACGCGCCATGCTGATGCCGCCGCGTCTTCATCGCCTGCGCCGCGCGATCCTGCAGGCGCAGATTCTGGTCGAGGCCCGGCACCGCCGAGATCGGCGCCGGCGCGGGCGCGGTTCCGTCGAGCCACGCGGCGACACCGTTGTAGGCGAGCTTCGCGCGATTCACCACCACCGCCCGATAGACGTCGGACTTCCCCACTGCGCCATCGGCCCCAACCTCCATCTCGATCACGAAAGCGAGCCGTTCCTTGCCATCGGCGAGCGACGTGAGGTCGGTCGAGAGCTTCTCCGGCAGCATCGGAAAGATCTCGGCGGCGGTATAGACCGAGGTGGTGTTGGTCCGCGCGTGGCCGTCGATCGCCGAATCCTTTTTTACGATCGCGTCGACGTCAGCTACCGCGACGAAAATCTTCGCGGCGCCGTTGGGAAGTTGCTCGGCGACCGAAAGCTGATCGAGGTCGAGCGAATCATCGTTGTCGATCGAGCACCACAGCAGGCTCCGCATATCTCGCAGCGAAGCGTCCGGCGCGGCGGCATTCTTAATCGTGCCGATCTCCGCGATAACCTCGGCGGAGAAGTCCGGCAGCAGTCCTCGATCGAGCATGGCCCGTCGCGCGATACCCTTAAGCTCATTTCTACAGGGCGTAGTGACGTTATTCATCGGCGCATCATAGCCCGCCGCGCGCCCGGCCCAAAGATGCCGACAAGTGTGCGCGTGCCGGCGCAAACATCAGGCGCCGACAGTGGTCCCGCGATAATAATGCTGCAGGATTTCCGTATAGGTCTTGCCGTCATCCGCCATGACCGCCGCGCCTATCTGGCACAGTCCCACGCCATGACCCCAACCGGCGCCTCGCAAGACAAAGCTGCCAGCCTCTTTGTCGACGACGAATGCGGAACTATAAAGATGCGTGCGCGATAGTGCGCGGCGAATCTCCAGTTCCTTGCCGATAATAATGTAGTCGCGTTCTCCCGTGACCTTCAGCCGATAGATCCGGCCTGAAGGTCCACGAGCTAGCGGCTGCATGTCGCGAATCGTGCCCAGGTCAACGCCAAGTCTCGATTTGATGAGATCGGCTAGCTCTCCGGGCGTGTGCACGACTCGCCATCGATAAAAGTCGCGAGTCTCCTGATCGAATCCCGGTAGCAGACGCGCCAATAGCTCCGAGTCCTGAGTATTGCAGTAGGCCGGCGGGTTGGAGCTTATCCAGGTCTCAGGATTGTCAGAGCAGGATAGCGCCGGCCCGTCGTAGACAGACTCGAGATAGGGCATATCCGCATCTTCCCAGGCAGTAGCATAGCGCTCCGTGATTCCGCCGCAGCACTTGGAAAACCGCGCGTCGCAAATGGCGCCGTTGTATCGGAGAAACTCGCCACCCGTCGCGCGAACCGCTGCGGCCGCGGCCGGCGAGAACGCCTTGGTGATACCCTGGTAGCGCTGGCAGTGATCGTCCGCGCACACGTCGAAGTCCGGATGCGCTTCGCGACCATACCAGCGAAGGACTTCGTGAGAGTCGAGACCTTCGCCCTGCCCGCTTCCGGAGCGAGTCGGATTTGCTTTCGGAAACGATAGCCAGCTGCGCGAAATCACCGCGTGAGCTTTCAACAGTTCGAGCGGACAGGACGCGCTCATCTCAGACGAAATCACGCTGGTGACGTATTCTTCGAGCGGAACGTCGTTGATAACCGTCAGCCCGGTTGCTTGTTTTACGAGGCGAAAAGCTCCACGAAAGATCTGGCGCTCCTTGCGTTCCCAATGAAAGCCGATTCCGATCGTAACGCCGTCCAGCGCAAACGCGCACGCCTGCGGGTCCGACGGTGTAAGTGTTACTTCAGAAGAAAAGCTATGCCGCCCGGGAGTGTAAGACTTGCCAAACGTATCGGTGAAAGCCCCTGTCAGTTCTACTTCGGCGGCGGGGAGTCCTTCAATCAGTCCTACCGATACGTTCAAAGCTTACGCTCCAGCTTCCCGACAACTTCCTGGAACCGATCGTCGGGCAAAGTGACCTCGCGAAAAATTGCGGCTATCGCGTCACCGGTGATCTTCTCGAAGTCATGCGCAATCGGCACGACGAATATTCCGCACAAATCAATCGAAGCGGGACTCACCGTCAGTTCGCCTGAGTAAAAGACTCCCGGCCGATGTTTTCCGCGCGGAAACAGATAAGTGATCCATTGGTCTCGTTCATGAAAGACCGCAAGGTTGACCAGCGGTTCCGGTCGTTTGCGCGTCGCTTGGGCGAGTAGCTCAATTGCGCGATCCATTCGATCGATCAAAGCAGATCGTTCGCGCCCACGAAATAAGAGCACATTCCTTCGATAGTTCGGCGCGGTAACGCCTGACAGTCCTGCCGTGTCATGCCCTATCGGAAACAATTTGCGCGAGCCCGCCTGAAAATGCATGTGGTCCGGTGCCGACGCGCCGCATTCGGGACCGTTGTAGACGACGAAATATCCCGGCAGGGCTGCTGCAAGGTCGAGCATATTTCCGAACTGGTTCGCGATACGCTGCGAGCTGTGTTCCTTGTGAGCGATAGTGAGATGACGCTCGACGATCGGAAACGGATTACAGTAGATCGTGAAGTCCTCGCCAAACCGCACGCCCTCTTCCTCCGGCGGCAGATTTCCCGCACATAGGAAGCAAGGCCGTTTCGTAACCGACTCGCGATCCACCGGCGCCGTCGTGCTGCCGACTCGATGAGGAATATGACGGACGAAAATGTCGAACCAATCGACTCGCACCTGCCGTGTCTTCGCGCTCGCGAGGCCTTCGATGCCTTTTGCGAGTTGCGGCCATGCTCGCGCCTGCCGCTCAAACAGTTCTTCGACTTCGTCAATCATCGCCGCATGCGAGCCTGAATCTCGACAGTTCGAAGCCAGTCCTTGTACAGGTCGTATCGATTCGCAATCTCGAGCGGCAGGGCGCTATCGCTGTTGCCTTCCCAACGGCGGCAAAGGTAGAGAGAGTTGTAGATGCGTCCTATCTCATAGTCGCGGCTGAGGCGCAGCGCTACGGCGTAATCCTCGCCGTAACTCACATTTGGAAAACCTATCCGGCGCAGCACGGACGTATTGAACGCGCGCGGCGCGCCGAGACCATTGATACGCAGCGCATTGTTTCTGCCGTTCTCGCGGGTCCATTCGCGATGGTCGATAAGACCGGGCGGGATCTCCTTCAACGAAAAATCCACCATCGTGTAGGAACCTACAACCATCGCATAAGGTCCCGCCTCAAGCTCTTCAACAACCCGCCGCAGGACGCTGTCATCGACGTATAGGTCGTCGGAATCAAGCTGGATCGTGTACTGTCCGCAGTCCTTTGAATAGATCGCCTCATTCCAGCATCCACCGATACCCAGGTCGTGGCGTTCAGGAACGATGTGCTTGACCCGCGAATCGCCGATGCCGCGGATGATTTCCGTGGTCCGATCAGTCGAATGGTTATCGACGACGATCACATTGAATTCGAAATCAGCGCTCTGAACGAGCGCACTTTGCACGGCTTCGAGAATTGTCCGCTCGCGGTTACGAACCGGGATAACGACACTGGCCCTCACCGGAAATGTTTCCGCCGCGGCTGGAACCGGGTCGAAGCGCGGCTCCAGCCATGCGCCGATTCGTTTCAGATGCGCCGTCGCGATGTGCTCCATCTCGATTTGGTATTCGCGATTGCGCGGATCCACGTAATCGAATTGCCTTTGACCCGTAGGACGCGCGTCAATCATCGACGCGCTATACAGCGGTTCAGGAATTCGCACGATTGCGTGTTTCTCCGAAATCCTTAACCGCAGATCGTACAGTCCTCCCCATTTCCAGGCGCCTTCGATTCCCGACTGCCGCGCAGCCTGAACCGACACGCCAACTACCGGGCCGAAGTCGAAGCCGTCGCGAATGCTCCCGCACTGATAGTCGATGCGAGGATGGCCGGCGGCGTCGGCGTAAACCCAACCGGCGCTCGTATCACGCATCACCTGCGCCATTCGATCGAACATCCGCGATCCGGGCTCGATGTGCACACGTGGATCGGCGAGAAAGAGCACCTCGGAATCGGCCGCGGCGACGAGTTCCTGAATGCTCGCGGATGAGTAGTCCTTTGGATAGACGAGATTCATATTGCGCACGGCCGCACGACAATGACACCGGCCATCCGGTTTGCTTTGAGAAACTCGCTCAGTTGTTGTTCCACGACACCGCCCTGGCTGCGCGACGCGTGACGCATGAGAATTCTTTTGCCATTCCGCACGATGATTCCAGCATGAAACACATCAAGATGCTTGTGTGTCGATACAAAAGAAATCACGTCACCGCTCTGCAGACGCCCCACGCACTGCGGCACTGCCCGTTTCGCTACGCATCTTATAGGAATCCGCTTTGGAGCGAGTCCGGGCACGACATTCAGAACGCGCTCTATACTGACTGTCGGGACCGCCGTCATTGAGACGCGCCTGATTATTCCTTCGCGTACATTGTTGCGAATCCAGAGCGCCATGTAGTGATTGCGCCGGTCCCATTGAATGCGGCCTCGTTCATACCGAATCTTTCGCAACCATTCGATGAAGCCATCAACGGTGGAAGCGCGCGCCAGCGCCACAACTGTTTCGATGTATGTGACACAGTCGAACCGATCGATGGAAGCCGTGAACACTTCGGCGCTGTCGGCCGATCCAATCAGCGGATTTGCTTGGTAGGGACGTCCGAGGAAGTGGCGGGAGATAACTTCGATTCGACTGTCGATCGCACGGTCATCTTTCGTTTGCGATAGAAGCTGCTCCACGCGCCGCCGGTTGAGACCTCGTGGTTGCAGGTTCTTCATCGAATTTGCAGTTTAGCATGCGCCTACTCGGAGGCAGACGGCTCGAGCAGCAGCGCGAAACCGTCGGCATCATGAAAATCCGGCTTATCCAACCGATGGCGAAGCGCCCAATACGAGAAGCCATCGCTCGCTTCGATGACCGCCGCGAGCCCGACGCGGATCGAACCGCGCGGGTTGATGGCAGACAGCGCATCGAGCCGGACAACGCTGTCGAGCTCGAGCCGGCTGTCTGTAGAGCGCACTGCTATCTGCGGCCGCAGCATATCGTTCGCGAGAGGAACGAGAGGGCCGTCGCGATAACCGGAGAAGGCGTACGCGGCCCACTCTCCCGACGGCGCGAAGTTGAACTCGTGATACTCGCGTTGCCCTTCCACCGCGATAAAGGCTTCGAAGCAGGTGTGTTGCCAGAGCTGCCTGGCGATACGCGGCACGCTCGCCGAAGGAACCGAAATTCGGCGAATATCGCCGTCGAGCCGGAAGGTCATCCGAAGTTCATTCGCCGATCGCCGCACGAGCACCGCAATCGCACGCACCGCCGCGGCGCGTGTCGACGGATGGCGCGCCAATTCGATCCAGTTTTCGACGGTCGTCACCTCATTTGATGAAGACGAAGTGATCCTCCATTCGCGCATGCACGCCCGTCAGGTGACTGCAGTACTGGAAGAAGCCGCCGTTGTAGTTGCCATCCTGACGGCGCTGGAACTCGCCCTCGAAGTTGTAGTAGCCGGGCGTGCATTCCTGATTGCGAGTGGTCTTGCCGCGATGCTTGATCACTTCCTGCACCCACCATTCCTCTGAATCCGGCTTCGCGTCGATCGCCTTGATGTCATGGCGACGCGCATACTCGATGCACGCGGCGATATGATCGCCCTGAGCCTGCAGCATGTCGGTCAAGTTAAACTGGAACGACGCCTGGTAGCCGCCCATGATGAAAAGATTCGGATAGCCCTGCGTGTGGATTCCCAGCAGCGTGCGAATCCCCTCTTTATACTTATCGTTCAGCTCCAGTCCGTCCTCGCCTTTGATCTGGTTGTAGATGCCGGTCTTCTGCACCTCGAAGCCGGTCGCATAGATAAGCACGTCGAGCTCGTATTGCTTGCCCTCGAACACTGGCCCCTTCTCCGTAATCTCCGTGATGCCCTTGCCCTTGGTGTCGACCAGGTGGACGTTGGGCCGGTTGAAGGTCGGCAGATAGTCGTTGTGGAAGCATGGCCGCTTGCATAGGAGCATGTACCACGGCTTGAGCGCGTCGGCCGTCGCCTTATCCTTGACGATCTGATCGATGCGCCGATGAATCTTCATCATCGCTTCGATGTTCGCGTTTTCCTGCCGGCGGACTTTCTCTTCGGTAGACATCGCAGCCTGCCGCGCCTTCTGCTCTTCGGTCAGCTGCGGTTCCATCCGCGCGCGGGCTCGCCGCCGCGCCTGCCAACCTTGCGGAAGTCTGCGTGCCCAGTTGGGATCGGTCGGCCAATCGTCACGCACATCGATCGACGAGGGCGTGCGTTGAAACACGTACAGCTCTTTAGCCGCCGCGCCCAATCCCGGTACGGCCTGAACCGCCGTCGCTCCCGTCCCGATGATGCCCACGACTTTATCTTCGAGGCCCGACAGGTCCGGCTTGGTGTAGGCGTAGTCCCAGCGCGAGGTGTGAAAGGAATGTCCTTTGAACGTTTCGAGGCCTTTGATCTTCGCCAGCTTGGGCTTGGAGAGTGTGCCGTTGGCGCAGATGACGAAGCGCGCCTTCATCCGATCGCCGCGGTCCGTTTCGAGATTCCACATCTGCTCGACGGGATACCAAATCGTCGAGGTGACGGTGGTCTGAAAGGTTGCCAGCTCGTACAGGTTGTATTTTCTGGCGATCGCCTGGCAGTGAGCGAAAATCTCGGGCCCCTTGGCGTAGTGGTCCTTGGGTACGTAGTCCATTTCGTCGAGCAGCGGCAGATAGTCATAGGCGACGACGTCGCATGCCGCCCCGGGATATCGATTCCAGTACCAAGTGCCGCCGACGTCCGCACCGCGCTCGACGATACGGATGCTTTCGACGCCTCGCTCACGCAGCCGCGCCGAGGTCAGCAGTGCTGAGAATCCTCCACCGATGAAGAGCACTTCGACGGTATCGTTGATCGGCTCGCGCGGGGTGACTTCGCCCCGATACGGATCGACTTCGTACCGCGAGAGC
>Ga0209038_10000176_pt1 | contig 20988 bp, 16 predicted proteins | sample BogFormECP03_OM3_FD_188237 | JGI IMG/M metagenome (GOLD analysis project Ga0209038, IMG submission 188237) | Bog forest soil microbial communities from Calvert Island, British Columbia, Canada - ECP03_OM3 (SPAdes) (version 2) | ecosystem: Environmental > Aquatic > Freshwater > Wetlands > Bog ...
CCGAGTGCCATCACCGGAAAGGCGAGCCGGTAGAGGTGATAGTTGATGTAGTAGTCCGACGGGAAGCCTGTGCCCGTGTACTGCGGCTCGTTCCAGGACCCGTCCGGGCGCTGGCTGGTCACGAGCCACTCGACGCCGCGCTCGAGGACCCGCGAGCGCTCGCCGGCCGCGTGCAGGGCGAGCAGCGCCCAGGCGGTCTGCGAGGCCGTGCTCGGGCCGCGGCCGATCCACTCTGGATCGTCGTAGGAGCGCGGGTCCTCCCCCCAGCCGCCGTCCTCATTCTGATGCTCCTGCAGCCATCGCACCGCGCGCCTTACGCACGGCTCTTGCGGGTCCACTCCGGCGGCTATCAACGCCGGCACCACGGCGCCGGTGCCGTAGATGTGGTTGACGCCCCAGCGCCCGAACCACGACCCGCCTGGTTCCTGCTCGGAGAGCAGCCAGCGCACGCCCCGCCGGGCGGTGGGAGCATCCGCGAGCCCGAGGACGGCGAGCATCTCGACGGCGTGGGCGGTCACGTCGGCGCTCGGCTCATCAAGCACCTCGCCGAAGTCAAGGAACGGCACCTCGCGCACGAGCGAGTGGGTGTTCTCCGCGTCGAACGCGCCCCAGCCGCCGCCGGAGCTCTGCATCCCCTCGACCCACCGCAGCGCACGGGCGACCGCCTGCTCGAGCGCCGCCTCGCCGCCGGCGCCGGCCACCTCGGCAACGCGACGCAGCGCGAGCACGACCTCGGCGGTGTCGTCCACATCGGGGTAGTTGACGTTGGCGAACTCGAACGCCCAGCCGCCGGGGGCGAGGCCGGGCCTTCTGACCGCCCAGTCGCCCGGCACGGTGACCTCCTGGGCGAGCAGCCACCGCGCAGCGCGGGCAATCGCGGGGTCATCGCCGCGGCCCGCGTCGCTGAGGGCGATCATCGCCATCGCGGTGTCCCAGACCGGGGACTGGCAGGCTTCCAGGCGCCGACTCGCTCCAGCCGGCGCGCCCACTTCACGGGAGTCCTCGCGGTCCTCGACCGTGAACTGCTCGAGGCCCTCAAGGCCCCGATGCAGCACAGGGTGATCGAGCGGATAGCCGCACAGGCTGAGCGCCATCAGCGAGTACACCCACGGCGGCTGGATGCCCCCCCAGGACCCGTCGGCCTCCTGGCGTCGCACTATCCAGCGCTCGGCGCGAGCGACCGCAAGCCGGCGCAGCAGCCCGATCGGGCGCTCCTCATACAGGCGCACGACGCGATCGAGGCGGGTCAGCCAGGCCCCCCAGCGAGAGGGCGGCTCGGGCGTGCTCCGAGCGCAGTCGTCCTCGGCGCTGACGCCATCGCCCGCCGGCCCGGAGACATCCAGCTCGTCCAGATCGAACGGCAGGGTCCGCACCGGACGGTGGGCTTTCACGAGCGACACCGCCACGATCGTCTGGCGCGCCCAGCAGGCGAATGCGTACACGTTCAGGGGAGCCCATGAGGGCAGGAGGATGACCTCCGGCGGCAGCGCCGGCACGCGATCCCACGACCACAGGCCGAACAGGGCAAGCCACAGGTGGGTGAACACGCGCGCTCCCGGCAGGCCCCCCTCGGCGCGGATGAAGTGCGCAGCGGCGCGCATGTGCTCACTCTCGGGGAGGTCGCCGGCCAGGCGCAGCGCCAGGTAGGCCTCGATCGTCGTCGACAGCTCCCCGGGACCGCCATAGAAGTTCGCCCACGTTCCGTCCGGGCGCTGCTGCGAGCGGATCCACGCTATCGAGCGGGCGGTCTCCTCGGAGCGGCGGACGCCCAGGAACTCCCGCAGCAGGATGTCCTCGGCGTCCATCGTCACGTTCGTTTGCAGCTCGCCCTGCCAGTAGCCGGTGGAGTCCTGCAGCGAGAGCAGCCGCTCGCAGGCGAGATCCAGCGCCACCTTGGCCGCGCTGCGAGCCTCCACGGTCGTCGAACTCATGCCGGAAAGCTAGCTGACACGGGTCCGAGACACCGTGGCGTCGCCGCGAACGAGCACCTCGGGGTGCGCCAGCGTGATCACGTGGGCGCGTAGCGCGGCCTCTCCGACGGCGCGCGGGACCGCTGAAGTGAAGCGGTAGATGATCAGACCGTCGATGTCCTTTCGCTCGAGCAGCCTGAAGCCGGGCGCGGGCGAGCTGGCGGCAAAACGGCGCAGTGGCGCGTAGCCGATCTCGTCGATTTCATCGACCGTCACCGATGTGCCGCGGGCGAGGTTGTGAAGCGGCGGCAGGTAGTACTCGAGCGGCGCCGCCCCCAACTCGACGGTCGTGATCACGCGCCCGGGTCCCCCCTCGCCGAGCGCTCGAGCGACCCCGTGCCAGTTCCCGCGCTGCAGGCGTGGGCTGAGGTTGACGTCGAGCGAGATCGCGAGAAAGGCGATCGCGATCACCCCCGCGAGCGCCAGGCCCGCGCGCCCCGTCCGCCGTGCGGTCACGACCACGGCGATCAGCGCGGTCACGGGAACCATCGCCGCGACGAGGTTGCGGGGCGCGAGATAATCCGCACCGAACGCGACCAGCAGGATCGGCAGCAGGATCCCGGCCGCGGCGATCGACAGCGCGATCAGCGCACCGCGCTCCTCGCGCGGTTCGAGCACGCGCCACAGGCCGAAGCCGACGCCGGCGAGGATCGGCAGCGCCACGAGCAGCTCGATCCCGTGCCCAAGCGCGGCACCGTAGTAGTCGGTGAGGTAGTACTGGGGGATCGCCTGTAGGCGGCTACTGAGCGCCCATTCGCCGATCCACTGCGTGCCGTGGCCGCCCTGCGCTGAGATCAGCGGAAGCAACGCGAGGCCCACTACCGACAGCGCGACGGTAGCGCCAAGCGCGCGACGGCTGTCGCGGTCGCTCAACAGCCACGCCACCATCGGCACGAGCAGGAACACGGCGAAGTAGTGGGTCAGCAGAGCCAGCGACCCGGTCACAGCGAACGCGGCCATCGCGGCGGGCGTGCGCTCGCGCAGCGCACGCAGGAAGCACAGCATCGCCAGGGCCGACAAGAACACGAACAGCTCGTAGGCGCGCGCCTCCTGGGAGTACCACACGAACAGCGGATTGACGGCGACGAACAGCGCGCTCGCCAGCGCGGCGTGTCGAGAAGACAGCTCGCGCCCGATCGCCCACGCCACCGGCACGGTAGCCACCCCCACGACCGCGGAGAGTAGGCGCAGCGCGACCGCGCCGGTGCCGAGCACGCGCGTGATCGCCCACTCGAGCACGTACCACAGTGGTGGCGTGTTCTCGCTGTGGACAACCGCGTGAAGCGTTGCGCCGAGGCCGGGGTGGAGCACGTGGACGGGAGTGAACGCCTCGTCGTACCAGAGGCTCTGCAGGTCGAGCGTCGAGAACCGCAACACCGCAGCCAGCGCCGTCACGGCCACGAGCGGCCACCAGCTCGCGGGTCGCGATCCGTCCCGCATGAGGGGCACCGTCCCGGCAGGAGCAGCGGCAGTGCTCACCCTGGACACATTCCCTGGGGGGCGGGCCCGAAGCAGCCGTAGCGATCAGCGCGCACGTCGTCTTCGATTTTCGCGCGCAGATACCAGCCGCCGTGCACTTCGCGCCGTCCGTCGACCGTGGGTCCCCAGATCTCAAGGCACAGCTGCGTCCGTTCCATCGGCGCCCCTGGGCTCGTGTTGCCGCAGATCACCTCCCGGCGGCTCGATTCTCCCAGGAGCTGCTGATCGATCGACAGGTTGTGGTAGTCGTGGCCGGTGTAGGCGCGCCACGTACGCTCGTCGGCGATCAGGCGCTGGTTGACGTGCGTCTGGCGGACGACGTCGTTGATCGTCGCGATCGCCAGCAGCAGGCCGGCCAGCACCAGCAGCGTCGTCTCGACGAGCCGTGTGCGTCCCGATCCCGTCAGTTCGTGATCGCGCGGGCGCAGCCATCCGGGCAGTCGCCCGCCGGGCGTACGCTCCGCTCCTGTCGCGGCCTCGGTCATTGCACGGGCGCGAACAGGGGCGCGGTCTGATGGATGATGAACAGGGCCTGGACGAACAGCGTGGCCGCCAGCAGGCGCCGGTCGCGCACGACGACCGCGAGCGGCAGCGGCCACAGGATGTACCAGGCGAGCAGCCAGGTGCTCGTGACCGAGATCGCAAGCAGCGTCCAGCCGGATGCCGCGACCCAGTCATAGCCCCGCCAGGTGCGCCACAGCAGGTGCAGGACGATCAGCACGAGCGCCGCCTTCAGCAGGTCGTGGTCGACGGGGAACACCCCGGGCTTGCCGAACAGGTGGGCGATCTCGTTCGCGAAGCTGTCGGTTGAGACGAATGCGGCGTCACGGTTGAGCGCCGCGATGATGTCGATCCCATGAATCCCGAACACGGCGTAGCCGACCAGCAGGCCGAGCGCCAGCGCTGCGACGGCTCCCAGCACCGGCGCGAGACTGCGCCGCGCGAGCACCATGAACGGGAGCAGCACACCGACGGTGGCCTTCACGAGCGCACCCGCGACGACCGCGGCCGCCGCCGAGGCATCCCTGCCCGCAAACGTGAGGCTCACCGCGGCCATCATCAGCAGCAGCATGATCAGGTCGTTGTGGGCCCCACCGAGGCCGTAGATGACGTACAGCGGGTTGGCGCCCACCACGAGCAGCGCCGTGATCGGGTTCAACTCGCGCTCGCGCGCGCAGCGCCAGGTGAGCGCGAGCGTGCCGGCGCTGGCAAGCAGCGCCTCGAGCTTCATCCCCCAGATTGCGCCCACGAGGCCGAGCGGCGCGAGCGGATAGGAGATCAGCGTGTAGAGCGGGCCGTAGGCGGTGGCGACGTGCCTCCAGTCACTGCCCACGTACTGGAACACGGGGTCGTTGACGATCGCGATCGGGCCGTGCAGGTATGGATTGATCCCGTGCTCCACCCCCATGCGCGCATACGCGATGTAGCTGAACACGTCGGTCGAGAGCAGGATCGGTCCGGCGAACACGATCACGTGCAGCGCCCCCACGAGGACGATCGCCCAGCGTTTGGAGATCACGGCGCCCGCGGAGCTGCGAAGGAGCGCGAGCAGACCGGCGTAGGCGGCGGAGAAGACGAGGATCGCGATCAGGAAGACGCGATAGCCAAGGCGCTCGCCGATGCCCTGCAGCCAGCCCGCGATCACCGGCGATTTGGGGATCAGCGCCGAGTGGCCGAGGGACCCGTCGATGACGATCTCGGCGGTGGCCGCGACGAGTAGCAGTGCAAACAGGGTGGCGAGCGCCGGCGCCCAGTGCGCGGAGCGGGTGCGGGCAAAACCGAGCTCGCCCTCTACGGCGACGCTCACGCCACGGGGCTCACAGTGCCGCGGGGCTCACAAGGCAGTCCAGACGGTCTTGGTCTCCAGGTAGGCGTCGAGGCCGTCGTGACCGTGCTCGCGTCCCACCCCGGAGGCCTTGAAGCCCCCGAACGGCGCCGCCGGATCGACGCTGCCCCAGTTATTGATGTAGACCGAGCCGGCGCGCAGCATCGCGGCAAGACGATGGGCACTGCCCACATCGCGCGTCCATACGCCGGCCGCGAGCCCGTAGTCGCCGTCGTTGGCGCGGCGGGCGACCTCCTCGAGGCTGTCGTAGGGGGACGCGACGAGCACCGGGCCGAAGATCTCCTCGCGAGCGATCCGCAGATCATCGGAGGTCGTGCTGAACAGCGTGGGCGCGACGAACCAGCCGCCGCTGTCGGCGAGCGCCGCCTCACCGCCGGCAAGCAGCTCGGCGCCCTCGGCGCGGCCGGAGTCGATGTAGCCCATCACGCGGTCGCGCTGCTCAGCGGACACGAGCGGTCCCAGCTGCGTGGCAGAGTCGAGGCCCGGTCCGAGTCGCATCCCCTCCGCCGCCTGCGCGAGCGCGGCGGTCACCTCATCGAAGCGCTCCGCCGGCACGAACAGGCGCGAGCCGGCGTTGCAGGCCTGGCCGGAGTTGAAGTAGATCCCCTGGAAGGAGCCCTTGATCGCGGCCTCGATGTCGGCGTCCGGGAGGATCACGTTGGGCGACTTGCCGCCCAGCTCGAGCGTCGTGCGCTTGAGCGCCCGGCCGGCCTTCGCGCCGATCTCGCGACCGACCTCTGTCGAGCCGGTGAAGGCGATCTTGTCGATCCCGGGGTGATCGACGAGCGCGGCGCCAGTCTCTCCGTCGCCGGTGATCACGTTGAGCACGCCGGGCGGCAACCCGACCTCGAGCGCGAGCTCACCGAGACGCAACGCGCTCAGCGGGGTCTGCTCGGCGGGCTTCAGCACGATCGTGCATCCGGCCGCCAGCGCCGGCGCGATCTTCCACGCGCTCATCAGCAGCGGAAAGTTCCAGGGCACGATCTGCGCGCATACCCCGACCGGCTCGCGGCGCGTGTAGCACAGCATGTCGGGCGCGGACACCGGCAGCACGCCACCCTCGATCTTGGTCGGCCAACCCGCGAAATAGCGCAGGTGCGCGACCGTCCCGCCCACGTCGACGTACTGGGCGATCCCCACCGGCTTGCCGTTGTCGAGCGACTCGATCTGCGCGAACTCCTCGGCGTGCTCCTCGATCGCCGCGGCGAGCGCGAGCATCAACCGCTCGCGCCGGGAGGCCGGCAGGGACGGCCATGGACCGGTCGCGAAGGCCTCCCGCGCGGCGGCGACCGCCAGCTTCACATCCTCCGCGCCGGCCTGAGCGACCCGCGCTATCTCCCTCCCCGTGGAGGGGTCGAGCGTCGTGAACGTGCGTCCGTCGGCCGCCTCTAGGCGCTCGGAGCCGATCAGCAGACGGTGGGACTGCGAGATGAATGCGCGCGCGGCCGGGCCCAGCTCGTCAGGCAGGGCGCCGGCGTCGGGGGCTTGGGTCGCGGTGCTCATGAGAGGAGCCTACCTCACGGCGTCAGCACGATCTTCAGTGCCTCACGCCGGTCATACACGGCGTAGGCCTCGGCGGCATCCTCGAGGCTCATGTGCCTGCTCACCAGCGGACCCGGGTCAAGCAGCCCCGCTGACATCATCGCCAGCACCCGGTCGACGTGGGCGATCACGTTGGCGAGGCCCGTGCGGATCGTGAGGCCCTTGAGCCAGGCCAGGCCGAGTGGTATCTCCGCCCGGCCCGCGTAGGCGCCGATGCCGGAGATCGTTCCGGCATCCCGGGCGAGGCTGACCGCGAGCCCGAGCGGCCCCGGGTCGCCGACGGCGTCGACCACGACATCGACGCCGAGGCCGTCCGTGGCGGCGCGAACCACGCGCTTGGGATCCTCCTCGGTCAGATGGATCGGGGTCGCGCCGAACGTTCCGGCCATCGACAGCCGTTCGGCGACCGTATCGATCGCGAACACCTGCACCGCACCTGACGCGCGCGCGGCCTGCACGGCGCACAGCCCCACCGGACCGAGGCCCAGCACCGCCACGGTGTCCCCCGCGCGCGTGCCCGCGTGGGAGATCGCGTGATAGCCCGTGCCCATGACGTCGCCCGCGAACAGCGCGATATCGGCCGACATACCCTCAGGCACACGCCGCAGGGTCAGGTTGGCATTGGGTACGAGCAGCTGCTCGGCCTGCGCGCCCGGCAGGTTGCCGAGGTTGGCGCCGTGCCCGAACGTGCGCCCACGCAGGCAGCGGTGATAGTCGCCCCTCACGCACGCAACACATGTGCCGCATGCGCTGTGGAAGCAGCCGAGCACACGGTCGCCGACGGCGGCGCGGTCGACGTCGTCGCCGACGGCGAGCACCGTGCCCACGAACTCGTGGCCGATCGTGAAGCCGCGCTCGACGGGGGTCCGGCCGTGGTAGATGTGCAGATCCGAGCCGCAGATGCCGCTCACCTCGACGCGCACGAGCGCGTCCTGCGGGTGCCCGATCTCCGGATCGGGGACCTCCTGCACGAGCACCTCACCGGGCCCCTGAAACGTGACGGCCTGCATCGGCGCCCACCATAGACGACGGTGCGCCCCGGCGGGTTCACCGATCGGCGCGGGAGACCCACGCGATCACGATGACCGCCTATGCTCAGCGCATGGCCGAGCCCTCAAAGGCCGTGCTGATCACCGGCTGCTCCACGGGCATCGGCCGTGCGACGGCGCTGCGCCTGTCGCGCTCGGGCTGGCCCGTCTACGCCTCGGCTCGCCGGCTCTCCTCGATCGCCGATCTCAAGGACGCGGGCTGTCAGACGCTGGCCCTGGACGTCACCGACGAGGACTCGATGCACGCCGCCGTGACGCAGGTCGAGCAGGACCACGGCGCGGTGGGCGTGCTGATCAACAACGCCGGTTACAGCCAGAGCGGGGCGATCGAGACGGTGCCCCTCGCGGCCGCGCGGCGCCAGTTCGAGACCAACGTCTTCGGTCTCGTTCGCCTCACCCAGCTCGTGCTCGTAAAGATGCGCGAGCAGCACTGGGGCAAGATCGTCAACGTCGGCTCGATGGGTGGGCGGCTGTCGTTCCCGGGCGCGGGCCACTACCACGCGACCAAGCACGCGCTCGAGGCGATCTCAGACGCGCTGCGCTTCGAGCTGCACGGCTTCGGCATCGACGTGATCCTGCTCGAGCCGGGTCTGATCACAACCGAGTTCGGCGACGCGGCGGTGGCGAGCATGGCGGACATCGAGGCCGGCGGAGGGCCGAACGCCGAGGATCCCTACGCGCACTTCAACGCCACCGTCGGCGCGGTCACGAAGGGCGCCTACGAGGGCCCGATGCGCCTGCTCGGAGGCGGGCCGGATCGCGTGGCTAAGGCGGTCGAGAAGGCGCTCGGCCGGCGTCGGCCGCCGACGCGAGTGAAGATCACGCCGTCTGCGAGGCTCACGATCGCGGCGCGCCGCCTGTTCTCCGATCGGGCGTGGGACGCGTTGATGCGCAGGCAGTTCCCGCAGCCTAGGTGAGCCGCCCGGCGGCGCTCACGCGCTGGAAGCGGGCGCGAGGACCGGATGCGGCCGGCCCACCTCGAAGCCCTGGGCGTAGTCCACGCCGAAGCCCCGCAACAGCTCAAGCGTGGGCTCATCGCCGACGAACTCGGCGATCGTCAACCTGCCCATGCCCTTGACCACCCCCACCAGCGCCTTGACCACGAGCTGGTCGTTGGCCGAGTGCGGCAGCCCGCGGATGAAGTCGCCGTCGATCTTCAGATAGCCGAACGGCAGACGCTTGAGGTACCGGAAGGAGCCGAAGCCCGCTCCGAAGTCGTCCAGTGCGACCGTGCAGCCGAGCGCCTGCACGCCTGCGCAGAAGCTCCTCGCCCGCTCCATGTCGGAGATCGACGCGGTCTCCGTGATCTCGATCACGAGCCGCGATGGATCGACGCGCGACTGCCCGAGCCGCCGCTCGATCTCGGCGAGCATGCCGGTGTCGGTGACCGACAGGGCGGACAGATTGACCGCGACGGCGACCGCGTCCTCGCTGTGCTCGCCGCCCAGCAAGTCGAGGACCTTGCCGAGAACCATCCGGTCGATGTCGCGGATCAGCCCATAGCGCTCGGCGGCCGGGAGGAACCGCCCGGGGGCAACGAGCCGCCCCGCGGGCTCATCAGCCAGGCGAACGAGCGCCTCGTAGTGGGACACGCTCCCGTCCCGCAGCGAGACGATCGGCTGGTAGTGCAGCACGAACAGGTCCTCGGCGAGCGCCACCCGCAGACGCTCGAGCCACGGTCGCCGGTGCAGCCCCGCCGGCGAGCAGAACTCCTCGGCCGCCGAGCGGGCGTCGGCGAGGCCGCGGTAGCGGTTGTGTGCAGGTGTTTGCGGTGCCCGCAGAACCACGCGCGGCCTCGCACAGGCGATCGTCGAGGTCAGCATCTAGCGGACGGTTTTCGACGAGTCCGGATAGTCCCCTGCGCAGGATGCCGGGTTTTGGCGTTCGCCCACATGACCGCAGCGCCTGCGGGCGTTTGCCGGCGACAGGCCGGCGCTCAGGCGCGTTCGGGACGCCGATAGGGCCGCCGCGCGCGGTCGGAGATGAGAAGCAGCAACGCGAGCAGCACGAAATTCACGACCACCGAGGATCCTCCGTAGGCGACGAACGGCAGCGTCACGCCGGTCAGCGGGATCACCCGCGTGACGCCCCCGACGATCACGAACACCTGGATCGCCACGATGAACGACAGGCCCGTCGCGAGCAGCTTTGAGAAGGAGTCACGCGCGAGCACCGCCGTCTTCAGCCCGCGCGCCACGAACAGCAGGTAGACGAGCAGCAGCCCCGCGGCGCCCACCAGCCCAAGCTCGTTGACGATCACGGCATAGATCGTGTCGCTTTCCGGCACGGGAAGGATCGCCTGCCCCGTGCCCGGCAGGCGCAGCAGGGACTGGTCGAAGCCCGTGCCCAAGAGGCCCCCGTCGGCCTGTGCGAACAGCGCCTGCGCGAGTTGATAGCTGCCTCCCACCGGGCGGTTGTAGAGCGCGGGCTCGAAGGGGTGTTCCCAGGCGAGCACGCGCGCGTGGACGTGGCTGACGTGCCCCGCCACGAACCAGGCGCCCACGGCGAACAGCACCAGCCCGATGAGCGGAAACGAGAAGCGTCCGGTGGCCACGTACAAGAGCGCGAGGAAGGCACCGTAGAACATCAGCGAGGTACCGAGCTCGCGGGTGATCAAGAGCGTCGCCATCGCCGCCCCCCATACGATCAGCATCGGCCCGAACTGCTTCATCGGCGGGAGCGTCAGGCCGAACACGCGCCGACCGGCTGTGACGAGGATCTGGCGGTTATCGCGCAGGTAGCTCGCGAGGAAGATCACGATCGCGACCTTGCCGAGCTCGGCCGGCTGGAAGGAGACGCCGCCCACATGGACGTCCAGATATGCGCCGTTGACCTGCTCGCCGATCACGGGAAACCGCGGCAGGATGGTGATGCCGATCCCGACCACGGCGATCGTGTAGCGGTAGCGCTCGAGCACGCCCACGCCCGTGCGGCGCAATCCCAGGATCGTCGCCGCGAACAGCACGAGCCCGAGCACCAGCCATTGGGCCTGCTGGCGAGCGAGGACCGGGTCGATGCGATAGATCATCACGATCCCGACGCTCGCGAGCACGGCCGCCAGCGGGTACAGGTACGGGTCCGCGTACGGCAGCGCGAAGCGGATCACCAGGTGCCCGGCCAGGCACAGGGCCAGGAAGACGAGGCCATAGGTGAGCGAGACGCTCGAAGCGTGGTTGAGCGTGAGGTTGGTGGAGGCTCCGGGCGCGTTGTTCTCCTGTTGGACGAAGATCGCCGTGAAGCCGGCCGTGACCAGCAGCGCGGCGGGGATCAGTCCCAGCAGCTCACGGTTTCGGGCGCTCAGCATGCACGCGAGCGTAGCTCGGCTGGCGGCGTGGAGCCTCCGGGTCCCCCGCTAGGCTCCAGGGGGCTCGGGCCGCCCTCGGGCGAGGGCGCTGCCCGATTGCTCCTCTCACATGAGCGGCTACCCCGTGACATCCGACGACGCCGAGCGCCCACCCTCACCGGGGTGGAGCGCGCTCAAGCGCTTCCTGCTCGCGGCCGTTCTGATCGTGCTGCTCAGCGGTGGCGCCACCGCCACGCTGGCGCTCAACAAGATCAGCACCATCGCCGAAGAGGTGTTCCCGAAGCTCAACCAGATCAACGCGCCCAAGGGCGTCGTCACGGCCGAATACAACGGCGGCCCGCAGACGTTCCTGATCCTCGGCTCCGACAGGCGGGAAGGCTCAAAGGACGCCTACGACCGGGAAGACCCGCCGCATTCGGACACGATCCTGCTCGTCCGCTTCGACCCCGAACAGGGCCAGACCTCGGTGCTGTCGATCCCGCGCGACCTGATGGTCAACATCTCCACCAGGAACGGCGAGAGCTACCCCAATGAAAAGATCAACGCCGCCTACACGATCGGCAACAAGCTCGGTGGCACGAAGGGAGGAATGGTGCTCGCGGCGGAAACGATCGAGCGTGAAGTGTTCCCGGAACTGAAACTCAACGGGATCGTCGACGTGAACTTCGCCGGCTTCATCAGGGTCGTCGACACGCTCGGCTGTGCCTACGTGAATGTCGACCACCGCTACTACAACGAGAACGTCGGCTCGACTGAAACCGACTACACGAGCATCAACCTGCAGCCCGGCTATCAGAAGCTCTGCTACGAAAACGCGCTGGACTACGTCCGCTACCGCCACACCGACTCGGACTTCGTACGCGTCGCGCGCCAGCAGGACTTCCTACGCGACCTGCGCGAGCAGATCGCCCCCGTCAATGAGCTCGGCCAGATCGATACGGTCGCCAAAGCCGTCGGGCATGCGATCTCAACGACCTTCCACTCCTCCGCCAGCGAGCTGATCGAACTGGCGAAGCTGATCGCGTTCTCGCAGGGCAAGCCACTGCGCCAGGTCAAGTTCAGAACCTCGAACATCGACTACCAGTTCAATGGCGGGGATTACGTAACCACCACGCCGGCCCTCACACAGGCCACGCTCGCGGACTTCCTCAACGGCCACGAACAGCTGAAGCTGCCGGCGGCGACACCTCGCAGGCGAGCCACCGGTCACGGCGATCACCACCCGGTCAGCGCCGCGAGTTCGGCAGCGGCCCTGAACCTGTACCCCACCAGCCCGGCCGGCAACAGCGAAGTCGTGAAAGCCGCGCTGGGCGTCCCCTTTCCGGTTCTGTATCCGACGCTGCAGACCGGCCAGGCTGAACAGCAGACAGTCCGCGCCTACACGCTCAACGACCAGCAGGACAACCTCCATCACGCCTACGTCGTCGTATGGCAGCAGAACGCGATCGGCGGCTACTACGATTTCGAGGGCACCGACTGGCTGAACCCGCCGCTGTTCGCCCACGCGCGCACGGAGACGATCGACGGGCGCTCCTATCGCCTCGTCGACGACGGCGCACACATCCACGTCATCGGCTGGCGCTCGGGCCGTGTGCTGTACTGGCTCACCAACACCCTCCTCGAGGAACTATCGAACGCACAGATGCTCGCGATCGCGGCCTCGGCGCAACCGCTGCACTGACGACACAGGCGTCGCTCGAGGCGTTGGCCGTCAGCGGCGCACCCGCGTGTTCCAGCTATAGGCCCGCGGAGGCCGCGCGCGCCTGATCGAGGGCCGCGTTGACGAGCGCGTCGGCGCGCGCATTCTGTGCACGGGGCACGGTCCGGATCGACCATTTCTCGAACCCCGCGAGCGCCGCCATCGTCTGCTGATGCAGCGTCCGCATCGCCTCATGCTTGACCTTGTAGATGCCCTGGACCTGCTTGGCGATCAGCTCGGAGTCCCCGACCAGCTCGATTTCGCTCGCACCCAGCTCGCGAGCGCAACGCAGTCCAAGCAACAGCGCGCGGTACTCGGCCACGTTGTTGGTGGCCTCGCCGAGCAGCTGCGTATGCTCACCCAGCAGCTCGCCCCCGTCGGAGGCGACCACGCAGGCCGCCGCAGCCGGTCCAGGATTTCCGCGGGCGCCCCCGTCGACGTGCACGATGACCTTCATTCCCAGCGCAGTATGCCCGCCGGGAGCGCGCAGCCGCGCGGGCGAGCGCGGATCGGCCTCAGAGGGCGCGTGCCAGTGGGGGTGTGTCCCCGGGCACGCGCGCCCGGCGGCGCTCGCGCACGACACGCCGCTGCGCCTCCACCGTCGAACGCCCACGGCGGGCACGGCGGTCGAACTCGCGCCGGTCGACGATCACCGACACGTTCGCCTCGCTCGCGTAGTAGTCGCTCAGCTGCGGGTACAGCTCAGCAGCGAGAGGCCTGGGTACCACGCAGTAGATCATCGGCCTTCCATCCTACTCCCCGCCCCCGAATAAGCAAGTCGCGCGGGCCCTCCGAGCGCGCTAGGCGCCGGCCATGCAGAGCGCGCCCAGCTCGTCGGCGACTGCGTTGGCGTGCCGATCCTCGCGCGCGAGTTCATCGAGCTCTGTCCCCTGCGCGAGCACCCTCGCCTCGGCGGTGTCGTCATCGACATCGACCTCGTAGCGATACCAGCACAGTTCCCAGGCGATCACGATCGAGACCAGGTTCCTGACATCCTCGTCGGGGCGCACGCTCACGCCGGGCACGCCCAGCGAGCGCGTCACGCCCGCCACGCGACGCGGATGCTCGCTGGCGTTGAACACCTCGATCGCCCGCGCGGCCCTGCCGCCGCCTCGAACTGCGGCGCTCCCGCCCGCCGGCTGCTCGCCGCCGGCGCGGTGGGACGACTCAGCGCCCTCAGCGCCCTCGGCCGCGGAGCGGCCGTCGAGAAAGTCGTACTGCGCGGCCTCGTCCCCCTCGGCCGGGTCCGCGGCCGGCGCCCGTTGCGGGACCGGGGCCAGCCGGCCGAGGAGGCGCAGCCGCTCAAAAAGATTGCGCCGCCGCGGACGCAGCGGAGGCAGACTCACCGACTGATCGCCGGTCTCGCGCTGCCACCCCTCGTGGGTGGCTCGCGGGGCGCACAGCTCGCACACCGTGCGACGGTCGCCGGCGACGAGGAACACCTCAGGTTGCTCGCCCCGCAGCAGCCGCCGCTCGCACACATCGCACTCGACGTCCGGCTGAGAGGTCACGATCGAGCGTGTTGCCACCCCGGGAGCCTATCCGGGCGTGCCCGCGAGCGCGTCCTGGTCGCGGTCGACCTCAGGCGTGGCTGGCGGCGCGCTCCTCGCTGGCGTGGTCGACGACCCTCTGTGCGAGATGGTCGGGTACCTCCTCATAGCGCAGGAACTCCAGCGTGTACTCGCCCTGGCCGCCGGTGATCGAGCGCAGATCGGGCGCGTAGGCGAGTACCTCGGCCATCGGCACCTCCGCCCTGATCTCGGTCATCGTGCCCACCGGCTCCATCCCCTGCGGGCGCCCGCGCCGGCTGTTGAGGTCGCCGATCACCTCGCCGACGGTGGACTCGGGCACGGACAGGGTGACGAGCATGATCGGCTCGAGCAGCACAGGATCGGCCTCCCGTAGCGCCTGCTTCATCGCCTGCACGCCCGCCAGCTTGAACGCGATCTCAGAAGAGTCCACGCTGTGGTGGGCGCCGTCGAGCAGGCTCACGCGCACATCTTTCACCGGATAGCCCGCGAGCACACCCGCTTCCATCGCCTCGCGGACCCCCTTCTCGACGGCAGGGATGAACGAGCTCGGGATCACCCCGCCCTTGATCTTGTCCACGAATTCGAAGCCCCCGGAGTCCTCCAACGGCTCGATCACAATCTGGCAGTCCCCGAACTGGCCGCGCCCGCCCGACTGCTTCTTGTGACGACCATGGGCCGCTGCCGAGCTGCGGATCGTCTCCTGATAGGGCACCCGCGGCGGCTTCAGCGTCACCTCCACGCCGAAGCGCTCGCGCAGGCGGTCGACGATCACCTCGACGTGCACCTGCGAGAGCCCGGCGACTATCTGCTCGCGCGTCTGCTGGTCGCGGTGCAGGTCGATCGTGGGGTCCTCCTCCTGCAGGCGGCGCAGGGACGTGAAGACCTTGTCCTCGTCGCCTCGGTTCTTCGGGGCCACCGCGAACGCCATCACCGGCGCCGGCAGCTTCAGACCGGGCATCTCGATCGCCTCATCCCGCGCGCCAAGCCAGTCTCCTGCCCGGGTCTCCTTGAGCTTGGCCACCGCGCCGATGTCTCCAGGACCGAATGCCTGCACGTGACGAACGTCCTTGCCGGCGAACTCCAGCAGCTGCCCGATGCGCTCCCGTGCGTGCGCGTGGGTGTTGACGACGTGGCTGTCAGCGCACATCACGCCCTGGTAGACGCGCAGCAGGTTGATCCGTCCCGCAAACGGATCGGCGCGGGTCTTGAAGACATATGCGAACAGCTCAGCCTCATCGGAGGGCTGCAGCTCGACGTCGCCCAATCTCAGAGATCCGTGCTTCACCGGTGAGGGCAGGTCCTCCACGATCGCGTCCAACAGGCGCGAGGTGCCGAGATTGCGAGTCGCGACACCGCACACGACGGGGAAGATCTTGCCGTGGTTGGTGCCCTCCTTGAGCGCGTCGACGATCTCCGCGTGTGAGATCTCCTCGCCGTCCAGGTAGCGCTCCATCAGCGCATCGGAGACCTCGCAGACCTCGTCCATCAGCTTCTCCCGGTACTCCTGGGCGAGCTGCGCGTGGGCTGCGGGAATCGGAACCTCCTCGGAGCCGCCGCGCTCGGAGGAGAGCTGGCGAAAGGCCTTCATGTCGACGAGGTCGATCACCCCCTCGAGCTCGTGCTCTGATCCGATCGGGATCTCGGTGGCGACCACGTGCGCCCCGAACGCCTTCTTCAGCTGCGCGAGCGCGCGGAAGAAGTCGGCGCGCTCGCGATCCAGCATGTTGACGAACAGCATTCGCGCGATGTCCAGCTCGGCCGCGCGCGTCCACAGGCGGGTAGTCGAGACCTCGACCCCCATCACCCCGTTGATCACGAACACCGCCGACTCGCACACGCGCAGCGCACCCAGCGCGTCGGCCACGAAGCTCGGCTCGCCAGGCGTGTCGATCAGGTTGAGCTTGCGGGCGCGCCACTGAAAGGAGCTGAGCGCGGCGGAGATCGACATCTGCCGCGCCTGCTCGTCGGGCTCGGAGTCCGAGACCGTGGTCCGCTCTGGAACCGACCCCAGCCGGTTGGTCGCGCCCGCCTCGTACAGCAGCGCCTCGTGCAGGGAGGTCTTGCCGGCCCCACGATGGCCGACGAGGGCGACGTTTCGAATGCGGTCCGCCGCTGACCGATCTTCGATCGGCTGCATTGCACACCTCCCTTGAGCGCCTTCACGGGAACCATACAGCCCCGCGCGCCGCCGCGCCAGCGGCACGAGGCAGCCGTTAGGGCTTGCTCGACCCCGGGCGACAAGCCGATGTTCGCTCCGTTGAATCGAGTCGGGGACCCCTACCTCGCCGCAAGCATCTCCTTCACCGTGTCCTGGAAAGCGCTCGTCGTAAAGCATTGGGGCTCTGCGAACTCCTCCATCGCCAGCGAGCTCTCCCACGTTCCGTCCGCGGCAGCGCGCAGCAGCGGCTTGGTCATGGCGATGGCGTGTGACGGCAGCGCCGCAATTCGCGCGCACCAGCTGTCCGCTGCGGAGAGCAACTCCTCGTGCGGCACCACTTCGTGCACCAGCCCGAGCTCGAGCGCTCGCTGCGCGTCGATGTGCTCGCCGCCCGCGTAGTAGGCGAACGCGCCCTGATAGCCAAGCCGTCGGGTGATCGCCCAGGAGGTGCCCACCTCGGGCAACAGCCCCAGCCGCCCGAAGGCCGGCACGATCCGCGCACGCTCGGAGGCGATCGCCAGATCACAGGTCAATGCCCAGGCAAGCCCCACGCCGGCGGCGGGACCGTTGAGCGCGGCGATGAAGGCGGTGTCGCTGCGCGCGATCAACCGTACGATCCCGCCGAACTCGTAGCGAATCCACCGCCAGATGTCGGTCGCGCCCTCGCCCGAGGCAAGCGCTTCAGGCGCCTCGTCCATCATCCGAAGATCGCCTCCGGCGGAGAATCCGGGATCGGCTCCAGTGAGCACGATCGCCCGGATCGCCCGGTCGCCCACGAGCTCCTCCAGGGCGGTCTTGAGCTGCTGCACGAGCGGCGCGCTGAGCACGTTGAGCTTGCCGGGATCGTCGAGCGTCACCACGGCGCGGTCCTCGCCGCGATCCACCCGCACGAGTGTGTCGGAGCGCTCGCGCCCTCCGGATACAAGGTCGTCATAGAAAGTCATCGGGCCTCCTTAGGTGTTCGGGCCGAGTTAAACCGGCAACGAATTCAAACGATCGCCGGCGCGGCTAGGCTTGCGCACTCTGTCAGCACCTGCTGAGGCATCGAAGGCTCAGCAGCGACGTAAGCTGCGGTGACCGGCGCCAACAACGTCAATTCGGGCAAGGCGCCATCGCGTCTGCCAAGTCAGTCCTCGAAGGACTCCTCCTGCATGCGCGAGCGCAGGCGCAGAACGGCCTTGGTGTGCATCTGGGAGACCCGCGACTCGGTCACGCCGAGGACCTCCCCGATCTCCCTGAGGGTCAGGTTCTCGTAGTAGTAGAGCGCGATCACGAGCTTCTCCCGCTCGGGCAGCTTCGCGATCGACTCGGCGATCCTGTCCTTCAGGTCGCCCACGTCCAGGGACTTCGCGGGGTCGGGCGCCCCGGGGTCCTCGATCGTGTCCATCAGCGAGACCTGGTCGCCGCTGAGGTCGGAGACGCTCCACAGCTCGTCCAGGGCGACCATCGAGGAGTGCGAGATCGCGAGCAGCGACTCGTTCAGCTCCTCGACGGTGATCCCCATCTCGGCGGCGATCTCCACGTCGGTCGGCGCCCGCTGCAGCGCGTTCTCGAGCTTCGCGTTGGCGCGCTCGACTTCGCGGGCCCGCGAGCGCACGCTGCGCGGCACCCAGTCCATCGAGCGCAGCTCATCGATGATCGCGCCCTTGATCCGCATGATCGCGTAGGTCTCGAACTTGATCTCCCGGGACAGGTCGAAGCGCTCGATCGCGGAGATCAGCCCGACGAGGCCGTAGGAGATCAGGTCGGCCTCCTCCACGTGCGGCGGCAGGCCCGCCGCGGTGCGCCCGGCTACATACTTGACGAGCGGCGAGTAGGCGACCACCAGCCGCTCCCGAACGCGGCTGTCGCCGTCGGCCTTGTATCGCCGCCACAGTTCGCGCAGCTCGATCGGTTTGACATTCGTCTCCAGGATGATTTCCCCGCTGTTCAGGCCCGAGGATGACTGCGCGCGTAGGCGCGTTTAAGCCTGGCGGACTCTACCCGAGTGTAAATCTGGGTGCTCGACACGCTCGCGTGCCCGAGCAGCTCCTGGATGCTCCTGAGATCCGCGCCGCCGTCCAGCAGGTGCGTCGCGAAGCTGTGCCTGAGCGCGTGCGGCGAGGTGGGTCGATCGCCGATACCCCCCACGCGTGCGGTCCATGTCCGCAGCCTGCGCCTCACGTCGCTGGTACCCAGCCGGCGGCCGCTCTTGCTCAGAAACAGGGCATCGCCCGAGTCCGCGGAGGAGCCCGTGAGCGCCGGGCGGCCGCGCTCCAGATAGCACGCGACGGCCGCCATCGCGGGCTCTCCCACGGGGAGCACCCGGGTCTTGCGCCCCTTCCCCTCGACGCGCAGCTGCTCGGCGTCGTGATCCACGTCGCTCTGCCTCAGCGACACCAGCTCCTCGGCCCGCAGGCCGCAGGAGTAGGCCAGCTCGAACAACGCACGATCGCGCAACTCGAGCGGTCCGGAGGCCGGGATGCCATCGAGCAGCCGGGCGGCCTCGCGCTGGCTCAGCACACGCGGAAGACGGGAGGGACGCCGCGGCGTGGACACCAGGTCGGCGGGGTTCTGGGATATCCGCCCGTGCTCGCGCTGGCTACGGAACAGGGCGCGCAGAGCCGCCAGCTTGCGCGCGGTGGTCGTCGGCGCCGCACCGTGCTCTGAGAGATGGGCGATGTAGCGGCGCACGGCCTTCGGGCCGACGTCCTCCGCCTGCAGGCCCTGGGCGGCCACCCAGCCCGCGAACTGCCGCAGATCGACCCCGTAGGCTCGCCTGGTCCTCGCGGCAGCGTCGCGGCGGCGCAGATCATCGTCCAACAGCTCGAGCGCAGCCTGCCAGGCGGTGTCCATGACTGCTAGTTCGCCGCCACGCCCGCGGTGCCCTGCCCGCAGCCGCGAACGCTGGGCCTCAGCGCGCAATCGCCCCCTCCGCGGCGCTGCCGACGAGCTTCGCGTACTTCCTGACCGCCACGTCTACGTGCTCATCGGCCCGCGGCGCGGGCTCATAGGCGCGCAATCGCTCGGCAATCTCCTCCTCCGACAGTGCCACGTCGATGCTGCGGTCATCGACATCGATGCTGATCTGATCGCCATCGGCCACGGCCGCGATTGGGCCGCCCCGCACCGCCTCGGGGGCGATGTGGGCGGCCATGAACCCGTGCGTGGCGCCAGAGAAGCGGCCGTCGGTGATCAGCACGACGGTCTCCCCCAGCCCCTCCCCGACGAGCGCCGCCGTGACGGACAGCATCTCGCGCATGCCGGGGCCGCCCGCGGGGCCCTCGTTGCGGATCACGACCACGTCGTCCGCGACGATCTCTCCATTGAGCACGGCCGCCATCGCGGCCTCCTCCCCGTCGAAGACCCGCGCAGGCCCCTTGTGACTGCGGCGCTCGTGGCCCGCCAGCTTGACCACGCAGCCGTCGGGCGCGAGGTTGCCGTGCAGGATCGCGAAGCCCCCGGTTGGTTTGATCGGGTTATCCAGTGGACGCACGACCTGCTGGCCGGCCGTCTCGGTGGCTTCGGCCGCGTGCTCTCCGATCGTCCTGCCGGTCACCGTCTGTGCGTCGGCGTGCAGTAGCCCCGCCTCGTCGAGGCGCTTGAGCACGAGCGGCACGCCACCCGCCTCATACAGCTCGGTCGCCACGTACTGCCCGCCCGGCTGTAGATCACAGAGCAGCGGCGTGCGCTCGGAGATCGCGTCGAACTCGTCGATCTGGAGCGGTACGTCCATTTCCCTGGCGACGGCGAGCAGGTGGAGCACGCCGTTGGTCGAGCCCCCGCTGGTCGCGACCGCTGCGATCGCGTTGCGCAGCGAGTCCTTCGTGATCACGTCGCTCGGGCGCTGCCCCCTGGCCAGCACGTCCATGACCAGTTCGCCGCATTTCACGGCGACGTCGAGCTTGCTTCCGTCCTCGGCCGGGACCATCGAGGATCCGGCGGGGGAGATCCCAAGCGCCTCGAACGCCATCGCCATCGTGTTGGCCGTGAACTGGCCGGCGCAGGCGCCCGCACCCGGCGAGGCGACCTCCTCCAGATCGTGCAGTTCCTGCTCTGAGATCTTGCCCGTGGCGTACTGCCCGACCGCCTCGAACACGTGCTGGATCGTCACCTCTGCGCCCTTGTAGTGGCCAGGCCTGATCGACCCGCCGTAGAGCATCAGACCCGGTATATCCAGGCGCGCGAGCGCCATCACGGCTCCCGGGATCGTCTTGTCACAGCCGCTGATCGCCACGAGCGCATCAAAGCGGTGGGCGCTCGCGACGAGCTCGATCGAGTCGGCGATGATCTCACGCGAGACCAGCGACGCGCGCATCCCGGCGGTGCCCATCGTGATGCCGTCAGAGATCGCGATCGTGTTCAGCTCCATCGGCGTGCCGCCGGCGGCGCGGATGCCCTCCTTGACCTTCGCCGCGAGCACGCGGTTG
>Ga0209038_10000177_pt1 | contig 20988 bp, 17 predicted proteins | sample BogFormECP03_OM3_FD_188237 | JGI IMG/M metagenome (GOLD analysis project Ga0209038, IMG submission 188237) | Bog forest soil microbial communities from Calvert Island, British Columbia, Canada - ECP03_OM3 (SPAdes) (version 2) | ecosystem: Environmental > Aquatic > Freshwater > Wetlands > Bog ...
TTGTGGGACAAAGTGGGGTAAGTTCGCGACAGCGAGCCGGGGTGGAGGGGCTCCTCCCACTCCTCCACCTCGGCTCGGTAAACAAGCTTGGAGCTCAAACAGTGGCCCCCTTTCGCGGCACGTTCGACCACACGCTCGACGCCAAGAACCGCCTCACCGTGCCGGCCCGCTACCGCGCGACCCTGGCCGAGGGTGTGGTGCTGGCGATGCCTGTCGACCAGAAGCCCTGTGTGGGCGTGTGGCGACCGGAGGACTACGAGCGCTACTCTCAACGCGCTCTCGCCGAGCTCCCTCCACTGTCGCCGCGGCTGAGCGAGCTGGAGCGCTTCTTCTTCGGCAGCTCCCACGACGCCGACCTCGATGCCGCGGGACGGATCATGATCCCCGGCTTCCTCGGCGATCACGCGAAGCTCAAGAAGGATGTCGTCGTGGTCGGCGTCGGCGACCGTCTGGAGCTGTGGGACAGGGACCGCTGGAAGGAGCACCGACCGACGCTGCTTGGCGGCGTCGCGGAGATTACGGCGAGCGTCGATGACACTGCTTGAGATGACACGATCTCCTCGACGCTCCCGGAGCGGACGGCCGTCCGGCGGTGCCCCGCGCGGGACCGGCACGCCCGGTCCGGTGAATGAGCGCCGCGGGCACGTGCCGGTGCTCGCCGCCGAGCTGCTCGAGCTGCTCAACCCTCAACCGGGCCAAACCGCGATCGACTGCACCTTCGGCGATGGTGGCCACGCGCGGCTCGTGGCTGCCCGCCTGGGTCCCACAGGCACGCTCATCGCGATCGACCGCGACCCCCTCGCCGAACGGCGGTTTGCGGCGCTCGAGTCGGAGATGGCCTGCTCGGTGCGCTTCATCCGGGCGGGCTACGCCGAGGGCCTCGAGCTGCTCGTGAACGAGGGCCTGCGAGCCGATTCGGCGTACTTCGACCTGGGCATGTCCTCGATGCAGGTGGACACCCGCGAGCGCGGGTTCTCCTACTCCTACCTCGCGCCGCTCGATATGCGCATGGACCCGACGCAGGAGCTCACGGCGCGCGAGATCGTCGCCGAGTGGGATGAGCAGCGGCTCGCGCGCACGCTGCGGGACTTCGGCGAGGAGCGTCATGCCAATGCGATTGCGCGGGCGATCGTTCGCCGGCGTGCCCACGCCCCGATCGAGACGACGCTCGAGCTGGTGGACACGATCAACTCGGCGATTCCCGCTCCCGCCCGCTTTGCCGGGGGGCATCCGGCCAAGCGCGTCTTTCAGGCGCTGCGAATCGCCGTGAACGACGAGCTCGCACAGCTCGACCGCGCCCTTCCTCTGGCCTGGGAGCTGTTGCGCGAGGGCGGCGTGCTGGCCGGGATAGCCTTCCATTCGCTCGAGGACCGGCGCGTCAAGCGCTTCCTCTCAGAGCGCGCCCGCGGCTGCATCTGCCCGCCGGAGCTTCCGGTCTGCGTGTGCGGGCGCGAGCCCGAGGCTGCGCTGATCGCGCGCCGCTCGATCGTGCCCTCGGCAGAGGAGATCGCCGCCAATCCACGCGCCTCCTCGGCGCGGCTGCGCGTCGCCAGGAAGCTGAGGAAGGGTGGAGACTCAACGTGACAAGCGCCGCGGCACCTGCCGTCCGCCCTCGACGCACCGCCGCCCCCGCGCGGCCGCTCACCGTTCCCGGCAGGCCCCGACGGGTCTCAGGTCCTGCGCGGCGAACGGTCGAGAACCAGCCGGTCCGCAGGAGCTCGGAGGACCACCGCGGCATCGCGCTCGGCCTGATCGCCGCGGTCGAGCGCGTAACGCGGCGTCGCTGGCTTGGCGGGCGCACGTGGATCGCGGTGATCGCCTTCGCGCTGATCGGGATCGTGACGATGCAGCTGGGGCTGCTGAAGCTGAACGCGGGCATCGGTCGGGCGCTGGAGCACGAGGCCCTGCTGCAGCGCGAGAACGCAACGCTCAGCATCGAAGACTCCGAACTCGCGGCAAGCGCTCGCGTCACCTCGCTGGCGTTGCGCCTGGGGATGGAGCCTGTTGCACCCGGGGCGCTGAAGTCCCTCGAGGTTCGTCCCCAGATCGACGCGCGCCTGGGTGCGGCTGCGCTGAGCGCCGCGGTCACGGGCGCGGGAGAATCCGGCGCCGAGGACGCCCACGCGGCGAGCTCCCCCTCTGGGTCCGCGGAACGGTCCAGCACGGAATCGCCCGGGCCATCGGCGTCCAGCGAATCCTCCGCCGCGAGCTCCGCCGCGACGCCCGCGCCCGGCGAACCCTCCACGAGCGAGTCGCCCGCGACGTCCTCGGCCGGCCAGCCCCCCGCACAGGCGTCCACAGAACCGCCGAGGACGTCCGGCGAATCGACGGGCCCGACCGCGCCCGCGCCCGCTCAGGCGACGCCGGGAGCCGGCAGCGGCGCGGCCGAAGGGACGCCTGCAGGCGGAACCCAGGCGGGCTCCCCGGGATAAGCGGGTGGACGCCCTGCAACGGCGCATAGGTGCGATCTTCGGGCTGTTCTTCCTGCTGCTCGTCCTGGCGGCCGGTCGGACCTTCTATCTGGGGGTCGTGCGCGGCGCGAGCCTGCGCAGCGCCGCGCGCAGCCAGCAGCTCACCGATGAAGCGGTGCCGGCTCAGCGCGGCACGATCACCGATCGCAATGGGCTTGACCTCGCCGTGTCAGAGCCCGCCCAGGACATCTCGGCGACGCCCTACCTGGTGGGAGACCCGCTCGGCGCCGCCGAACGGCTCGCGCCGCTGCTCGGCCAGTCACAGGCCGTCGTGTTCAGAGAGCTGTCCGAGCACACGGGCTTCGTCTATCTCGCGCGGGCCCTCCCCGCCGGGCAGGCGCGTGCCGTCCTCGCCCTGAATATCCCCGGCATCGCCGGCACGCCGGTGATGCGGCGGGTCTACCCGCGCGGGGCGCTGGCCGCGCAGGTGCTGGGTGTGCAGGGAACCGAAGGGAATGGGCTGGCGGGGCTCGAGTACTCGCGCAACTCGCTTCTGCGCGGGCGCGCCGGCGAGCGGCGGGTGGTGAGCGACGCGCTCGGTCAGCCGGTGTCGATCACAGAAGTCCACCATGAGGTGCCGGGCGCCTCGCTGTCATTGACGCTCGACGCCAACGTCCAGCAGCGCACCGAAGAAGTGCTGAGCGCGGTGGGACGGGTGTTCAGCCCAAAGGACGCCACCGCGATCGTGATGGACCCGAACAGCGGAGCGATTCTGGCGATGGCCAACTGGCCCGAGGTGAACGCCAACGACCCGGGGGCATCCACGGTCGCAGACATGCAGAACCGGGCGGTCGGCTTCGACTACGAACCGGGCTCGACCTTCAAGGCGATCACGGTCGCAGGCGCGCTTCAGGAAGGGCTAGTCACCCCGAGCACCGAATTTGACATTCCCGACCAGATCCAGGTGGCCGACAGGACCATCCACGACGACACCGAACACGCCGAAGAGACGCTCACCACGGCGCAGATCCTGGCCCAGTCGAGCAACGTCGGCGCGATCAAGATCGGCATGCTCGAGGGTCCCGAACGGTTCAACAGCTGGGTTCACAGATTCGGGTTCGGCGCGCCCACCGGCGTTGAGCTCCCCGGCGAGGAACAGGGCGTCGTGCTGCCGGTGGACCAGTACTCGGGCTCCTCGATGGGCAACCTGCCGATCGGGCAGGGCGAGCTCGTCACGCCGATCCAGATGGCGAGCGCGTATTCGGCGATCGCCAACGGCGGCATCCTGCGGCCCCCGCACATCATTGGCGCGGTGGGGGGCCGCGCGGTGCCCACGCCCGCCGGACATCGTGTGATCGCGACCGCGACCGCGGCCGCCTTGCGGCAGATGCTCGAGGGGGTTCTCGCCCCGGGCGGGACGGCCAGCGAGGTCTCGATCCCCGGCTATAAGCTCGCAGGCAAGACGGGGACCGCCAGCAAGGTCGATCCGGAAACCGGCCAGTACTCCCAGTCAGCGTATGTCGCCTCGTTCATCGGCTTCGCACCGGCCTCTGATCCGAAGCTCTTGTGCGCGGTGATCGTCGACGAACCGCAGGCCGGCTCGATCTACGGCGGGACCGTCGCGGCGCCTGCGTTCGGTCAGATCATGTCCTTCGCGCTGCCCTACCTGCACATCCCGCCGGGATAGCATCAGCCCATGAGGCTCGACGAGTTGATCGCCGCCGCCCCGGGTGCTGGGGTGGCCGTGGAGATCAGAGGGCTCGCCTATGACAGTCGCGCGGTCCGCCCGGAGGACCTGTTCTTCTGCGTGAGCGGCTTTCGCCATGACGGGCACGAGTTCGCGCCCCGCGCTGTTGACGCGGGCGCCGCGGCGCTCGTCGTCGAGCGGCCGCTCGGACTCGGCGTGCCCGAGGTGCTCGTCCCCTCCGTCCGCGCGGCGATGGCCCCCGTGGCAGCCCGCTTCTACGGCGAGCCGAGCTCGCGGCTGCACGTGGTGGGGGTGACGGGCACGAACGGCAAGACCACGACGGCCTATCTGATGCGCGCGCTGTTCGAGGCGATCGGCGAGCAATGTGGCCTATTGGGCACCGTCAAGTCGGTCGTCGCGGGAGTCGAGCGGACCGTCACACGCACCACTCCCGAGGCGATCGATCTGCAGGCCGATTTTCGGGCGATGCTGGACGGCGGTGATCTGGCCTGCGCGATGGAGGTCTCCTCGCACGCGCTGGCGCTGGGACGCGCGGACGGGATCGATTTCTCCGCCGCGGTGTTCACGAACATCAGCAGGGACCATCTCGACTTCCACACCACGATGGAGGACTACTTCCAGGCCAAGCGGCGGCTGTTCGTGACCGCCGAGCCGGGCGTGAGCGTGATCAACGTCGGCGACGCCTACGGCCGCCGGCTCGCGGGGGAGATCGAGCGCGCGTGCACGTTCGCCGTGGACGATCTCCGGGCGGGCGGAGATCAGGGGCAGGCCGACTACCGGGCGAGCGCACTGCGCTGCACGGTCGATGGGTGCAGCTTCAGGCTGCACACTCCCGCCGGCGAGCGCGAGGTCGCGCTGAGCATGCCGGGACGCTTCAACGTCGCCAACGCGCTCGGCGCGCTCGCGGCCGTGCACGCCCTCGGCGGTGAGCTCGATGCGCTCGTGGACGCGCTCGCGGACGGCGTGCGCGTCCCGGGACGGTTTGAGCCGGTGGATGAGGGTCAGGACTTCGCGGTGCTCGTCGACTACGCCCACACGCCCGACTCGCTTGAGCACGCGCTGGCGGCAGCGCGCGAGCTGACGATCTCAGGCGAGCGCGCGCCGGGACGCGTGGTGTGCGTGTTCGGCGCGGGCGGCGACCGCGATCGCGGCAAGCGGCCGTTGATGGGCGAGGTCGCGGCGCGGCTGGCAGACGTGGCCGTGGTCACCTCCGATAACCCCCGCTCGGAGGACCCGGAGCAGATCATCGCCCAGATCATGGCCGGGGCCGCCGCGGTCGACCGGCCCCGGCGCCCGCGCGCCCTCGGATCGCAGGCGGCGCCGGTGCGATCGATCGCCGACCGGGGAGAAGCCGTCGCCGAGGCGATCGCGTGCGCACGGCCGGGCGACGTCCTGGTGATCGCCGGAAAGGGCCACGAGCAGGGGCAGGAGCTGGCGGGCGGTGAGAAGGTGCCATTCGACGATGTGGCGGTCGCCAGGCAGGCGCTGCGTGCGCTGAAGGCCGGTGTGGCGAGGCCCACAACGTGATCCTCGCGGCGCCGGCGCCGGCGGCCGTACTGGGGTCTGTCGCGAGAGGGCTGCCGGCGTGAGGGACTGGGACGCTTCGCATATCGCAGGGGTGGCCGGCGCGCTTCTCGTGCGTGAGCCCAGCTCGAGCACGGCCGAGCCGGGCCCGCGCGGCGCGACGATCGACTCGCGCAGGGCAGCGGCGGGCGAGCTGTTCATCGGCTTGCCCGGTCAGCGCTCAGACGGCGGCTCCTACGCCCGGCAGGCGCTCGAAGCCGGTGCCTGGGGCGTGCTCGTCGCGCCGGAGCATGCGGCCGCCGCCGAGACCTCGACGGCGGGGGCGGTGCTCGCGCATCCCGTGCCGCTCGCAGGCCTGACGGCGCTTGCGCGGGCGTGGAGGCAGGAGCTCGGAGCCTGCGGTACGAGGGTCGTGGCGATCACCGGATCGACGGGCAAGACCTCCACCAAGGACATCCTCGCCGCGATCCTCTCGGCGGAGCTGCGCACCGTCTCGAGTCCCGAGAACTTCAACACCGAGATCGGCCTGCCGCTGGCGGTGCTCGCCGCGCCTCCCGACACCGAGGTGCTGGTGCTGGAGATGGCGATGCGCGGAGCTGGACAGATCGCGGAGCTCACGGCGATCGCCCAGCCGGACGTCGGTGTGATCGTGAACGTCGGCCCCGTGCACCTCGAGCTGCTGGGCACGCTCGAGGCGATCGCCGCCGCGAAGGCCGAGCTTATCGCGGGGCTCGAGCAGGGCGCGACGGCGGTGATCCCTGTCGATGAGCCGCTGCTACGACCCCACCTTCGCGCAGACGTGCGCACGGTCACGTTCGGCGCGGGCGGAGACTTTGCGCTCGAGCCGCGGCGGCCTGGCGCGGGAGTGGAGATCGTGGGCGCGGCCGATGCGAGGATTACGCTTGAGCCATCCTTTCGAGAGCGGCACAATCTGCGCAACCTGCTGGCGGCGGTGGCTGCCGCAGGGGCGCTCGGGGTGACTCCTCACGGCGCGCTGCAGGTGCGCTTCTCGCGGCTGCGCGGCGAGCGGCTGGCACTCGAGGACGGCGTGGTCCTGATCAACGACTGCTACAACGCCAACCCCATGTCAATGCGCGCCGCGATCGACGAGCTGGCTGAGACGGCCCCGGCGCGGCGCGTGGCCGTGCTCGGCGACATGCTCGAGCTCGGTCCGGATGCGCCTCGCCTTCATCGCGAGATCGGTGAGCACGCGGCCGCCCGAGGGGTCGACGTGCTCCTGACGGTGGGCACCCTGGCCCCGGAGATGCGCGCGGGTTTCACGGGCGAGGCGCACTCGGTCTCAGACGCGCCAGCCGCCGCTGAGCTGCTGCGGACGCTGCTGCGCCCGCGGGACACAGTGCTGGTCAAGGGCTCCCGCGGAATCGGCCTTGAGCGCGTGGCCGAGGAGCTCGGCGGGGGTGCCCAGCCCGGGCGCGAGCATCGCGGGGGAGCGTCGCCCCTTCAGCCCAGCGCTGGCCCGGGGCGTCCCTGATGGGCCGGATTCTGTTCGGGGGCACCGCTGCGCTTTTGATCTGCATCTTCCTGAGCCCGAAGTTCATCGCGTTTCTGCGCAAGCGTGAGTTCGGCCAGCACATCCGCGAGGACGGCCCCGAGGGCCACCACCAGAAGGCGGGGACGCCGACGATGGGAGGCGTGATCATCTTCGTGGCCGTCTCGGTCCCGTTCCTGATCCTCACCAACTACGAATGGCGCTCGGTGGGGGTGTTCGGCGCGGCGATCGCGTGCGCACTGCTCGGCTTCGCCGATGACTACACGAAGCTCATACGGCGCCGTTCGCTCGGGCTGCGGGCGCGCACGAAGCTCGTGGTCACGATCGCGATCTCATTGGCGCTGTGGTACGTGGCCGAACATAAGGCGCATCTCGCGCCCACGTTGCGGCTGCGGTTCGTGGACTACCAGATAGACCTCGGATGGTTCTACCCGGTGCTGATCTACTTCGTGGTGGCGGGTACCACCAGTGCGGTCAACCTGACGGATGGGCTCGACGGCCTCGCGGCGGGCTGCGCTGCGATCGTGCTGCTCGCCTACGTCGGTATCACCTTCATCACCGGGGAGGACGACCTGGGCATGCTGGCCGGCTGCCTGGTGGGAGGGTGCATCGGCTTTCTGTGGTTCAACGCGTTCCCCGCGACGATCTTCATGGGCGACACCGGCTCGCTCGGTCTGGGCGGGGCGATCGCTGGACTGGCGGTCATGACCAAGACTGAGCTCCTGCTGATCCTCCTCGGGGGGATCTTCGTGATCGAGGCGCTATCGGTCGCGATCCAGGTGATCTCGTTTCAGACCACCCGCAAACGGGTGTTCCTGATGGCGCCCATCCACCACCATTTCGAGCTGCGGGCGTGGTCTGAGACGAAGATCATCCTGCGCTTCTGGATCGTCGCGGCGATCTGCTGCGCGATCGGCTTCACGATCTACCGGCAGAGCATCGGCTGATCGGCGGGGGCGTGGTGGGAGGAAAGCCGCGGCCGCAAATCCCGCACGGGCCCCACCTCGTCGTGGGTCTGGCCCGCTCTGGGATCGCCGCGGCGCTTGCGCTGCGAGCAGCCGGAGAGGAGGTGATCGGCGTCGACGCGGGCGCGCCCGGTGAGACCGAGGTGCTCACCCGTGCGGGGGTCGAGGTGCATACGGGCGAGCAGGGCGTGTCCCTGCTCGGGCGGGCTCGCGCCGTCGTCAAGAGCCCCGGGGTCCCCTTGCAGGCGCCCGTGATAGCGGCTGCCCTCGAGCGTGGCCTGCCCGTCCTCGGCGAGCTGGAGCTGGCCTGGCGGATGCTCGCGAACGAGTTCATCGCGGTGACAGGGACAAACGGCAAGACGACCACAGTCGAGCTGGTCGGGCACATCCACCGCGAGGCCGGGCTGCCGGTTGCGGTCGCCGGCAACGTGGGCACGGCCGCGAGCTCGCTCGTCGGGTTGATCGGTCCGGATACGACGGTGGTATGCGAGGTGTCCTCCTTCCAACTCGAGGACTCAAGCGAATTCGCGCCGGAGGCGGCCGTGCTGCTCAACATCTCACCCGATCACCTCGATCGGCACGGCACATTCGAGGCCTACCTGCAGGCGAAGCTGCTCGTGTTCGCCCGCCAGGGCAACGACGACCTCGCGGTCGCGCCGCTGGGCCTCGAGGTCGAGGACATCGGCGGTTGCGCTCGGCGCGTGTGCTTCGGCGCCGGCGCCGGCGCCGCCCTGTCGCTGCGAGCGGGCGAGCTGTGGTGGCAGGAGCGTCCCCTGCTCGAGGCGAGCGAGCTGCGCCTGCGCGGCGCCCACAACGTCGAGAACGCGATGGCGGCGGCGGCCGTCTGCCTGGCGCGCGGCATCGAGGAGGACGCGGTGCGCGCGGGGCTGCGCACGTTCGCCGGTGTTCCCCATCGCCTCGAGGAGGTGGCATACCGCGACGGTGTCCTCTACGTGAACGACTCGAAGGCGACCAACGTGGCGAGCACGCAGGTCGCGCTGAACGCGTTCATTGACTCCGGGCCGGTCCACCTGATCCTCGGCGGGCAGGGCAAGGGCCAGGACTTCACCGAGCTGCGCGACGCGGTGCAGCGCAACTGTGCGGCCGTCTATCTGATCGGCCAGGACGCGTCCAAGATCGCCGCTGCGCTGGCCGGCCTGCGCGTCACGATCGAGGACTGCGGTGAGCTCGAGCGGGCCGTGTCGAGCGCACGCCGCCGCGCCGTCGCAGGCGAGGTGATCATGCTCTCGCCGGCCTGCGCGAGCTTTGATCAGTTCAGCGACTTCGAAGCTCGCGGAGAGCAGTTTCGCGCGCTCGTCGCGGGGGGTGTTATATAGAGGTCTGCCAGGCATCAGAGCCTGGCTTCAGACCACGACGAATGGAGCTCACCGTGAAGGTTGGTCTAGCAGCACTCCGAGTCATCGTCGGGGCCCTGTTCTTCGGCCACGGCATGCAGAAGCTCACCGGCTGGTTCGGCGGAGGAGGGCTCGAAGCCACGGGTGATGCGTTCGAGTCGATGGGCCTGCGGCCCGGAAGAACGCACGCCGCGGCAGCCGGCGCCGGCGAGGCGGTCGGCGGGGCGCTGCTGGCGAAGGGCCTGTTCACGCCCCTGGGAGCGTCGCTCATCAGCGGCACGATGATCACGGCGATTCGCAAGGTTCATGGCGACAAGGGCCCCTGGCTGTCGAAGGGCGGCTATGAGTACAACCTCGTCCTGCTGGCGATCGTGTTCGCCGTGACCGACGTCGGCCCCGGAGCGTGGTCGCTCGATGAGCGGCTCGGCATTCGCCGCTCGGGGCTGGGCTGGGCGCTCGCGCAGCTCGGGGCGGGGCTGATCGGCTCGACGGTCGCGATCGAGCTCGGCTCTCGCGTGCCGGCTCAGCCGCCGGTGTTCGACGCAGGACCCTCCGCCAACGGTGCCGGCGAGCACCAGGGCGACGAGGTCGGCGACGGCGCAGCGGCGCAGGCGGCAGCTGAGGAGTAAGCGCCGTCGAGAAGTTCATGCAGGCTTCGGCGCCCCAGCGTCGAAGACAGCTACACCCGTGCGGCCCCGCCCGTCGATGAGGACCGACGGCCCGCACCGGACAGCATCCTCGGGGCTCGCCACGGCGCCACCATGCATTCGCCCCTGCGTCCCACCCAAATCCCGTCTCCGGCGCTCACCGCCGGGATTTGCATCGGGCGGGGTCCTGCGTGAGCATCACGGCGAGCGGGGCACGGCGCGCGGGCTCTGCGGGCACCTCTCAGAAGAAGGGCGGCCGCGCCGCTCAGGGCAAGCAGCGGGCAGCCGCGCTCAGCCAGCCGTCGCTCGAGCATCGCATCCTCTTGACCGCGACCCTCTGCCTGCTCGCGTTCGGTGCGGTGATGGTCTACAGCGCCTCCTCGGCGACGAGCCTCTTGCAGGGGCAGGGCAACGGCAGCGCCTACCTGATCAAGTTCGTCCTCTACGGGGCGCTGGGCCTGGTCGCGATGCGCTGGCTCGCGCGCGACGGGGTCGCAAAAGTGCAGAGCATCACCGCGCCGCTGTTGGTCGTGTCGTTCGTGCTCGTGCTGGCCGTCCACATTCCGCACGTGGGCGTGAGCGTAAACGGCGCCCGTCGCTGGATCGGCCCGGGGTCGCTGCAGTTCCAGCCCTCGGAGCTGCTCAAGCTGGCGCTGGTGCTGTATGCAGCCACGCTGCTCGCCAGGCGCCCGCAACGCGTGCACGACCTGCGCGCGCTGACCAAGCCGCTCCTGATCGTCGTGGGGGCGGCGTGCCTGCTCGTCGCCACCGAGCCGGACCTGGGCACCGCGATGGTCATCGCCTTCACGATCGCCGCGCTCCTGATCACGGCCGGGATGCCGCTGGGAAAGCTCGGGCTGCTCGCCGGCATCACGCTGGCGCTGGTATTTCTGTATGCGCTCGCGCGACCCTACGCGCGGGCGCGGCTGACATCGTTCATGGACCCCTGGGCGCACGCCTCCGGCTCGGGCTTTCAGGCTGTGCAGGGGCAGATCGCGATCGGGTCGGGGGGGATGTTCGGGGTCGGCCCCGGCCAGTCCGTGCAGAAGATCTTCTATCTCCCCGAGGCTCCCACGGACTTCATCTTCGCCGTGATCGCAGAAGAGCTGGGGGCGGTCGGGGTGTGCGCGCTGCTGTTCCTCTACGGGCTGATCGCCTACGCCGGGCTGCGCGCGGCCAAGCTGGCACGCAGCCTCTACAGCGCCCTGATCGCCGTCGGCGTGACGGCGATGATCGTCTCCCAAGCGCTGCTCAACGTGTTCGCCGTGCTGGGTCTCGCGCCGCTCACGGGCGTCACCCTGCCGTTCGTCTCATACGGCTCGAGCAGCCTGATCGTGATGCTCGCGGCGATGGGGCTGTTGCTCAACGTGGCCGCCGGGGGTACTGCGCATGTCCGTGCCGTGGCGCCATCGCGCACCCGCGCGGGCGACGCCCGGGGTCGTGAACCGGCACGATGGAGCCGTGAGCGCAGCGCCGAGGAGGATCGTGATCGCCGCGGGCGGGACCGCCGGGCACGTGGTGCCGGCGCTCGCGGTGGCGGCCGCGCTACGGGCTGAGGGCGCCGAGGTCACCTTCATCGGAGGCGTGCGCGCCGAGGCGCAGCTCGTGCCTGCGGCGGGCTTTCCGCTGCACACGATCGCGGTCGAAGGCCTGAGCCGTGCAAACCCGCTGCGTGCCCTGCGTGCGCTCGTGCTCGCGGCGGTGGCGGTCCCGCGCGCGCGGGCGCTGTTGAAGCGACTCGGCCCGGACGCGGTTCTGGGCGGAGGCGGCTATGTCGCCGGACCGGTGGGGCTGGCCGCGCTCACACTGCGAGTCCCCGTCGTTCTCACCGAGGCTGACAGCCGGCTGGGGCTGACCAACCGGATGCTCGCCCCGTTCGCCCGTCGTGTGTGCCTGGCGTTTCCCCTGCCGCGGCGCAGCGGCTCCCGCTACCGCGTCACCGGCCGTCCGGTCCCCGTTGGCGGGAACGACCGTGACACTGCGCGCGAGCGGCTCGGAGTCGCGCCCGCTGAGACCTGCGTGCTCGTGTTCGGGGGCTCCCTTGGGGCGCGCTCGATCAACCTGGCCGCCGTGGAGGCCTTCGCGGGCGGTGAGTTTCGCGTGCTGCACGTGTCCGGCCGCCGCGACCACGCCGAGTTGGCGGCGCGGGAGCTGCCCGGCGGGTATGACCTGCGCGACTACCTCGATCTGGAGGCCTTCGGCGATGCGCTCGCAGCCGCCGACCTGGTCGTCGCACGAGCCGGCGGCTCGGTGTTCGAGATCGCCGCTCACGGCCTGCCCGCGATCCTCGCGCCCTATCCGTACGCCTCCGGGGACCACCAGAGCGAGAACGCGCGCTGGATGTCGGACGCCGGCGCCGCGATCGTGATCGCCGACAGCGAGTTGACCGCTGAGCGTCTGCGCTCGGAGACGCTCGCGCTGCTCGCCGACCGCGCCCGCCTGGCCACGATGGCATCCGCCTCAAGGGGCCTGTCCCGGCCCGCGGCCGCCGCGGACGTTGCTCGCGAGCTGCTCGAGGCGGCGCTCCCGTGAGCGCCTCTGCCGAAGCGGCCGCCGCGGAGAGGCCCTGGAGCGCCCGCCACCTGCACTTCGTGGGCGTGGGCGGAGCGGGGATGAGCGGCTACGCTCGCGTGGCCCGCGCGCTCGGGGCGCAGGTCAGCGGATCAGACGCTGCGGCCAGCCCCTACCTCGAGCGCCTGGCCGCGGAGGGAGTGCTGCACGCCACGGTCGGCCACGCCGCCGAGAACGTGCCCGCGGTGGACGGGGTTGAGGTCATCTACTCCTCGGCTGTCCCCGCGGAGAACGTCGAGCGGGTGGCCGCGCGCCAGCGCGGGATTCCCGAGCGGCCTCGCGCGGAGCTCCTGGCAGAGCTGACCGCACTGAAGCGGACGATCGCGGTGGCGGGCACCCACGGCAAGACGACGACCGCCTCGATGCTCGTGCACGCCCTGCGCGGCGCGGGCCTCGAGCCGGGCTGGCTCGTGGGCGGCACGGTTGGAGGAGCGCTCGCGAACGCGCAGTGGGGCGACGGCGAGTGGCTCGTGGTGGAGGCCGATGAGTCCGACCGCTCGATGCTCAGCCTGAACGTCGAGATCGCGGTGCTCACGAACGTGGAGCTCGACCATCACTCGAGCTTTCGCTCGCTCGAGGAGCTGCGGGACGCTTTTCGCGAGTTTCTCTCAAAGCCCGCAAGGGCGGTCGTCTGGGACCGCCCCGACCTGCTCGAGCTGCGCGGCGGCACGGTCGATCCCTACGACGCCGCGGAGGTCACGCTGACCCCGGGTGGCTCACGCTTTGCCTGGCACGGCCACAGCGTGTCCCTGAGCGTTCCCGGCGCACACAATGCGGTCAACGCCGCCGGTGCGCTCGAGGCCGCCGCGCTGACCGGGGCCGAGGCAGCGCTCACGATCACGGCGCTCGCCGGCTTTCAGGGAGCCGGCCGGCGCTTTCAGCCGCTCGGCCGGAGCGCCCGGGGCGCGCTCGTCTACGACGACTACGCACACCACCCGACCGAGGTCGCCGCCACCCTGGACGCGGCGCGCACGCTCGCCCACAGCCGGCTCGTGGCCGTCTTCCAGCCCCACCTGTACTCACGGACCGCGCTGCTTGCACGCGACTTCGGCGTGGCGCTGGCGCAAGCTGACGTGATCGCCGTGCTGGACGTCTATCCGGCGCGCGAGCGCGCGCAGGATCATCCGGGCGTGAGCGGGCTTCAGATCGCCGAGGCGGCGGCGGATACCGCGGGCGGGAGGCCGGTGTACTGGCTGCCTACGTTCGCGGACGCCGAGCCCGTCCTCGAACGGTTGCTCGAGGACGGCGACCTGTGCGTCGTGATGGGCGCCGGGGACGTCGAGGCGCTGGCGTGGAGGCTCGTATCCGAATGAACGGGATCGCTTTGCCCTCGACGGTCAAGGCGGACTTTCCGCTCGCGCGCCTGACGACCGTGCGCACGGGTGGCGCGGCCGAGTTCTTCGCCCGGGCCGGCAGCGAGCCTGAGCTTCTGGAGCTGCTCGCGTGGGCCGCTGGCGTGCGCCTGGCGGTGAGCGTCGTGGGGTCGGGCTCGAACCTGCTGATCGCCGACGAGGGGGTTCGCGGCCTCGTGCTGAAGCTCGATCGTGAGCTGGCCGCCGTCGCCGTGCAGCGGCCGCGGATCGTGTGCGGCGGCGGCGCGAGGCTGCCGGCGGTCGCCGCCCGCGCGGCCCGCGACGGCCTGTCGGGGATCGAGTTCGGCGTCAACATTCCCGGCACGCTCGGTGGAGCTGTGCGGATGAACGCCAACGCCTACGAGGGACAGCTCGAGCGCGTGCTCGAGTGGGTCGAGCTCGCCACCGTCGCCGGGGTGGAGCGCCGCTCACCGCACGAGCTCGGTTTCGCCTACCGGCGGTCGAATCTGGCTGACGGAGAGATCGTGATGCGCGCCGGCCTGCTGCTGGCAGAGGCGGATCCGCAGAGCGTGAAAGCGACGCTCGCGCAGATGCGTGCCCGCCGGCACGAGGCCCAGCCGCAGGGGATCAGGACGTTCGGGTCCACGTTCAAGAACCCCGACGATCCGCGCGCGCGTGGGCGTTCGGCCGGCCTGCTGCTGTCCGAGGCCGGCTGCAACGGCGTGGCCGTCGGTGCGGCGCGCTTCGCGCCCAAGCACGCCAACTTCATCGAGAACACGGGTGCGGCGAGCACCGCGGAGGTGGTCGCCGTGATGGCCGAGGGCCGCGAGCGGGTGCTCGAGCGCTTCGGCGTGGAGCTCGAGCCGGAGGTGCAGACGCTCGGGGATGTTCGCTTCCCCTGGTTGTAGGGGTTCGCGCGCGGAGGTCGAACAGGTGAGCGATGGATCGCTCCCTTGCCGGCCGCATCGCGATTGGCCCCCAGTTCGGCCGCCGTGGAGCCCGGCGCTCGGATCTTCCTCGGTGGCGTCCCTCGCGGCCGCTGTCGGCCGTCTCGGGTCTCGTGGGCGCAGCCTGGGCGCTCGTCCTCGCGCATCGGCGGATGCGCATCGCGCTCCTCGGCGCCGTGATCGCGCTGGCGCTGCTGGCCGGCGGATGGCTGGGGCTACGGAACTCATCGCTCGTCGCCGTGCAGCAGGTGCATGTCAGCGGCGTGCACGGTTCGCAGGCCGGGGCGATCGAAGCCGCCCTGGCCGGGGCGGCACGGCGTATGAGCACGCTCGACGTGAACTCGGGCGCGCTGCGTGCCGCGGTCGCCCCGTATCGAGTGGTGCGCGAAGTACACACCTCGGCGAGCTTTCCCCACGGCCTGCACATCGACGTGGTCGAGCAGCTGCCTGTGGCCGCGCTCACGATCTCCGGTGAGCGCACCGCCGTCGCGGCCGACGGGGTGATCCTCGGTCCTGGGCTGCTGTCGAGCTCGCTGCCGACGCTCAGCGCGGGATCGGAGCGCTCGGTGATCGGGCTTCCGACGAAGGGGGTCGTGCACGGTGAATCCCTGCTCGGGCCACTGACCGTGCTCGGCGCCGCGCCCGCTCGCATGGACAACGAGGTGGCGCGGGTGTTCAACGGACCGAAGGGCGTCACCGTCGCGATGCGCAACGGCCTCGTCGTCTACTTCGGCGACGCCACCCGTCCCCACGCCAAGTGGCTCGCGCTCGCTCGCGTCCTTGCCGACCCGAGCTCGGCGGGCGCCTCCTACATCGATGTACGCGTGCCCGAACGGCCCGCCGCGGGGGGGTTCACAGGCGCAACGGGCCCCGAACAGAGCACCACGGCGGCCGAACCGAGCAGTGCCTCTGACCCGAACACGGCGGCCGAACTCGCCGCCGGGCTCACGGCGGCGCTCGGCAGCGGCGTCTCGCCGGACAGCCCCTCGAGCACACCGCCGGCCGGCGCGACGCCGGCGGAAGCGGCGCCGGGCGCCGCGCAGAACAGCGGGCCGGCCGCTCCGGTGGAAGCTGCCGCCGCTCCCGCTTCCGGAGAAGCATCGACCGCGCCGAGCCCTGGCGGATGACTCCGGCGGACGACCATACGCGGGAGGTAACCACTATGTAGACCTCAACCTGAGGTTGATGGCGGCAGCCGGCGATCCTCAGGTGATGGTCGAGAGTTCCCCGATCTGCAACGAATGTTGCGGGATTGGACGTTGTCGTTGACAGGGCGAAGTTCCCTGCATAACGTGCACATCCCCGCGGCTCGACAGACGCTATGCTGCGAACCCTTAATTCCTACTGAAGGCTTCGGACACAACCATGATGGAGAGCACCGGAAGCTATCTGGCGGTCATCAAGGTCGTGGGTGTTGGCGGCGGCGGAACCAACGCGGTCAGCCGCATGGTCGACGCGGGCCTGCGCGGCGTGGAGTTCATCGCCGCCAACACCGACGCCCAGGCGCTCGCAATGTGCGACGCCGACATCAAGCTGAACATCGGCCACGAGTCGACCAAGGGCCTCGGCGCGGGAGCGGACCCCGACGTCGGCCTCGCCGCCGCCTCGGAGTCACGCGACGACATCAAGGAGGCGCTCAAGGGGGCCGACATGGTGTTCGTCACCGCCGGCGAGGGTGGTGGCACCGGCACCGGCGCGGCGCCCGTGATCGCGGAGATCGCCAAGAACGAGATCGGCGCGCTGACGGTGGGCGTCGTCACCCGCCCGTTCGACTTCGAGGGCTCCCAGCGCGCTCGTCAGGCCAGCGAGGGTATCGATCGCCTGCGCGAGGTCGTGGACACGCTGATCGTGATCCCCAACGAGAAGCTGCTGGCCGTGGTCGAGCGGCGCACCTCGATGCTCGACGCCTTCCGCGAGGCCGACAACGTCCTGCGCCAGGGCGTGCAGGGGATCACCGACCTGATCACGATCCCCGGCCTGATCAACCTCGACTTCGCCGACGTGCGCACGATCATGCAGGACGCCGGGTCGGCCCTGATGGGGATCGGCACCGCGAGCGGCGAGGGTCGCTGCGCTGACGCCGCCAAGGCCGCGATCTCCTCGCCGCTGTTGGAAGAGTCGGTCGACGGCGCCACGGGCATCCTGCTGAACATCACCGGCGGCAAGGACCTCGGCCTGTTTGAGGTCAACGACGCCGCGGAGATCATCCAGAACGCGGCCGACCCGAACGCGAACATCATCTTCGGCGCGGTGATCGACGAGGCGATGTCCGACGACGTCCGCGTGACCGTGATCGGAACCGGCTTTGATCATCGTCCCGGCCGCGCCGCGCGCCGCGACAGCCGCTCGCGACGCCCCGATCGGAACCCCCGGATCGACGATCGCCAGCGGTCGAGTCTCGAGATCTCCGACGACGACATCGACGTGCCGCCGTTCCTGCGCTGAGCCACACCTGAGCCGCACCGGCCCCCTTCGCTAGCCTGCGGGTCGTGAGCACCCACCCGCCGCAGACGCTCAAACGCACACCCCTGTTCGAGCGTCATCAGGCGGCCGGGGCCAAGCTCATAGATTTCGCCGGATGGGAGATGCCCGTCTCCTATGAGGGCGTTCGCGCCGAGCACATGGCGGTGCGCGAAGGCTGCGGGATCTTCGACGTCTCGCACATGGGCGAGATCGAAACATCCGGGCCGCAGGCCCTCGGGCTCCTGCAGCGCCTGCTCTCAAACGACGTCTCGGCGATCCCGCTCGGTGGCGGCATCCCTCTCGGCGCTGGCGCGATGGGAGGGGCTCAATACAGCGTCCTCTGCCGCGAGGACGGCGGTGTGCTGGACGATCTCTTCACCTATCGCCTCGAGGCCGATCGCTACCTGACGGTCACGAACGCCGCCAACCACGTCAGCGACCTGGAGTGGTTCAGCACGCACGCCCGCGAGTTCGGAGGGGTGGAGGTCGCAGACAGGATCGAGGACTACGCGATGCTCGCCGTGCAGGGTCCCAGGGCGAGGGAAATCGTGCAGGCGCTCTCGGACGCCCCGCTGCCCGCGCGCATGACCGCCGGGACCAGGCGGCTGGCGGGCGCCGAGGTGCTCGTGTGCGGCACCGGCTATACCGGCGAGGGCGGCGTCGAGCTGCTGTGCGCGCCCGAGGACGCCTCCATGCTCTGGGGTGAGATCGTCGCTCGCGGCGCGGTCCCCGCGGGGCTCGCCGCGCGCGACACGCTGCGGCTGGAGGCCTGCTTTCACCTCTACGGCAACGACCTGACCGTCGAGCGCGGCCCGATCGAAGCCGGGCTCGGGTGGTGCTGTCGCGAGGACACCGGCTTCATTGGCTCCGAGGCGGTGCGCGCAACGCGCGCCGCCGGCCCGGCTGAACGACTCGTGGCATTCGCGATCGACGGCCCCGGGATCGCACGCCAGGGCAACCCGGTGGTGGGCGGGGGAGAGGTCACGAGCGGCACGCTGTCGCCGTCGCTCGGAATCGGCATCGGCATGGCCTATGTGCCCACCGAGCGGAGCGCCGTCGGCACCGCCCTCGAGATCGACGTTCGTGGCAAGATCCGCCCCGCCGTGGTCAGGGAAAAGCCGCTCTACCGAAAGGGCTCGTGAAGATGGCGGAGGCAAACTACCCGGACGATCTGCTCTATCACCCCGAGCACGACTGGGCGCGCGTGGACTCCGGCGATCCCCCGACGGCCACGCTCGGGATCAGCTGGTATGCCCAGGATGCGCTGGGGGAGGTCGTGTTCTTCGAGCCGCCCGCGGTGGGCGCGAGCATCGCGAAGGACGCCCCCTACGCCGAGGTCGAGTCGGTGAAGGCCGTCTCCGAGGTGGTCGCCCCGCTGTCGGGCGAGATCATCGAGGTCAACCAGGCGCTCTCGGACAGCCCTCAGATGATCAACGAGGACCCCTACGGCGAGGGCTGGCTGGTGAGGGTGCGGCTGTCAGATCCAGCAGAGCGCGACGCGCTGCTGGACGCCGCCTCCTATATCGCCACCCTGGGCGGCTAGGCTGATCGATACTTGAGCCGTTACACCGCCATCACCTCCGCGGACCTCGACGCGATGCTCGCCGCGATCGGCGTCGGCTCCGTTCAGGAGCTCTTCGACCGCCAGATTCCCGAGCCCGTTCGCATGCGCGGAGCGCTGCAGCTGCCGGACGGGCAGCCCGAGCAGGAGGTCTATGAGCACCTGCGCGCGCTGGCCGCGCGCAACACGAGCGCGGAGGACGAGCTGAGCTTCCTGGGGGCCGGCATGTACGACCACTACGTGCCCGCCCTGATCGACATGCTGACCGAGCGCTCGGAGTTTCTGACGCCGTATACCCCCTATCAGCCCGAGATCTCCCAGGGCGGCCTGCAGGTGATGTTCGAGTATCAGACCGCCATCTCCGAGCTCACGGCGCTGCCGGTCTCGAACGCCTCGGTCTATGAGGGGCCCTCGGCGGTAGCCGCGGCGGGATATCTGGCCAAGCTGCACAACGGCGGGCGCCGGTTCGTCGTCAGCGCAGGCCTGCATCCCCACTCGATCGAGACGCTCAGAACTTACGCGCACGGCTATGGCATGGAGGTGGTCGAGGTCCCGCTGCGCGACGGCGTCACCGACCCCGAGGCCTGGGCGCAGGCGATCGACTCCGACACGAGCGCCGCGATCTTCGCGCAGCCCAACTTCTACGGGGCAGTCGAGGACGCCGCGGCTCTGAGCGCCGCCGCCAAGGGTGCTGCGCCGGACGCGCGCGGCGTCCCCGTCGTCATCTGCCAGGTCGACCCGATCACGCTCGGCATCCTCTCACCGCCGGGCGAGTGCGGCGTGGACGTGGCGGTCGGCGAGGGTCAGCCGCTCGGCAATCGCCTCGACTTCGGCGGCCCCTCCTTCGGGCTGTTCGCCGCGCGCGAGGAGTATCTGCGGCGCATGCCCGGGCGCATCGCCGGCGAGACCGTCGACGTGGACGGCCGCCGCGGGTTCGTGCTCACGCTGCAGACCCGCGAGCAGCACATCCGCCGGGAGAAGGCCACCTCGAACATCTGCACCGCGCAGGCGCTCAACGCGCTCGCGGGGGTCGTCTACCTGGCGTGGCTCGGGCGCCGCGGGATCGTCGAGCTGGGGGAGCTCCTGCTCGCGCGCACCCACTACGCCCGCGAGCAGCTCGCGGGGATCGACGGTGTCGAGAAGCTGCACGAGCAGCCGGTGATCCGCGAGTTCGCGGTCCGGCTGGATGCCGATGTCGCCGCGGTCTCTCGCCGCTGTGCCCAGATGGGCGTCAATCCGGGCGTGGACCTTGAGGCGCTCACCGGCCGTACCGAGGACCGTGGCGGGCTGCTCGTCGCGATCACCGAGCGGCGCTCCCGCGCCGACATCGACCGTCTGACGGACACGCTCGGGGCCGCGGTGGCGGCCGAGCGGGAGGCGGTGGCGGCATGAACCCCGCCACGGCGACCGAGATCCCGCAGCAACGGGAGCGCGTGAGGACGATCTTCGAGAAGGGTGCGCCCGGCCGGCGCGCCTTCACCTGCCCGCCGCTCGACGTGCCCGGGGCGGACGCCGAGGAGCTGTTGCCTCAGCGCTTCCGCCGCGCCGAGCCGCCACGACTGCCGGAGGTCTCAGAGCCGGAGATCGTCCGCCACTACGTGGGCATCTCCAAGCGCAACTTCGATCTCGATTCGGGCTTCTACCCGCTGGGGTCGTGCACGATGAAGCACAACCCGCGCATGCACGAGCGCGTGGCGGCGCTCCCCGGCAACTCGCGGCTGCACCCGCTGCAGCAGCCCGAGCACGCGCAGGGCGCGCTCGAGCTGATGTGGAACCTGCAGGCCGCGCTGTCTGAGATATCCGGCCTGCCGCACGTATCCCTGCAGCCCTCGGCGGGCTCGCACGGAGAGCTCGCCGGCGTGCTGCTCACCCGCGCCTACCACGAGGATCGCGGTGAGGCTCGTCACAAGGTGCTCGCGCCCGACACCTCCCATGGGACCAATCCGGCCACGGTGACGATGGCTGGGCTCGAGGTCGTCAAGCTCGCCACCGACGGCGCCGGCGACGTGGATC
>Ga0209038_10000179_pt1 | contig 20877 bp, 16 predicted proteins | sample BogFormECP03_OM3_FD_188237 | JGI IMG/M metagenome (GOLD analysis project Ga0209038, IMG submission 188237) | Bog forest soil microbial communities from Calvert Island, British Columbia, Canada - ECP03_OM3 (SPAdes) (version 2) | ecosystem: Environmental > Aquatic > Freshwater > Wetlands > Bog ...
CGACGTTGACATCGGACCAACCTTTTCGCCGGACGGCAAGCGCATGGCGTACCTACGCGCGAACGATCCGGAACCCGGCAAGTATCGCCTGCTCTCCGCGAATCCGGACGGAAGCGACGAAAAGATTCTCCAGATCGCTCCGCTTCCTAACCCGGACAATTTTTCTTGGTCGCCCGACGGAAAGCGAATCGCCTTTATTTCCTATTCCCAGAGCAATGCTCAGGGACAGATCAGTACCTTGGAGATGGCGAGCAGTAAAGACACTCCGCTCACATCGTCCGCGGACAGGGTTTTCACAGACTTGGCGTGGACCCCGGATGGTCGGGGCCTTCTCGTGAACTATCGCTCCTCGGGCGCTACCAACCCGCAAATCGGTTTCGTTTCCTATCCGGGCGGCCGGTTCCGATCGCTTACGAATGACACCCACGGATATCTGACACTGAGCCTTTCGGGCGACGCCAAGGCAATGGTCTCGATTCAGCAGCAAGAAACGGACTCTGTCTCTTTGCAGCCCGCGACAGGCAAAGGAGCGCCCGTGGTGGTTGCGGGGCTACCCAATAAGGCCGTAGTCCAAAGTGCGGACTGGGACACCCATGGAGACTTGCTTGTCACCACGGCGAATTCAATCCTGCGAATGTCGCCGGACGGAAGTCGGCAAACGACTCTGCTGAGTGACCCCAGTGCGACGATACAGGGATCATCGGCTTGTGGTCGAAGTGGGGAAATTCTATTCGCCACATATCTTCGGGGAGGAAAGACCACGACAAACGTCTGGCGCATCGACGCAGATGGGTCCCATCCAAAGCAGCTAACGAACGGAAAGGACGAAGAATCTCCGCTCTGCTCGCCGGATGGAGCATCCTTTTACTACTCTGATGGGGCTACATTTCGGATGATGAAGATGCGCATCGACGGGGGCCCTCCGGAACTCGTCCAGGCAAGCGCAGTCCCCAATGGATTCATGTTCGGTGGGGTGAACTTTTCACCAGATGGCAATTGGGTGCCAGAGATCGAGACGAGAGCCGATGCGGCCACGCAATCGAGCACAAGCAAGGTTGCTCTCGTTGACGTAATTGCGAACTCCGAGGCGTCCACGAAGTATCTCGACCCCCGCGCTGATATCGCTCTTCCCATTGCCGCCACTCCGGACGGCAAGGCGGTGGCTTACAACATCGTCGAAAACGGGGTCGGAAATGTTTGGGTGCAGCCGCTCGATGGCTCGCGTGGCCATCGCTTGACGAACTTCACGTCAGATCAAATTCGCGCGTTCCTATTCTCCCCCGACGGCAAAACCTTAGCCGTCACGCGCTTTCACGTTGTCTCTGACGTGGTCCTCTTGCGCGACACCCGCACGTCGTCACAATAGCGACCCGTTCGCATGCCTTGCCAGCTAGATCTAAGATCGCAGCCACCCGATGGTTGGGCGCGCTAGTACCCCTGTACCATCGACGCTCCCGTTTCCCTCCCGCATCCTTAATTTTGCCGGGCTGAATCATCGGCCCGGACCCGCTATCTGCGACCGGTAAAGTCGCGCCCGAAGAACGGGAGACGTAGAACGGTGCACGCACTTCGCACCGCTGAGGAGCGTTTGCACCAAGTTATGAGTACGTCAAATTCAGCCCCTTTGTTTCCCGAGGGAGATATCAACCCGGCTCCAGCCACCATGGCCAGTGAGCGTCGCCGTGTGGCGCGCGCTTCGGTGATGATTCCAATACGCTTGCGGCCGGTGCGTTTTACGGACGGCAATTTCGAGGATGTCACCTCCACGGTAAACGTGGCGCGCGGCTGCCTGTACGTCACCACCTGGCGCGATTCCTACTACCCGGGCATGCGCGTCCTGGTCACTTATCCCTACATTTCGTCGGGGAAGGCGAGCGGCTGGGAATATCTAGGCGAGGTAGTCCGGCTAGAGACGCATCCAGATGGCCGCTTCCGCGTCGCAGTAAAGCTTCAATTCGTGATGCAGTCAGCCCCGAGCCCCAGGCTCCTGACGCTCTGATCTGATAATCGTACAAGAAGCAAGCCAGAATTCGTTGAGGCCAATCGAAAACTATGAGACTCACACTCCATTCCGATCCAATTCTACTCGCCGCTTTCGGCGTAGCACTAATCGTTGTCTCGCTAGCGTTACGATTCCTAAGTCCATCCAGCCCCGACGGCCCGCAGGAGTAGTTTCGTTGTTTTACGAGGAGGGAACGAAAACCAAAAACCAAATTGCGCCAGTCAAAATCTCCAGCCGAAGCTAGCGCTCAATCTCCATCTCTTCCGTCTCAGCTTCCTTCGGCGGCGGCGGCTTCAAATCGGGTTCCTCAAGCCGCGCTTCTTCCATGTCTCCCAGCTCCACCCGCAGGTTGTTAGCATTGGTGGCGTACGACAGCCCAGTCTGATAATCCACTTTGCCAGCCCGAATCAATCGCTCGATGACCATATCGAAAGTCTGCATGCCGTCGGTGTCGCCGGCCTTCATCGCGTCCGTGATCGAACGTGAATCGCTCTCGCCCTTGGACACGTACTCTCGCGTACGCATCGTGGATTTCAGAATCTCTACGGCAGCGATTCGTCCCTTCCCGTCAATCCGAGGAATCAGCCGCTGCGCCACAATAAATCGAAACATCCTGCCCAGGCGATTGCGAATGGTGTCCTGCTCGCTGAGAGGAAATGCACCCACGATGCGTTCAACGGTCTTCGCCGCATCGACAGTGTGCAGCGTCGAGAGCACCAGGATCCCGGTCTCCGCGGCTTCCAGAGCCGTCTCGATAGTTTCCTTATCGCGCATCTCGCCGACCAGAACAACTTTGGGCGCCTGCCGCAAGGCTCCGCGCAGCGCAGCGGCGAAGCTTATCGTATCGCTGTAAAGCTCGCGTTGGTGAATGCAGGCACGCTTGTGCGGATGCAAAAATTCGATGGGATCTTCGATCGTCAGGATGTGGCAAGCCTTCTGTTCGTTGATGTTGTCCACGATGGCAGCGAGAGTGGACGATTTTCCCGAACCAGCCGGACCGGTGACGAGCACAAGCCCATTGCGAAGCTCGCAGATCTCGGCAAGCTGCGGAGGCAGATCGAGAGATTCCAAGGTAGGAATGACGTTCGGAATCACGCGCATGACCACGGCGCAGCTTCCGCGTTGTGTGAAAATGTTGCCGCGGAAACGGCTTAGCTTGGGCACCGCATAGGACAAGTCGCAAGAGCCGTCTTCGCGCAACTTGCGCACGAATTCCTGATTCCCGCCAATCAGATCGGCGGCGATGCGCGCGGTATCTTCCGCCGTGAGCACATTGATTCCGGGCAAATTGAGCTGCACGAGCTGGCCGCTGATTTCGGCCATCGGAGCGCGTCCGGGCGAGAAAATCAAATCGCTGGTGGTCTTCGCCAACGCGAGCATCTGGCGGATTAGCTCGGGCGTAGGCGGCATGCGATGAACCGGGGCGCCGGGCGGCGCAGGAGGCGGAGTGGGGACTACATCTGCAGTCTTTGGAGTGTCCATCGATCTGATTTCCTCAATGCACTTCGACGTCTAGGCCGAGCGAAGCGGCCAGCGCCGCAGATGTGCGGCGTCTGCGATGGGGGACGAAGACCAAAACCCGAATCGGGCGGGTCGCATACCCAGCCTCTACAGTGTGCTGGAGGCAGACGCTCTGCGCCATAGACCTCCGGGACGGGTGTGGCTTAAGGATTAGCGCGGCGTAGTTTGTGCGTCGTGCTGGCGGCCGGAAACTTCGGGTGAGTCCGCGTTCTCTTTGATGGCGGCAGTTTCGATTGCGGCTGGCAACGTAATTCGGAACGTTGCCCCGCCGCCGCGGCGATTAAAGCATTCGATTTTGCCGCCGTGTTCCTGGATGATGCCGTAGGAAATGCTAAGCCCCAGCCCCGTGCCTTTTCCCACTGGCTTGGTGGTAAAGAAGGGGTCGAAGACATGATTCGGCGACTTGATGCCCGGGCCGGTATCCGAAAACTCGAGAATCACGCTCGAGTCCTTCTGCGTTGCGCGGATGCTTAGAACGCCGCCGCCGACCTCCTCAAGCGCATCAATCGCGTTGTCCACCAAGTTGAAAAAAACCTGCATGAGCTGATTGGCGTCGCCGCGCACGGGCGGCAGCGATTCCGAAGCTACGAATTCGGTGCGTATGCCCTTGCCGCGCATATCGAGGCTGCTCAAATTGAGGGCGCTGGTGACCACTTCGGAGACGTCGAGAAGAGCGATTGCCGGTGGCACGCGGCGGGCGAAGCTGAGCAGATTGGCGACTAGCGTTTTGATGCGCCGGGCGAGGGTCGCCGTTTTGTCCGCGAGCGCCTGCTGTTTTTCGGTCAGCCCGCCTTCGCTCGCCAGTAACTCTGAATAGCCGAGAATGCCGGTCAGAGGATTGTTGATTTCGTGGGCGGCGCCCGCGGCGAGCTGCCCGAGCGAAACGAGTTTTTCGGTTTGTACCATCTGCTTCTGGAAGTGCCGCAGATTTTCAAGCGCGTCCTGCGAGGCTTTCAGGAGGCGTTCGCGATCGCGGTCAACGAGTCGCTGGCGGGTGAAGACCAAAAGGCCGGCGGCAATTACGGCGATCTGCGTGACTGCAATTTGAAAGCTGCGCACCGCAGGCGGCGCGTCGTCGGAGAGTGCAGCGTAGAGTGCCATCGCCGGCATGGAGAACACGGCCACGAGGGCAAGCCTGGCCGGCCACGGACTGATTGGTTTTGAGGGGTGGTCGAAAGTTTCGGATTTTCCTTTTGTTTGCAGCGCGACCAGGCCCGCCGTGCCAAACCAGATCAGCGCGGCCACTAGCGGCAGATCGTAGGGGCTGCCGGTGTAATAAAGATTCTTGCCGATGGCTACGTTTGAAACGTAAACACCCACGGCGAATAGCAGCGCGGCGCAACACAAATGCGCGTAAATCGTGCGCCATCGTCCTCGCGCTTGGAAATAAAGGACCGCGAGCCCTCCGGCAAGGAAAAGATTCTGGACGCCTTCGAGCGAATCGAAAGCGTCGTCGTAGCGCGCTACGTTCAGCGAAACGTATTGCCAGGGCGTAACGATGAAGAGATACAGATAAACCCACCAGAGCAGCAACAAAGTGAAATTGATGTAGCCCAGATGAATGCGCAGGTCATCGCGGCGATCGTGGGGGCGAAGTGCCAGCGCTCCGATCATCGGCACGGCGTGCAGGAAGAGGATTACGTCGCCCACGTAGGGATCGGGAATCTCCAAGTGCCTGAACGCCTCGAGATACGTCCACAGGAACTGGCCTCCCATCCAAGCCGCCACTCCCAATCCGAAGAAAGCCCAGAATGCCCGGCTGCGTCGCGGTGGGTGGATGACATTCGAAAGAATGCACACAGAAGCGAATATGGCCGCGAGCGAGATGGCCACGTCGCCGAACGTCGTCAGCCCCGGTCCGGGTGGGATCGCGATGGCGCAAACGGTGAACGTCCCGCAGAACGCCAGCCACGCACCGATGATTAGCCAATTGAGGGTCGGCGGCGCGGACGCGAAGTCCCGCTGGAGATGAATTTTGACTGGCGCCTGGCTCATGTGAGAGGGTCTGAACGACTTCGATAAGATTAAGACCGCGTTGGATTTACCGGGAGTGGGCTATGAGGGGGTAGTTCCAGTACTGCAACAGTTTTGGGCCACGGCTCGGCCCCAAATGCGATTTCTGCTAACGTCACCGAAGGTAGATCGTCTACCCTAACTAAGGTAGAATGCCTACTCTCATGACGCCGAAAGAACCTACGAATCGAAGCGAATTGTTGCCGGGCACACTCGCCATGCTGATTCTGCGCACACTCCTCTTCGGACCGGCGCACGGCCATCAGATCGCCAAGCACATCCAACGCACAACCGATGACGTGCTGCAGGTGGAGCACGGCTCACTCTATCCCGCGCTACATCGCATGGAGCGCAAGGGCTGGATCATCGCCAAGTGGGAGACCGCGAAAGAAGGGAATCGCCAGTTCAAGTACTACCGGCTAACTCCCGCGGGCCGGAAGCAACTAGTTCGCGAAGAATCGCAGTGGAAACAGCTCGCTGCGGCGGTGGCGACGGTTATGTGGCCTGCGCCGGGAGATCAGTCGTGAGCGTTTGGGACACCTTGAGATTGCGCGTCGCCGGGCTTTTGGGACGCCGCGATCGTGAAAAGGAACTAGAACGCGAACTGGAAGCGCATCTCGAATTAGAAGCCGAGGAGCAACGAGAGTCCGGCCTAGCGCCCGAGCAGGCACGAAGCGCGGCTCGACGAGCCTTCGGCAACACTTTGTTGGTGCAAGAAGATGTGCGCTCGGTTTGGAACCTGGTGTGGCTCGAGCGATTTCTTCGCGATGTGAAGTACGCCGCCCGCTCCCTTCGCAAAAGCCCCGGTTTTGCCGTGGTTGCGGTTCTCACTCTCGCGTTGGGCATTGGCGCCAATACCGCAATTTTCAGCGCCATTGATGCGCTCATGCTGCGGCCGCTGCCTTTCACTGCCGCGGACCAACTCGTGCGTATCTACTCCATTCAGAAAGGCGTGTTCAATACCTTCGCAAATCCTGATGGGCCTTCGGCACTGGACGTTCGCGACTTCGCGCAGAGAAGCCGCAGCTTCCAAAACATGGTGGCTTATGACTCCTGGGATAAGAATGTGAGTTTCGGTGAGTCCGCGGGCCAACCGGAGCAGATGTGGGTCGGATTGGTCCCGGCAGCATATTTCGAAATCCTCGATATTCGACCCATCATCGGCCGGCTATTCTCCGAGGATGAAAATCAGGAAGGTAAAAACTACGTCGCAGCAATCAGCGCGCAGCTCTGGAGAAACCGGTTCGATCACGATCCGTCCGTACTGGGCCGCAAGATTCGCATCAATTCGGAGGCCTACACCATTGTTGCAGTTATGCCGGACGTGATTCCGGCATGGCTGGAGCCTGGGCGGCACAGCGAAATTTGGACTCCCTTTCCATATCCGCCCGACATGTGGTCGGAAAGTGGAAGAGGAGAGCGCGGGTACTCAGTGCTGGCAAGGCTTAAGACTGGAGTGACGCTCGAACAGGCTCAGGCAGATCTCTCGGTGATCGCCGCGGCGCTCGCAGCAGAACATCCGGTGGATCAAGGTGTCGGTGTAGCCGTGAAAAGATTGGCTGACTCCCGGGTAGGAGCGCTGCGGCCGATGCTGTACTTGTTAATGGGGGCGGTGAGCCTGATCCTGCTGATAGCCTGCGTGAATCTGGCTAATCTGCTCTTGGCGCGCAACTCGGCGCGTCAGCGGGAGCTGGCGGTGCGTGCGGCTTTGGGTGCCGGACGAGGCGGGCTTGTCCGGCAATTGCTTGCGGAAACGCTATTCCTGTCGCTCATCGGCGGAGCGGTGGGAATTGCTTGTGCGGACATTGGACTGAGGGCTCTCGCGAGGATGCACCCGCAAAATCTACCCCAACTTGGTTCGGTGGGAATCGATTGGCGAGTGCTGACATTCACTTTATTGGTATCTCTTGTCACAAGTTTGCTTTTTGGGCTGGCGCCGGCGTTCATGGGCACTCAGCTGAACCTCGTGGATGCACTGAAGCAAGGCGGCCGGTCCGCTACGTCCGGACGATCGAGTCGGCGTCTGCGCAGCCTGCTGGTGATAACGGAAATGGCGATGAGTCTGATGCTTCTGGTGGGAGCGAGCCTGCTGGTTCGCAGCATCGTGCGTTTGGAAGGTCAGAATCTGGGTATCCGTCAGGACCATTTATTGAGAGGCCGCATCTATTTGCCACCTGTCCGCTATACGAATCCCAGAGCAAGAACGCGCTTCTGCGATGATTTTGCAACGAGGGTCCGGGCATTGCCGGGCGTGATTGAGGCGACGGTGACAACCGTTTACCCGCCAAATAACGGATGGACTCAGATGTTGGTTATTCCGGGGCAGACTGTCACACGCATTCAAGATGTACCGGCAGCGCAGTTTGGAGTTGTGGATCAACATTTCCTTCGAACTTTGGGAATTCCGCTGATTCGCGGAAGAGATTTCGCGGAGTCGGACGCCGCCACGAGCCCTCCGGTGGCACTGATTAGCGAGGAATTCAACCGGCGCTTTTTCGCGGCAGAAGATCCCATCGGCCGGAAGATTCACATCGGGCCTCCGCCATCTCTGCAAATCGCTGCTGAAGAGAATGTAACGGACAACGTGGACGTGACAATCATTGGCGTTATCGGCGATTTCAAAAATGCTGGTCTGGCCCTCGCGCCGCAACCACAGATTACCGTGCTGTATTCCCAAAACCCCCTGGTAAATGGCGGGTTCAAGGATATTGTGATTCGCACGGCTTCGCAGCCGCATTTAGTGGAGTCCGAAATACGGAGTCAACTTCATGACCTGGATTCCGACATGCCTCTCGCGGCGGCACAAACGATTGACGAGCTGGTCGAAAGCCAGACCGGCGGGCAACGCTTCATTTCCGTTTTGTTGGCTTCCTTCGCCGTGGCCGGATTGGCGCTGGCTCTGGTTGGGATTTACGGCGTGATTTCTTATTTGGTCACGCAGAGAGTCCACGAACTTGCACTGCGCATGGCGCTCGGCGCAAACCGCGCCGGTGTGGTTTGGCTGGTGGTGAAACAGGGCGTCAGAATGGCTGCTGTTGGGGCTGCGATCGGTTTGTGCGGTGCGTGGGCTGCTCAGAGGTTGACGAGCGGGTTGCTTTTCGGAATTTCGCCGGTGGATTTCGTTACTTTTGCGGGTGGCGGCGTATTTTTGGTGGCAGTTGCGGCGATTGCGAGCGCTATTCCAGCGGCGCGCATCCTGCGCATTGAACCGGCAGAGGCGCTTCGCCAGGAGTGAGAGTACGGCGACGCCGGCCGTCCTTAGTCTGACACTTGCATCGACAACTGGGCCGAAGAGCGGGAGGGCTAAAGCACCCTCCCCTACTGGACTGGGGGCGTTGATAGAGCTTGGCGTTGGGCCACTATCTTTCTTGCGTTCTCGTAGAGCGCCTTGGCGCGCGGAATGGCATCTACGGCCGCCGAGAGTTGCGGGTCGTGTTCGAGCTCGATCTTGTAGCCCTCATTCACGCCGAAGACCGACGTCAGCACCTCGCGCTGGATGCGCCATTTCAGCCAGTCTAGATTGGTCTTGATGTCGTCGTCGCCGTAGCGAATATGCTGCTTGTCTAGATAGGTTCGGAGTTCGGCGATGACGGCTTCGTCGGTCGAGAAGTTCTTCGAGATGTCCGGTTTTGCACCCAGATACGATCTGGTGAAATCGCCAACACCCTGCGGGAATGGGTAGAAAACTCCGCGGTGGATCAAGGTCTCCTGGAACGGATTCAGCTTCGGCGCAGCAACAACGATATCCGGCGTGATGCCGCCTTGGCCGAATACTTGTCGCCCGCTATCAGTCAGTTTCACTTCCGGCTCGCGCGGCGGCTTCGGATTGTAATGATAATCGTAGAGAGAGACGTTTTTGTAATCGCGTTGAATCAGGCGTCCGCTGGGCGTGTAGTAACGCGCAACGGTGAGCAGCATCGCCGTATTTTCGCTAAGCGGGAATTGAGTTTGCACCAAGCCCTTGCCGAAGCTCGTCTCGCCAACTACCAGGCCGCGATCGTGATCCTGCATCGCGCCGGCCACGATTTCGGATGCCGATGCGCTTTGGCCATTGATTAGAACTACGAGTGGGACGGTGACGCCCTGATTCCCGCGCACGGCGTAAAACCTCCGCTCTGGAGCGGAGCGCCCATGGAAGGAAACTACCAGCTGATTCTTTTCCAGGAACATGTCGCCGATACCGACGGCTTGCTGGAGCAGTCCGCCGCCGTTGCCGCGAACGTCAAGAATCATGCCTTCGAGCTTCGATTCATCGAGATCCTTGAGCGCGGCCAATAGATCCGCGTCAGTAGTTTCGTTGAATGCCGATACTCGAGCGTAGCCAACGCCCGGCCTGACGAGCGTGTAGAAATCGACGCCAGGACGGGGAATTTCGTCGCGGGTCACGCTGACCTCGATCGGCTTTTCCCAGCCCTCGCGGCCAAGCGTGATTTTTACTTGCGTACCCTTCGGACCTTTCAGAAGCTCAGCCACTTGTCCGGTGTCCAGGCCCTCGCATGATTTGTCGTCCACTTTCAGAATTGTGTCGCCGGGACGGATGCCCGCTTTATACGCAGGCGATCCGAACATTGGCGCGACTACGTAGGTGAAATTCTCGCGCGGCGCCACGGTCATTCCCACGCCGTAATAGCGCCCCTGCTGCTCTTCCTTGAAGCTGGCGTATTGCTTGGGATCGAAAAAATAAGAGTGCGGATCAAGTACGCGAAGCATGTTGGGAATCGCGCCGTCATAAACGGCCTTGTCGGTGTCCACGGGAATAGCGTAATTATGCTGGACGATGGAAAGCACCTTGGTGAAGGTGCGGTAGGAGTCCTGAATGTCGCCGGCGCTGGCGCCTGTGGCGCGTACCGGACGGCCGTAAAGTCCGCCGGCAATCGCGGATATGACTAGTACCCCGATAAAAAGAAACAGCCCGCGCTTGGGTGATTCCATCTTGTTTTGATCCTCCGCGCCCCTGCGTCATCGAGTATAGCATACAAGTTTAGAGCGGTTTGACAGCGCTCCAGCCCTACTCTATGATGCTTTGGAACGCCGAAATGCCACCTCGATGCTCAGTATTCCTCACCTAATCATTATATTTTTGGTCGCCCTGGTGGTATTCGGGCCTCAGAAACTGCCCGAATTGGCGCGGACTTTGGGCAAGTTTATGGCGGAATTTCGCAAGGCGACCGGGGATTTGCGATCTACTTTCGATGAGCACATGCGGGAATTGGAGCGCGAGGCGCAAATGCACGAGTTGCGCCAGCGCGATGAGGCCCGCGCACGGGAAAATGCCCAGCTTCGCGCCCAACTTGAGGATGCCGGACTGCCGGCGCCTCCGGCGGCCCCGCTGATGACGCCAATTTCGCCCGACCAACTCGCATTGCCGGGCACTCCCGAGCCGGAGCAGGGTGTACTTGCGCTGGCTGAGCCTGCGACTTCAGAATCCGCTCCCCCCGATACGGTGCCGCGCGGCCCCGCTGATGCCGCTGTTCACTCTGATCCTGCTGTCGATCGCCATTGACGCCTCTGATGGAAGATCCCAACCAGCCTGACCTTACTCCCGAGCAGCCCGTAGCTGCGGACGCGGTGCCCGCCGAGTCGCTGCCCGTCGAATCAGCCCCCGCCGAGCCGCTCGAAGTGGCGGCTGCCACGCCCGAATTTCCGCCGCCGGTGCCTCCAAAGCCTGAGGACGAAGAAGGCGGGCGCATGTCTTTCTTCGAGCATTTAGTCGAGCTGCGCAAGCGGATCATTGCCTCGGCGATTGCCATCGGCATCGGAATGGTGATCGGGCTCAGCGTTTCCGAGCGGGTGTTCGGCTATCTGGCGAAGCCGATGCTTTTGGCGCTGCATAACGCGCATCTCGAAGAGAAATTAATCTATACGAGCCCTACGGGTGCGATCAGCCTGATCATTACCTTGGGGCTTTATCTTGGGATCGTGATTGCGCTGCCTGTGGTGCTTTATCAGGTTTGGCTGTTTATTGCGCCGGGGCTTTATAAGCACGAGCGGCGGGCTGTCTCGCTGTTTATTTTTTCCTCGATGTTCTTGTTTCTCGCGGGCGTGGCGTTTGGGTACTTCATTAGCTTGCCTTATGTGTTGAAGTTTTTGATTGGATTCCAGGGACCCTTTAAGCCGCTCATTAGCATCAATGAATATTTCGACATGATTTTAATCGTGCTGCTGGGCTTGGGAATTATTTTTGAATTGCCCGTTTTGATTTTTTGCTTAACTTTGTTTGGGATTGTTACCCCACGTTTCCTTTGGAAAAATTTCCGCTATGCGATTCTGGTGATTACCATTCTGGCGGCGGTGGTTACTCCCACGCCCGACGCGACGACAATGGTAATCTTCATGGGCGTCATGACTTTGCTGTACGTTATAGGGATCGGCGTTTCGTATTTGGTGGTGCGCAAACGGCGGCGGGCCGAAGCGGCTGGATGAGATGTTTTCGCGAGACCGTTTATGGAGAAGGGAAGACCTAGGCGCATGAGACAACGGACGGTGGCATTGTCGGTGGGATTGGCCGCGGGATTCCTCGCGATCTGTTTGTTCGCTTGCGGAAATGGAGCGCCGAAAGAGGCCAGCTCCGCCCCTGCGGCCTCGCAACTCTCTTCCGCTGCAGCTCAGACTTCGGCGTCGCCCGCTGCGGCGGCTTCCGATGCGCTGCCCGCCGACAAGACCGGCGGCTTCGATGGCGCCAAGGCCTTCGATCATGTGGCAAAGATCGTCGCGATTGGCCCGCGGCCGCCGGACTCGGATGGGATTCATCGCGTGCAGGACTATATTCACGGGCAGTTGAAGAGCTTCGGCTGCACTTTCGAAGATGATGATTTTCATTCCTCAACGCCGATAGGTTCTGTGGCGATGAAGAATATCGTGGTGAAGATTCCCGGCACGTCGCCGGACATAATTCTTTTGCTCACCCACTACGACTCGCTGAAAAAAGATGGATTTGTAGGCGCCGAAGATAGCGCTTCCTCGACCGGCCTCATGCTCGAAATGGCCCGCCTGCTGTGCCCGAAAAAGCAGAAGCTGGGAGTGTGGATCGCGTTCCTCGATGGCGAAGAGGCGTTCGTGGATTGGAATCAGGATAATGACAACACTTACGGCTCGCGCCAATTGGCCGCTCGCATGGCGCTTGCGGATGAACTCAAGCACGTGAAGGCCGTAATTCTCGCCGACATGATCGCTCAAAAAAATCTTCGACTGATGCGCGAAGCGAATTCTACGGGCTGGCTGGCCGAGCTGGTTTGGTCTACGGCTGCGAAGCTAGGCTATCAGGACGTATTTGTGCCGCAGACGACATCAGAAATTGCAGACGATCATCTTCCATTCAAGCAGCGAAAACTGGCCGTCGTGGACATCATCGACCTCAACGATTACATAGATCTCGGTTACTGGCACACCAGCGAAGACACGATGGACAAGCTCAGCGCGAAAAACTTAGGGATTGTTGGCCACGTGATTCTCGCCACCGTCGATGAACTCCAAGTCCACAACGGCCATTAGTGCGAAGGTCGCCGTACCGCTGGTTTACCCTGAGGGGCGAAGGGCGTCCCGCCGGCTTCTTGCGATTACAAATCCTGCCAGAGACTGAGGCTGCGAGCGGACTACCCGGTGCCGAGAGCGAATTCGTAGCGGCGCCCTTCAGGGTGGCATCCGATTGACCCGAGAGAGGATGCCACGCCAAAGCGCGCCGCGACAAAATCAACTCCAACACCGCTTTAGATTTGCTCCCATGCGCCGCCGTCGATCGTGCCATGTGCCGGCTGTTTTGCTCGTAAGAGCCGGCGGGGAAGCCAACGGTACGCTTGCTTGCTGCATAGCCGGTCGAATTGTGGGCGCGCGAATTGTGCTACATTCGTTTTGCTTCGATGCAAACCTTTACAGTTCGATCTAGTTCTGGCGCATATCCCGTGGTGTGCGGATGCGGCGCCCTGCGCCAGCTTCGGCCGCTGCTGACGCGCTTGAAAGGTCCCTCTGGCGTCTTTGTTGTCTCGTCCCGCTATGTTTGGTCAGCGTGTGGAGCTCGCGTCAGGGCCGCCCTTGGTGGCGAGCGGATGACGCGCCCGATTTTGTTTAACGACGCCGAATCCGCGAAGAATCTGGAGACGGTGGGCCAGATTTGCCGCGAATTAACGCGCGCAGGGGCTGATCGGCGCTGCGTGATCGTAGCTGTCGGCGGCGGAGTCGTTGGCGATGTAGCCGGATTTGCTGCGGCCTCTTATTTACGCGGCGTGCGGCTCGTGCATGTGCCGACTACGCTGGTGGCCCAGGTGGATAGCGCGATCGGCGGGAAGACTGGCGTGAATTTGCCGGAAGGGAAGAATCTCGTCGGCGCGTTCTATCCCCCGCAATTTGTGATCGCTGATCCGGAGCTTTTGCAGACGCTTTCGGCGCGGCAGTTTCGCTCGGCGCTTTATGAAGTCATCAAGTATGGTGTGATTGGAGATGCCGGGCTATTTAAATTCCTGGAGCGCGATCTGCGGGTTGTTCTGCGGCGCGAGCCCAGGGCGCTTGACTGGATCATTCGCCGCTGCGTGCGCGCCAAGGCGGCCGTCGTTTCGAAAGACGAGAAAGAGTCGGGATTGCGCCAGATTCTCAATTTCGGGCACACCTTCGGCCACGCACTCGAATCCGCGACCAAATACCGCCGGCTTCTGCATGGCGAAGCAGTGGGCTGGGGAATGTTGACCGCCACATTCGCGAGCCTCGCGATGCATCGCATCAGCGAACGCGACGCACTGCGCATCGCGGAACTGATCTTGCGAGTAGGTCCGCTGCCGCCCTGGGACGGAATCGATGCGCGCCGCATTCTTGAGAGCATGAAGAGCGACAAGAAGGCTCACGGCGGCAGCGTCCGTTGGGTATTGCCGCGGCGCATTGGCAAAGTTGAATGGGGGATCGAACTCAGGTCGCCATTGACTCCGGAGGCGATTCGCGAAATTCCAGAGCTGGTCGCAGCCATCGGAGAGCGCGTTTGACCCTGCCTCCCACGGCCGAGAAATCTGCAGCCGAGCGGCGCGACGCTCCGGCATCCGTGCCCGGTTCTCGTCCAGAAGGAGCCCGGGACGAACGCGAGGCCGGTGCGCGTGTGCGTGAGATGTTCGGCCATATCGCCCCGCGCTACGATTTCCTAAATCATTTTCTATCGTTCTCATTCGATCGGCTTTGGCGGCGGCGCACGGCGAAACGCTTTTCTGCGATTCTGGCTCGGCCCGATGCGCGAGTGCTGGACCTCTGTTGCGGGACCGGGGATTTGGCCTTTGCGCTTTCTCGTCGGCGCGCCGAGCTTCAAGGAAAATCCGATTCGCGGTGCTTGATTGTCGGCAGCGATTTTGCGATTCCGATGGTGGAGCTGGCCACTGGCAAAGGGCAGGCTGGTGGATTTCCAACACATTTTTTGGCAGGGGACGCTCTGTCACTTCCGTTTGCTGACGCCTCGTTCGATTTGGTCACTGCCGGATTCGGATTTCGGAATCTTGCCAATTACGAGCGGGGACTGAGGGAGATCGCGCGAGTGTTGAAGCCGGGCGGGGAAGTGGGCTTGCTGGAGTTTTCGGATCCGCGTAACGGAATCGGCGCGGCAGCTTTCAGATTTTATTTCCGGCACATCTTACCGCGAATCGGCGGCGCAATTTCCGGAGACGCCAGCGCTTACTCCTATTTGCCGAATTCGGTTATAAAGTTTCCGCCTCCAGCCGATCTGGCTCAGTGGATGGAGCGCGCGGGATTTGCAGACGTCGATTTCAAGCTCTGGAATTTCGGCAGTGTAGCGTTGCACACCGGAAGAAAACCCTAACGACGCCGATGGCTAATTCTCGAGATTCAACGCGCGGATTTTGTGCTGCAGGGTTTTGTAGGATACGCCCAGCTTTTCGGCCGCGCGGGTTTTGTTCCACTTGGATTCGCGCAGGGCGTTTTCGATTTTGAATTTTTCGACGTGAGCTACCGCGCGCTGCGCGACTTCTTCTAGCGGGCCATCCCATACGAATTCGTCGCGGACCAGGCCTTCAGGCATTTGATCGCGGGAGGGCCGTGCGGCCGGGAGTTGTAGGCCGGGCACTTCGATTTCTGAGCCGTTCGAGAGGATGGCCGCACGCTCGATGGCATTTTGTAGCTCGCGGACGTTTCCTGGCCACGGATAACTTCGCAAGCGCGCGATGGTTGCGGCGCTCAGGGTCAGATCCGGCTTGCGAAATTCGCGGCGGAATCGCTCCAGAAAATGTTCGGCGAGCAGCAGCACATCATCGCCGCGGTCGCGCAGCGGCGGAACTGTGATTGGCACGGCCGAGATACGGAAGTAGAGGTCTTCGCGGAATTGTTTTTCCGCCACCAGCGCCTGTAAATCGCGATTTGTAGCGGTGATCAGGCGGACGTCCACCCCTACTGTCATAGTTCCGCCAACGCGCTCAAATTGCCGCTCCTCGAGCACCCGCAGAAGTTTGCTCTGAATCGCCGCCGGGAGATCGCCGATTTCATCCAAAAAAATCGTGCCACGGTGCGCCAGTTCGATCTTCCCGATTTTCCGCGCACCCGCTCCGGTGAAAGCCCCGCGTTCGTGGCCGAACAGTTCATTCTCGACCAAGCCTTCAGGAATCGCAGCGCAATTCAGCGCCACAAACGGCTGCTGCCGCCGCGGGCTAAGATGATGAAGCGCGCGCGCAAAAAGTTCTTTGCCCGTGCCGCTCTCGCCCAGAAGCAGAACGGTCGCGTCCGTAACGGCAACCCGCTGGACCACCTGACTGGCATCCTTCATCGCAGGATGTTCCCCGACGATGCGCGGAAATCCATAGCGCTCTGAATATTCTTCGCGAAGCAGCAAATTCTCGCGCAGAAGGTCCTGCTGCTTGGCTGCGCGCTCCAGCAGAATTTTCAGATGATCGAGATCCACAGGCTTCTGGATGAAATCGAACGCGCCTTCCTTCATGGCCGTCACGGCTTCTTCGACCGAGCCGTACGCTGTGACTAAAATCACCGGCAGCGCGGCATCGGCGCGTTTCGCCTCGCGCAGCACGTCGATTCCAGATTGTCCAGGAAGTTTCAAATCCGAAAGAACGAAGAGATAACGCCGCGCGCGAACTTTCTCGATCGCGGAATTCCCATCGGGCGCCTCGTCCACAGAATAGCCGGAGCGCTCCAGAAACTTGCGAAGCATAGCGCGCAGTTCGGCTTTATCTTCGACGAGAAGGACCGGTTCCATTTCGAGAGCGCCTATCGTGCCCAGCCCGGATCCCCGCCGGACTTACGCAGGGCATCTTCAAGATCGGAAATCGCAGCTTTGTCCGCGGCAATATCAGCCTGCTTCTTATCGATCTTGGCCTGCTGATTGATGATGTCCGAGCGCGTCAAGTCCTGCTGCATTTGCTTCACGGGATCATTGGGATAGAAGCCCAATTGCAGTTTGCCCATTTCGCGCTGGAGAATCTCGAGGTCGGCTTGATCGCGTGCAAGCTTGGCGCGCACCTTGGCAAAACGATCGCGCCAGCCTTGTTCCTCTTGCGCGAGCGAGGGCTTGGCGGCGCCTGGCGCGGGCGGCGCGGCAGCCGAACCATCCGCAGGAGCCGCGTCTGCACCGATTACGTTGATGTTTCCGGAGTCGGGAATATTATCGTTGGTGAAAACTTTTGTGTTTTTCGGCTCAGTCTTCTTGGCTTCGCGGGCTTTGCGCGCCGCATCAGCGAGCGACGGAGCGGGCTGGCTAGGCGCCGGCGGCGGATTCTGCGGCGGTGCACTTTGCGTATTTTGCGCGGCCACACCGTAAGCGCCGAGCAGCACGAAAATTGCCGGAGCGACCATCAATCGTATGCGCATACACACCGCCTTTCTGGACCGAATGCCGGGATCACCTCTATTTTAGATGCGCCCAGCCGCTTGCACAAAGTCCGGGGCCACAGGAGCCTGTCGCAAAGGTAACCACAGGATGAATTCGGCCCCGCCATCAGAAAGATTGCGCGCTTCGACGGAGCCGCCGTGTTGCATCGCCACTTTTTGAACCACCGCGAGCCCCAGCCCAGTGCCTTCCGATTTCGTAGTGAAAAACGGCAGGAAAACTTTGGCCAAATCGGCGTTGGGGATACCGGGGCCATTGTCGGCAACGGAAATCCTCTGCCATTTGCGCCCAGCACGATCTTCAAATGCGCCCGAGATTGTGACGCGCCCTTGCGCTCCGCGACCAAGCGCCGCTTCGGCAGCATTGCGAGTGAGATTCAAGAGCGCCTGGCGCAGCAGCCCTTCGTCGCCGGGAACATCACAGAATTCTCCCGCAGTGCGAATCGCGCAACCCGGAACGGCTTCCTGGATTTCATCGGCAACGCGGAGCACCAGCGACTCCACCGGCAGCGTTTCATAAGAAAGCTCGAGCGGCTTAGCGAAACGCAGAAATTCGGTGACAACGTGAGTGAGCGCGCGTGTCTGCTCCAGGATGCGTTCGGAATTCTCGAGCAATTCTCCCGGCGGCGCCTCCTGATGGATCATCTGCGCATAGCCGGAAATCGTGGCCAGCGCGTTCTTGAATTCGTGAGCGATGCCGGCAGACATTTCGCCGAGCGCGGCTAGATTCTCTTTCCAACGAACTTGGCGTTGCAAGTCGGTCAGTTCGGTGAGATCGCTCATCAGGCAGAGCGCGCCGGTGATTAGTGATTCGCGCGCGGTCGCCGGGGATCCGTCACCAGAATCCGGTTGCCGAACATAATTGGGAACGACCCGGGCGATAGGAGAAATGGTCACTCCGAGTTGACGCACTTCGCCCGCGGGCGTCACGTGCCGAATTTCGCCGCGGTGAATGGTGCGCCCTTCGCGCAGGCAAGCGCCGAGCAAATTGGCGAGATCGGAATCCGGCTCGAGAACTTCGTTGTAGGCGCGGTATTGCAGGCCCTTCACGCCCAGCGCGGTTTCAGCCGCCGGATTTGCAGAGGTGATGGCGCCCTTGGCGCTCAGCAGCAACAGGCCCGTAGGCATATTGCGCGTGACTTCCTCGGTGATGCGCTCCGATTCGCGGGCGCGTTCCTGCTCGATGCGATGCAGCCGCGCCAGTTCGCGCTCTTGCGCGCGCAGCTTTTCGATCACCCCCTGCATCGACGCAGCCATGAACGCCGAGGGATTATCTTCGTTCGCCTTCGGGGCCGTCCAGTCGCCGCGCACGTCAGATTCGTGCGCGCGCAAAAGTTTGCGGATTGCCCGGCCGACGAACAGCACACCGCCAACGACGATCACGAAGGACACGCCGATGATTACGAGTGTCGTCGGTGAAATTGCGGTGTGCGCGGCCGGTGCGGATAAACCCGATGCAAATGCGAGTAGCGCGATGGCGGAGCGCAGCATGTCAACGCACCCTGAGCAGCGACATATACCAATTCACGAACGGAGTGCCATAAAACACGACGATCAGCGCCCCCGCGCCCAGAAAAGTTCCAAACGGAAGTTCGTAGTCCGTGCCTTTGCGTCGAATGGCGATGAACGCCACACCGATCACGCTGCCAAGAACTGACCCGAGAAGAATAGTGAGCACCGTGCGCTTAAGACCGAGAAACGCCCCCGCCATCAGCATCATTTTTACGTCGCCAAGTCCCATGCCCTCGCGCTTGCGCAATCGGAAATAACCTTCGGAGATGATCCAGAGAATGCCGCTGCCGAATGCGGCCCCGAAAATTGCGTCGACAAGCGAAATCACCGGCATTGGCGGTGGAAACGCGAAATAGCGTGCAGCGATCCATTGCGCAGCACCGTCCGCCGGCGGCAGGAAAAGGCTTAGGACCAGTGCGATCGCAAAACCGGTGAAATTGATTACGTCGGGCAGAATTCTTTCGCGCAGATCGGTGAAAACCAGCACCAGCAGCAGCGAAGCAAAGATCGCCCATTTCAAAGTTTCAAGCGTCATTCCGAACGCCAGATAGCAGATCAGATAAAGCGCCCCATTCAGCAACTCGACCAGCGGATACATCAGAGAGATTTTCGTCTGGCAGCCGCGGCATTTTCCGCGCAGAAGCAGATAGCTCACCACCGGAATATTGTCGTAAGGCTTGATCGGAGCGCCACATTTCGGGCACGCGGAAGCCGGCAGCACAATCGATTTGCCCGCCGGAATGCGCACGATGCAGACATTCAGAAAGCTGCCGATAAGCAGGCCGAGAAGAAACACGGCGCCTGCGATGAGAGGACCGGGAAGCATGCTTTCAATATGTCATAGCGATGGGTGCGCCTCAACCGGCGTACGGCGAGTAGTGCCCGAGTCTTAAACTTTGCGAACGCAGTTTCACCGGCGATGTGGCGCTGATCATTCGCGATTTCGGCATTCGTTGATTGGCGCGCGCTAGGCTATATTCGATGGCCTGATGATACGCGAATGGTACGAGCAGAAAATTCGGGCGTACGAGCACGGCCGTTGGGCGGATGAGAAAAATCGCAAGACGCTGCCTTTTGGCTGGGGCCTTGAATATATCGGCGGGCGAGCGAATGAGCCCGACCCTCGCGCCTTCCTGAATCAATTTGTGGACGAGACGCTGCGCACGAGCGATGTCTGGTTCGGCGCGCGCGGGCCTGAAGACTTCGTATTCACTCCCTCACGCGAAGATCGCGGCGAAGCTGGGGTCCTTACATTTACCAGCGCCATTGAATCCGCCTGGCCGGTGAACAACACCGTTCACGCTCGATTTTTTCCCGGGCATCACTGCGGTCCGGCGGTAGTGGTGATTGCGCAATGGAATGCCAAGTGGCACGAGCAGGTGGCCGTTTGCCGCTGGCTCCAACGCCTCGGGATTTCCGCGCTGCGCATGAGTTTGCCGTATCACGACCGCCGGGCGATTCCCGATCATCCCCGCGGCGACAACTTGGTGGCCCCAAATATCGGGCTCACGTTGCAGGCGAACCGCCAGGCAGTTTGCGACGTGCGTGCCTGTTTGCGCTGGCTGCAAGCGCGTGGCTACGACAAGTTGGGGATCGTAGGTACCAGCATCGGATCGTCGCTAGCTTTTTTGGCGTTGGCGCATGAGCCGCTGTTGCGCGCGAGCGTCCATCTGCACGTTTCCACGTATTGCGGCGATGTAGTGGCCAATGGCTTGACCACTTCGAATGTGTGGGAGCCGCTGCGTACGAAGGTCACCATCGAGGAATTGCGTCGTTACTGGTCGCCAATCAGTCCGTTTCCGTATATTTCGAAACTGGATGGGACAGGCAAGAAAGTTTTGGCCATCACCGCGGATTACGATCCCACGTTCTGGCCAGAACTTTCAGATCAATTTATCGCCGCGCTGCGCCGCGATGGCATTCGCAGCGAAGTGATGCATCTCCCGTGCGGGCATTATTCGCTAGGCGAGCCGCCGTTTAGTTACATAGCAGGATATCGCTTTGGCCAGTTTTTA
>Ga0209038_10000180_pt1 | contig 20266 bp, 19 predicted proteins | sample BogFormECP03_OM3_FD_188237 | JGI IMG/M metagenome (GOLD analysis project Ga0209038, IMG submission 188237) | Bog forest soil microbial communities from Calvert Island, British Columbia, Canada - ECP03_OM3 (SPAdes) (version 2) | ecosystem: Environmental > Aquatic > Freshwater > Wetlands > Bog ...
GCACAAGCTGCTCCGCGCCGCCCTGCGCGGCCTGGCCGACGCCCCGGTGCGGGTGCTGGCGACCTGGAATCGACGTCCCCCCTCCGATCCGCTGCCGGCGCCCGCGAACGCGCGGATCGTGGAGTGGGTGTCCTACTCGTGGACGATGCCCCGATGCGATGTCGTCGTCTGCCACGCGGGGCACGGCACGCTCGTCCGTGCGCTCGCTTCGGGCTGCGCCGTGGTCGCCGCTCCGGCGGTGGGCGACATGAACGAGAACGCGGCGCGGCTCGACTGGGCGGGAGCGGGCGTGCGCATTCCCCCGAGGTTCGTCTCGCCGCGTTTGGTGCGCTTGGCCGTGGAGCGGGCCCTGAGCGAACCCTCGTTTCGCATGCGGGCGCGAGAGATGGCGAACTGGGCCCGGTCACACGATCCCGGTGCGGCCGCCGCGCGGCTTGTCGAGCAGCTGGCGGCCTAGAAGCAAGCTCTGGGGGTGGGACTCGAACCCACAACCTTGACCTTAACAGGGTCCTGCTCTGCCGATTGAGCTACCCCAGATCGCCACTTTGCGCTATCTCTGAACGGAGCTGAAGCCGCTCTCCACCTCCGCGTGGCAATTAGAGCACAAGAGAATGCACTTGCGAACCTCGGCGCGCAGACGCTCGATGCTGCGCGCCATACCACCCTGGGCAAGCCCGAACTCCTTGGTCCCTCCATCGAGGTGGTGGAACTCCAGCGCCGCGGCGCACCGGTCATAGCCGCACAGCCGACAGCATCCGCCGGCTTCGCTGACGAGGATTGCCTTCACCTTGCGACGGCGTCGAACCACCGCTTCTTGACGACACTGCCTGCACCGGTAGTAGCCACGCGGTTCGCGCACATGGGAGCTCGCACCGTGATGTGGGCAATGGAGCGTCGCCACCGACAACCCTGCCTCACGTGCCTCGCGCGCGCCCTCGCGCGACGGAGCGCCCGTCCTACCCGTCGTACGGAGCCCATACCTCGCGAGCCAATGCCGCACGGTCGCCTTGCTGCGTTCGCTCGACGCGGCGATCTGCGCGATGGACAGCCCCGCGTCGACGAGCACCTCCAACTCCTCCCGCGCCAACCCTCCTCGAGCGACATGCTTCTCCCGATTCACGGCCACCAGTCCATGCTTGTTGACCCAGTAGCCGATCGTCGCTTCGTGCAGGCCGACGCGCCTGCCGATCTCGGCAAGCGAGAGGCCCTCGCTCAGAAAGCCCTCCAGAGACGGACGATCCATACAGGTATTTTCCTGCCCGCTTGGGACGGAACGCTACGAACATATGTTCGCCCGCCTCCTTATTGGATGCCTCTTTGTGCCCCTTCGGCGAGAGCGGCCTGCGCCCTCGCGCCGCCGCCCCCTCACCCCGCCCGATCCCCCGTCTCCTCGAGCACCTGCCCGTAGGCGCGGTCGAAATCGCGCTTGACCTCGGCGCGGCGCTGCGCCAGCTCGTTGACGTCGCCGTCCTGCTGGCCCCGCGCCTGGTGGATCTTGCGGTCCATGCGGGCCATCTCCAGCTGCAGGCGCTGCACCTCGAGCATCGCCGGCCGCGGGGCTTCGCGCCCGGATTGGACGATCAGCTCGGCCAGCAGTCCCTTCAGCTCCGGGTCCTCCTCGAGCCCCCCCTGGCCCGGGGGGTCGGCCATCGGCTCGGAGAGATTCCCGTCGCGCAGGTGCCTGGCCGCCCGTCGCAGGAGCTCACTGGCGAGATGCTCGTCCACGTCAAGGCTTCCAAGCGCGCGGGCGCCCTGCTCCGGGGAGGCGATGCACAGTGCGAGGAACTCCCGCTCGGTGTCCTCGCGCCGCGAGAGGCCACCGGCGGAGGGTCCCCCGGGACGTGTCCCGCTCGCCGGCCGCCCGGCGCTCTCGCGTTGACCACGAGTGCCGTCTGCGGCCAGCAGCCCCTCGGTGAGGCTCTCCGACAGGGCGAGCGCTCCGGAGACCATCCTCGTGAGCTCCATCCGCATGGCGCTCGGCGGCAGGGTGGCGAACACGGGGCGCAGCTCCTCGATCATGCGGTCGCGTCCCTCTGGGCTCGAGTGGTCGCCCCCCGCGAGCACCCGTTCGACCCGGAAACGCACGAACGGCACCGACTTCGCCACCGCCGCGCTCATCGCATCGGGGCCCTCGCGCTGCAGCAGGTCGGCCGGGTCTGCACCGTCCGGCAGCGCCACCACGCGAAGCTCGAGCTTGCGTTTGGCCGCCAGGCTCGAGGCCCTGAGCATCGCCTCCTGGCCCGCGCTGTCGGCATCCAGCGCGAGCAGCACCGTCTGGGCCATGCGGGCGAGCTCGCCCACCTGTTGGCCCGTCAGGGCCGTGCCCATCAGCCCGACCGCATTGCGCATGCCCGCCTGGTGCAGGGCGATCGTGTCGGTGTAGCCCTCGCACAGGACCACCTCCCCGGCACGCGCGGCGGCGGCGCGAGCGAGGTCTGCCCCGTATAGGTGAAGCCCCTTGTGGTAGACGTCGTTATCAGAGGTGTTCAGGTACTTGGGCCGCTGTTCCTCGCCCATCGCCCGCGCGCCGAAGCCCAGCACCCGTCCTCGGGTGTCGGTGAGCGGGAACATGATCCGCGAGCGGAAGCGATCGTAGGGCTGCCCGTTCTCTCTGGAGCGCTGCGCAAGGCCAGTTGCGTAGAGCTCCTCCACGGAGAAGCCGCCCGCACGCGAGGCCGTGAGCACCCGGTCCCAGGCGCTCGGGGCATATCCCACGTGGAACTCCCTCAGGATCTCCTTGCCCAGACCCCTCCCCTCCAGATACTCCCGCGCCCGGCCGGCCTCCGTCGACTCCCACAGGTAGCGTTCGTAGTAGGCGGTCGTGCGCGTGAGCAGCTCGAGCAGCCGCTCGCGACGCCTGCGGCGATCCGCGTCGCCCGGGTCCTCCTGCTCGCGCTCGAGCTCCACCCCGTAGCGATCGGCCAGCAGCTCGAGCGCCCCCTTGAAGTCGAGGCCCTCGGTCTCCTGGACGAACGTGAACACGTCGCCGGAGGACTGGCAGCCGAAGCAGTAGTAGACCTTCTGCGTGGGATCGATCCCGAACGAGGGGGTGCGCTCGTCGTGGAAGGGACACAGGCCCTCATACCGCGCCGGCCCCGCGCGGCGCAGCTCCGTGCGCGCGGAGACCAGCTCGACGAAATCGACCGCCTCGCGCACGCGGTCCTTGGAGTCGTTCGTGTACAGGGCCACGGCCGGCAACGCTAGCGGGCGAAGGCCTGGGGCACCTCGAGCTCCGTGAACTCCCTGATGCAGTAGCGATCGGTCATCCCCGCCAGGTAGTCGGTCACGCGCTGGGCCAGGTCGCCTGCATCGTGCGAGCCGCCGGGCATCAGCTCGGGGTGTTCGACGTAGTGCTCGAACAGCCGCCTCACCACGCCCGAGATCTTCTGGTGTTCATCGCGCACCGCCGGGCCGAGGTAGACGCGATCGAACATGAACTGACGCAGCGCGCTCATCGCCGCGCCGGCCTCTGAACCCTGAACGATGTCGCCGGCCCGCTCGGACTGCTCGACCATGTCGTGCACGAGCGCGTCGATCCGCTGCGATCCGCTCGAGCCGAGCACGGCGATCGGCTGCGCGGGCAGATCGGACTCGTGCAACAGGCCCGCGCGCACGGCGTCGTCGATGTCGTGGTTGATGTAGGCCACGCGGTCGATCACCCTGACGATCCTCCCCTCCAGCGTGCTCGGCTCCGGCGCACGGCTCGAGTGGCGGGCGATGCCGTCGCGGACCTGCTCGGTGAGGTTGAGCCCGGCGCCGTCACGCTCCAGGCGCTCGACCACCCGCAGCGAGTGCTCGTAATGGCGAAAGCCCACCCCGAAGCGCTCTCTCAGGCACTCGTCGAGCACCTCCTCGCCGATATGGCCGAACGGCGGGTGGCCGAGGTCGTGGCCCAGGCCGATCGCCTCGACGAGATCCTCGTTCAGGCGCAGCGCCCTGGCGACCGTGCGTGAGATCGTGGTGACCTCGAGCGTGTGCGTGAGGCGTGTGCGGTAGTGGTCGCCGAGGGGCGCGACGAACACCTGCGTCTTGTGGGTCAGCCGTCGGAACGCCTTGCAGTGGACGATCCGGTCGCGGTCGCGCTGAAACGGCGTGCGCAGCCCGCAGTCCTCCTCGGGACGCTCCCTGATCGGCGGGTATGAGCGTGCGGCGAGCGGCGACAGCGTCCTCTGCTCGAGCTCTTGCACGCGGGCAGCGAAGGAGGCCGCAACTGTGTTCTCTTCCGTCGCGATGCTCACTGCTCGATTGTGGCACTCCGCGTGGGCGCTACCCAGCGATCAGGACTCGTGTTTCCAATCTTTGCGGAGCGTCAGCTTGTTGATCACGTGGCTCCACTTTGTCTGCTTGGCGGGGTCCTCGTCATACACGGGTGCCGCATGCTCGGGCGGGTGCAGGCTTCGGGCGGAAGCCCCATCGATGCGCAGGTCGACGCCGTGCTCGTGGATCGATGCGATGTCTGCGGCCTCGACGAAGCGAATGTCACGACCGTGGGTCTTGATCAGCAGCCCGTGAAAGACGTCCTCCTCGGGAGCGCTGAGCACCGTCGCGACCGTTCCCACCTCCTCGCCGTCGCTGGCGAGCACGGGAACGCCCTTCTCAAGCACGCTGTAGGCGATCGGTTGGCCCTCGTCCATTGAGACCACACGATACGCCGTATCAGCCCGTGCGAGCCGCAGCCGGCATGAGCCGCAGGTGCGCATGGTGCTCGAGGGTCTCGGAAATCGCCCGCTCAACCTGCCACAGGGCCGGCTCGGGCGCCCCGGGCGCGTCTCCCAGCGGCCGTCCGAGCGCCTCGGTCATGAAGCGGTAGGCCTCCTCGGCCAGGGGAAACGATCCGGCCTCGCACGCTCCACACACCACGCCTCCGGCCGCCCCGGAGAATCCGACCAGATGCTCGCGCTCGCCGCAGGCCGCGCACGCGCCGAGCTGCGGAGCGAGGCCGGCGGCGAGCAGCAGCTTCAGGCGGAACGCCAGCGCACCCGTCCGTCCCTGCGAGGCGCGCCCGCCATCGGCGGCCTGCTCGTCCAGCAGCGACAGCTTCCGGCAGAGCAGGTTGAACACGCCTGGATGGGGCTCGGAGGTCTCGAACAGGCGGCCCACCGCGTCGCACGCCCGCGCGGCTGCATCCAGCGCCTGGGCATCGCCGCGCAGGTGGGCATGGCCGTCGACCGTCTGCGCGCCGGTGACCGTCATCAGCTCGCCACGCCCTTCATGCAGCTCGATGCGCAGGCGGAAGAACGGCTCAAGGCGCCCCCCGAAGCGGCTGCGCGCACGGCGTACCCCCTTGGCGATCGCGCTCAGGCGACCGCGATCGGGCGTGTAGAGGTGCAGGATGCGGTCGGCCTCTCCATAACGCATCGAGCGCAACACCACCGCCTCGGTCTTCACAGCTCGACTGGCCACACCCCCATGGTGATCGATGCGCCCGACGGCGCCGTCTTTCTCGACAGCGCCATATTGCTCACGCGCCTCAGAGGTCTGCGAGTGCCTGAGAGGGTCCCCTCAGCGCTTAGCGGGTCTCCGCAGCGCCTGAGACGGTCCCCTGGACCCGTGGCGCGAGCACCGTGCGCGACAGCTGCGGGTAGGTCGCGCGATAGCCCCGCCGGCGAGCGATCGGGGCGAGCGCGCCGAAGATCGCGCGCTGCACGCCCGGTGGCGGCCTGCGGAACACGATCACATCGGAGAACTCCTGCGCGAAGACAGCCAGCTGCAGCGGATGGGGCATGCCTTTGTCGTTCGTGTACCCGAGTCGCGCGAGGCCGAAGAGGGTCTCGATCATGTGCGCGAAGCGCTCGCCGGGCGTGACCTCCACGCGCACGCGTGCGTTGCAGTCTGAGGCATTCCACCAGTCGTGCCACACGCCCGCCTCGACGACGCCCGTTTCGCCCTCGCTGAGAATGCTCGTCTGCCCGTCGCGCTTGACGGTCAGCTGTCCCTCGAGCACGGTGAAGCGCTCGACGATGGCGGGGTGCACGTGTTCGCCGGCCACGCGCGCGCCGACGAGCGCCGTGAGCTCGGCCGTCGCACGGCCCTCGGGGTTCTCGTCGGGGAGCTCGAGGATCGTGGCGCGCTCACCGGTGACGGGGTTCTCGAACACCTCACCGACACGAATCGGCGTCAGGTCCGGCGCTCCGTTGGGGTCCGGGTGCGACAGGGGACAATCCTGACGGATATCCGATCTCGCGGTCAAGTGCAGCAGCGTCCTGCGCCGAGCCGCTGCCGCAGATGCGGAAACGTCCCGGTTCGAGGACGCACGGATCCGAGCAGGTTGGTGTCCTCTCTTTCATGAGGTTCGCCATCGTCTATGCGGCGAGTTGTCTCCGGGGAGAGCTCGACCGCTTTGTAGATACCAATGCGCACCAAGTCTCGAAAGAGAACAGGATGTTCCGCTGGTCGGCAGCCTCTCTTCCGGGTATATCGTTGTGTCGTGCGGCGCAAGCTCCCCGCAACAATGGGCAGCTTTTGGCTGCTGATCGGCGGCGCGGTCCTGGGAATCGTGCTTCTACTCGCGACTTCGGGGCTACCGCACGCGCTGGGGGGCGGGCTAGCGGGTGCTTGCCTCATCGTCGCCCTCCAGCTCTGGCGCCATCTCCGTCGCACGAACGGCTCGGATCCGAACTGACACACCACCCTGAGCAGGCGGCTATACTTTATGAAGTAATGAGCGACGTGACCGTGTATACGACGGAGCCGTGCTCCTTCTGCACTCGCGTGAAGGGCCTGCTGAAGGCGCGGGGCGTGGAGTTCTCGGAGATCAACCTGTCAAAGGACCCCGCCGGGCGCGTCGAGCTGGCGCAACGGACGGGGATGCTGAGCTTTCCGCAGGTGGTCGTGGACGGCGAGCTGCTCGGCGGTTTCACCGAGGTACAGGCCGCCGCGGACAGCGGCCGCCTGGACGAGCTCCTCGCCGCCTAGGGTTCCCCCGAGGAGCTAGGCCGGCCGGCCCGGTCGGACGGCTCTTTGCAGTCGCCGCCGCAGCCGTGGACGCGGCTGACAGCCCTCGCACACGTAGGTGCCGCGTCCGGCGACCACCAGCTTGACGATCTCCCGGCCGCACACGCCGCAGGGCTCACCCGCGCGAAGGTGGACGAGGAAGCGGTCCTGGAAGGAGCCGCGCACGCCGTCGGGGTGGCGGAAGTCATCGATGCTCGCGCCGCGAGCGTCGATGCCCGCCCGCAGGGCGTCCACCACCCCTTCGCGCAGGTCGGCGTACTGCGCGTTGGACAGGCGCCCGGCCGGGCGCAGCGGGTGGATGCGCGCGCGGAAGAGGGCCTCGTCGGCATAGATGTTGCCCACGCCGGCGATCCGCCGCTGATCGAGCAGAAGCGCCTTGATGGGGGTGCTGCGGCCGCGCGCGAGCTCGCGCAGGTGCTCGCCGGTGAAGCGCTCGTCAAACGGCTCGAGCCCCAGGCGCGCGTCGAAGAACTCCTCAACGGCGCTCGAGCCCAGCAGCAGCTCGCCAGTGCCGAAGCGGCGCGGGTCGACGATCACGAGTTTCCGCCGGATGCCGGGCGCGGCGAGCTCGAGGCGCACGCGCGTGTGCGGGGGCTCGGGATCGGGCTCGCACAGCACGACGCCGGTCATGCGCAGGTGCTGGGCGAGGTGAACGTCGTCCTGGAAGCTCCACAGCAGGTACTTGCCCCTCCTGCCCAGGGCCTCGATGCGCCGCCCGAGAAGCGCGCTCGTGAACTCCTCGGGAGCGATCGGCCGCGACCAGCGGGGATCGAGGATCTCCAGCCGCTCGAGCGTCGCACCCTCCACCAGCGGGGCGAGCTGGCGCCTGATCGTCTCGACCTCGGGAAGCTCGGGCATGGGCTCCTAGCTTATGAAGGCGGCTCCGGGGAGCCCTGCGGCCCCGCGACCGGTGAGCCAGGAAAGCGCCGTGGCGCCGACGTCCGCGAGTGGGCCATCGTGGCGCGCACCGAGCGCACCCGCGGCCTGCGCACCCTCTCCAGCGGCCCGCCTGCGCAGCATCTCTCCGGACAGCGCCAGCAGGGGCGCGTACTCGCGCGTGTGATCGGTGCCCGGGTGAGCTGGGTCGACGCCGTGGTCGGCCGTCACGATCAACAGGTCCTCGTCGCGCAGGCGCTCCAGGAGGACCGACAGATGGGAGTCGATCTCGCGCAGCGCGCGGTCGAAGCCGTGGATGTCCTTGCGGTGGCCGTAGAGCTGATCGGTCTCGATCAGGTTGGCGAACACGAGGCCCCGCTCGAGCTCGGAGAGCAGCTCCTGCACGCTGGCGAGCGCCCGTGCGTTGGTCTCGCCCGGATGCGATCGGGTGATGCCAACGCCGGCGAACAGATCGCCGATCTTGCCGACCCCATGCACCTCCATGCCGGCGCCCTGAATCTCCTGCAGATAGCTCCGGGAGGGCGGGGGCAGGGCGAAGTCGCGCCGTCCGGGCGTGCGCCGGAAGGCGCCCTCGGTGCCGGTGAAGGGTCGCGCGATCACGCGCCCGACGGCGTGCTCGCCGGTCATCTGCGCGCGCGCGGCTTCGCAGGCGCGGTAAAGCTCTGCGGGCGGGAGGCGCTCGACGTGCCCGGCCAGCTGGAGCACGGAGTCCTGGGAGGTGTAGAGGATCAGCGCCCCGGTGCGCAGGTGCTCGGAGCCGAAGTCCTCGATCGCCGCGATCCCGTTGTATGGGCGGTTGCAGATGACCGGATGGCCCATCGCCTGCTGCAGAGCCGCGATCACCTCCTGCGGGAACCCGTGAGGGTAGGTGGGAAGCGCCCGCTCGAGCACCACCCCCATCAGCTCCCAGTGACCGGTCGTCGAGTCCTTTCCCGGTCCCAGCGGGTGCAGGCGGCCATGGATCACGGGGTCATCCGCGGCGGGGACGCCCTCGAGCGGCAGGATCGACCCCAGCCCGAGCGCCGCGAGCGTCGGCAGCTCGAGGCCCCCAACCGCCTCGGCGAGGTGGGCCAGCGTGTTCGTGCCCTCGTCTCCATAGAGCGCCGCGTCGGGCAGCGCCCCCACCCCGCAGGCGTCCAGCACGAGCACGAGCGCTCGGCGCGGGCGCTCGCTCAACGGGTTGCCCGCGGATGAGCGCTGAAGTAGGCGTCCTTCAACCGCTCGGCGGACAGGTGGGTATATATCTGGGTCGTCGACAGGTCGGCGTGGCCGAGCATCTCCTGCAGCGAACGCAGGTCGCAGCCCCCGGCGAGCAGGTGGGTGGCGAAGGTATGGCGCAGGGTGTGCGGGCTCATCTTCTCGGCCAGGCCCGCGCTGCGGGCGTGGCCCTGGACGATCTTGTAGAGGCCCTGGCGGCTGAGGCCCGAGCCGCGGCGGTTGAGGAACAGCCGGGACTCCGCCCGGCCATCCAAGAGGGCGGGGCGTCCGCGCTGGCAGTATGCCTCGAGCGCCCTCAACGCCTGGCGGCCGATCGGCACGAGCCGCTCCTTGGAGCCCTTGCCCCGCGCGCACACGACGCCCTCCTGCAGATTCACGTCCTGAAGCTCCAGCCCGATCGCCTCCGAGGCGCGCAGCCCGCACGCATACATGATCTCCAGCAGCGCCCGGTCGCGCAGCGCGCGGGGGTCGGCGCCCTTGGGTTCATTCAAGAGGCGTGCGACCTCGTCGCGCGAGAGCACCCGCGGCAGGCGCTGGGACTTCGACGGCCCGTGCAGCTCGGCGGTGGGATCGTGCTCGATCACCCCCTCGCGCCGAAGGTGCCGGTAGAACGAGCGCAGGCAGGCAACCTTGCGCCCGATCGTCGCAGCCGCCACCGGCGCGGGTGCGCCGGCCAGCTCGGTCAGGAAGGCCGCGAGGTCGCCGTGCGTGGCCTCTGTGGCGCTCAGCCGGCGGCGCCGCAGGAAGGCGGCGAACTGCAAGAGGTCGGAGCGATAGGCTTCGAGGGTGTTTCGCGACAGGCCCCGCTCGAGCTCCATGTAGGCGAGGAAGTCGCTGAGCAGGCGCTCCATCTCGCTCGTCGGCGAGAGGATGGCGGTGTGCGTGGGGTTCACGCCTGAAGCTTCGCCCCCGGCGCCCGGGGTCCTTGGCGGTGCAACCTGCCGTTCAGGCGCTCAGGCGCCGGCGGGCTCGCCGCTCATGCACTGCAGGGCCAGCTCGGCCAGCGCCGTGCCGCCGGCGAGCGCCGCCGCGAAGAACAGCGGATCCTCGGTCAGCCTCCGCCCCATCGTCTCCGAGGGAAGGCCGCCGGCCGCATAGGCGGGGAGGTCGACGACCGCTCGGCGCCAGTCGTGACGGGTGATGCGCACGGGCCGCTCGACGTCCAGCTCGAGCGCCGGACGGACCGGCACCTCGCCGCCGAACACCGACCCCAGGCCCGCGCGCAGATCCGAGCCCACGGGCGAGCGCATGCCCGCGGGCAGCGCCACGGTGACCGGCTCGAGCAACAGGTCGAGCACGGTGAGGGTGTGGTGGGAGATGCCGCGGTGACGCGCGCGCTCATCTCCTGATGACATCCGCGCGACGAGCAGCGTGGAACAGCCGAGCGCCAGCGAGCAGTGGGCAGAGTCCAGCGCGGCCATGCCCCCGTGCCCGAGCGGCGAGGCGGATCCGACGATCCCCGGACCGGGGCCGCACACGGCTGCGCCCCAGCCGAGCGTGTGCAGGCCATGGTGAAGCGCCCCCGCGGTGGTGATCGCCTCTCCCTCGCCTCCGAACGCCGCCCCCGCCGTGAGGTGGCCGGCGAGCAGCCCGCGCTCGCGCAGGGCGCGGACCGTATGCGAGTGCCCGCCCGGCAGCGCGCCGCCCTCGGTCTGCACGTACCCCAGGGCGCTCCCCGGCGCGCCCTGCGCGAAGGCCCAGGCGACGGCGGCGAGCTGGCCGTGCAGCGCGAGCACCGCGACCGGCCGCTCGATCGGCAGCGCAAGACGCTCATCCTCGACCGGAGTGACGGTGTGCTGGAGGCTTGTGTAGTTGAGCTTCATCACGTTCGCCGCCTCCGCGCCGCCCCCCTCGAGCCCGCGCGTGAGGTTGACGTGGACGATGTCAAAGCCGCCCGAACCGAGCTCGAGGTCGCGCGCCTGCACGTTGACGATGACCTCATCGCCCGGCTCGGCCGGACCCAGGAGCGCGACGTCGACGATCGCCGGGCGCAGGCTCCCGGCGAGCTCGACCACGAGCTCCTGCTCTCCTCCCTCAGCTCCTCCGGCCTGACGGACCGTCGCTGGACGGAGCTTCAGCATCTCACCGCGGCCGGCTCAGGGTGCCGTGCACTGCACATCGACGTCCACGTCGCACTGGCACTCCGGGCGGTTGGCCAGCTCGTGCGCACGCGCGATCATCTCGGCCGCCAGCGTCTGCACGTGCTCGGGGTCCAGGTCTTTAAAGACGGCGTGCACATGCAGCGTGCAGGCCTCGTCCTGCGCGCTCGAGCCGGGCGGCTCGGCGGATGCGGCGTGCAGCCGCTGCCCGGCGAAGGCCTCGCTCACGATCGACCGGCGGGCGTCGGTTCGACGCCGCCCGGAGGGATGTCCGAGGCCGCGGGTGCCTGGTCGGGAAGGCTCTGACCGTCCGGCGCCGGGGCGGCACGCTCGAGGGCCGCGGCGATGAAGTCGCGGAACAACGGCGCGGGGCGCTCCGGGCGGGACTTGAACTCGGGATGAAACTGCGAGGCCACGAAGAAGGGGTGATCATCCAGCTCGATCACCTCGACCAGGCGCTCGTCAGGTGAGGTGCCCGACACCCGCAGCCCGGCGCTCTGCAGGCGTTTGCGCAGCAGGTTGTTGACCTCATAGCGGTGGCGGTGGCGCTCGTAGATGACCGCCTCGCCGTATATCTCCCGCGCCCGCGTGTCGTCGTGCAGCTTGATCGGATCGGCGCCCAGGCGCATCGTCCCGCCGAGGTCCGCTACCTCCTTCTGCTCGGGCAGCAGGTCGATCACCGGGTAGGGCGTCTCGATGTCGAACTCCGTCGAGTTGGCTCCCTCCATACCGGCCACGTTGCGGGCGAACTCGGCCACCGCGCACTGCATCCCCAGGCAGATGCCGAGGTAGGGGATCTGCCCCTCGCGGGCGACCTGGGCCGCCGTGATCTTGCCCTCGATGCCCCGCCCCCCGAAGCCGCCGGGGATGAGGATGCCATCGGCGCGCGCGAGCATCTCCCGCGCGCTCGCCCCGTCCGGCTGCGTGATGCTCGGGCTCGCCTGGGCCTCGGAGGCCTCATCCTCCGCGTCGTCCGCGGGCACTCCCGAGGACTCCAGACGCTCGGAGTCGAGCCAGTCGATCTGCACGCTCGCGTCCTGCAGCGCGGCGGCGTGACGGAGCGCCTCGGACACCGACAGGTAGGCGTCGGCGAGCTGCACGTACTTGCCCACGAGCGCGATCCGCACCGTGCGCTTGGCCCGTTCGGCCCGCTCGATCGGCTCCGTCCAGCTGGAGAGCTCGGGAGCGGGCGCCTCCACGCCGAAGTGGTCGAGGATGAAGTCGTCCACCCCCTGGGCGCGGAACACGAGCGGCACCTTGTAGATGTCCTCCACGTCGCAGGCCGAGACGATCGCCTCCGAGGGCAGGCTGGCGAACAGCGCGATCTTCTTGCGGATCTCCTGCGAGAGCGAGCCCTCCGAGCGGCACATGAGCATGTCCGGGGCGATGCCGATTCGCCGCAGCTCGTTGACCGAGTGCTGGGTGGGCTTGGTCTTCAGCTCGCCGGCATGGCCGATGTAGGGCACGAGCGTGAGATGGATGAACATGCAGCGGCGGCGCCCGACGTCCACGGGGAACTGGCGGATCGCCTCGAGGAACGGCAGCGACTCGATGTCGCCCACCGTGCCGCCGATCTCGGTGATCACGAAATCCACATCTGAGGACTCGGCGATCAGCGCGATCCGCTGCTTGATCTCATCGGTTATGTGCGGCACCACCTGGACCGTGCCGCCGAGGTAGTCGCCGCGGCGCTCGCGGCGGATCACGGTGTCGTAGATCCCTCCGGCGGTCACGTTCGAGGCACGGCTGGTGTTGGCGTCGGTGAAACGCTCGTAGTGGCCGAGGTCGAGATCCGTCTCGGCGCCGTCCTCTGTGACGAAGACCTCGCCGTGCTGATAGGGCGACATGGTGCCCGGATCGACGTTGATGTAGGGGTCGAACTTCTGCAGCCCGACGGTGGCGCCGCGCGAGACGAGCAGGCGTCCGATCGACGACGCGGCGATGCCCTTGCCCAGCGAGGAGACCACGCCGCCGGTCACGAAGATGAACCGGGTCTTGCTTGGCGCCTGCGCGTGGCGGTCGGAATAATGCGAGGTCATGAGGGCCTGCCCCAGGAGTCTAGTTCGCGCAGCCCCGGAATCCGCTCGATCAGCTCGGAGATCGACCACAGCTCGCCGTAGAGCGTGATCGCGACGAGCAGCGCGAGCGCCACGAGCTGGCCGGTGCCCGACAGCGTGAGAACCAGCCACAGGCCCGCGAGCGCTCCCAGCAGGTTCGCGCCGGTGTCTCCCAGCATGGCCCGTTCGCGCAGGTCGTAGAAGCCCGCCACGAGCGCCGGCGCGGTGAACAGCCCGAGCGACCACAGCGGGCGCACGTCGAGCGAGCCGATGCCCAGGCAGGCTCCGAGCAGCACGAACACCTTGGTCGCCCGCCCGGGACGCAGATCGAGGAGGTTGAAGACGTTCGTGGCGAGCACCAGCACGGCCACCGCCAAGAGCCAGCGCGCGTTGGACAGGCCCAGGTAGGCCATCGTGAACAACGCCAGTCCGAGCGAGCCCGCGGCCTTGAGCGCTCCGGTCGACAGCTCTCCCCTGAGCACCGCCGCCCCATGGCCGCGCCAGCCGCGGTGAACGGCGCCACCGGCCCCGTCCGCGCGGGCCTCTCCGAGCGTGTCATCGATCAGACCGAGGGCGCTGACCCCGAGCGCGTAGGCGGCGATCGGGAGCACGTCGGGGTGAAACACCGCGACCGAGGCCAGCTTCTGAAGGAGCATCAGCGGGATCAGCGCGATCAGCGCCGCCGCCGGCGTGAGCACGCCGAATGGGCAGGGGAGCCGCCGCGAGCGGTAGTTGGGCCTCGTGTGGCCGCCCGCGCTGAGCGCGCGCAAGAGCGCGGGCGCGAGGATCGCGGCACTCGCGAGCGCCACGATGAAGGGCAGGGCGTGCACGCCTTGACGCTAGCGCCGGACGCGGATACGACTACGGCTGGGTGCTCGTGCCGCCGACGTTGGGCAAGAGCGAATCGGCGCTCGGCTTCGTTCCGTAGGCGCCGTGGGAGCCGCCGAGGGCGTAGATCAGGGCGGCCTGGCCGGCGGTCGTGTCGAGGTCGTCGACGCTCGAGATGTCCTGACTCTCGTACCAGGGCACCTGGGAAGGTTCGGTACCGGTCAGCTCAACGCCCACGGTCGGCACCCCCACCGCCTGGACGCCGTCGATCAGACCCGACTGGAACGCCGCGCTGGCCCTGCTCTCTTCGGTGCTCATGCCGGTGGGGTCATCGCGCATCACCACCAGTCCTTCAAGCTTGCCGAGCTGTCCGTCGAAGGCGCTCAGCAGCCGGGTGCGAACGCGGCTCAGAAGCTCCCGGCTCACGAGCTGACCGCCGCTGACGAGCTGCTTCCCGACGAGCACACCGAACTGCTCCACGAGCTGAGCATCGACTTCGCCGGCGCCGGGGCCGGCCGCAGCGGTGGCGCCCGCCGAGCCGGCCGAGCCGGTCGAGCCGGCCGGAGCGAGCGCAGCGTAGTGCGTCCCCACGGACTCGCCCGCCAGGCCCGTGAGATCGAGCGGCTCGCGCACGGCCACGACCGTCACGAGGTTTCCGCCGGCCTGGGTGACCGCATCGCGCACGAGGTCGTTGATGTGGTCGGAGGTGCCTCCGAGGAACACCAGTCCGATGTTGCGCCCGCGCAGCAGCCCGTGGACGGCTATCGGGTAGAGATCGCTCGTGAAGGCTTCCTCGCTGGTGAGCTGGGTTTGCAGCTGACTGACCTGGCTGTGGGCGTCGCCCAGTTCCGAGCTCAGATCGTGGACGATGCCGCTCTTGGCCGAGGACACGAGGTCGGAGTCGCCAATCGCCACGCCGATGACCACGCCCAGCGCGAGCGCGAGCAGGACGGCGGCGAGAGAGAGCGCGTGGTAGCGATAGTCGAACATCGGGGGCTGCGCCGGACCTGGGCCTCAGCCGCCGGAGATGAGCGGGCCAAGACCCCCCGCTCGCATCTCGGCCAGCAGCTGCAGCTTCGTCCACAACAGGTCGACCACGTCGCGCAGCGCGGGGGTCAGGGCGACGACTGCGATCATCGCGATCAGGCCGGCCGCGAGCACCACCAGCAGCGGCGTGAGACCGGGCCGGGGCTGGTAGAGACGGCTCACCCCCTTGGCATCGACGAGGATCTCGCCGATGCGTAGGCGGGTGAGGAACGTGGAGGACATGCCTTTGCGGTTGCGGTCGAGGAACTCGACGAGATTGAACTGGGAGCCCACCGAGACGATCAGGCGGGCGCCCTTCTCGGCGGCGATCAGAAGCGCCACGTCCTGGCTCGTGCCGGGGGCGGGGACCAGCTTGAACTGCAGGCCCAGCTCCTCCAGGCGGTGGCGACCGGGAGCGCGCCCGTCGGGGTAGGAGTGCACGACGAGCTCGGCACCGCAACGCAGCGCCGCCGCGCCGGCCGAGTCCATGTCGCCCACGATCATGTCCGGGGTGAGGCCCGCCTCGAGCACGGCGTCAGCGCCGCCGTCGACCGCGACGATCACGGGGCGCATGTCACGGATGAACGGCCGCAGCGCGCGCAGGTCGCGCTGGTGCCCGACGCCGCGGACGACGACGAGCGTGGAGCGGTCACGAAAGTCGGTGGCGAAGCGGGGCAGCTCGATTCTGCCGGCGAGCAGCTCGCGCTCCTCGCGCATGTGCTCGATGGTGTTGTGGGCGAAGCGCTCGAGCGCTTCGCCGATCTCGCTCCGTCTGGCCTCTGTTTCGGTGCGCACTCGTGCGAGGTCGAGCACGTCTCCGCGGGCGAGCACCTCGCCGGCGCGCAGCACCTCGCCGCCCGCCGGCCGGCCGGTGATGATGCCGGCGCCATGGGTCGTTCGCACGAGGATCGGATCCCCGTCGGAGAGCTCCTGGAACAGCGAGTCGTCGGGAAGGTCGACGAGCAGGATGCCCGCTTCCACCAACAGCTGGGGGCCGAGGTTCGGGTAGGAGCCTCCCGAGGAGGGGCTGCAGTTGAGCACGGCGACGGTACCGGCCGCGATCAGCTCCTCGGCCGAGACGCGGTCGATATCGAGGTGGTCGATCAGCGCGACCTCTCCCCGCTCCAGATGTTTGACGAGCAGCTTCGTCCGCCGGCCGAGCCGCGCGGGGCCGGTGACGGCGCGGGCGGGCGGCGCCTTTCGCTCGAGCGCTGGCGGCGGCTTCGCCCCGCCTTCGAGCGGCGCGCTGGTTCGTGTCGCGGCCATCTCTAAGCGAGAGTAACGACCGCGGGCGCGGAGCGCACCGTGTGGGATGCAAAGGGCGCTCAGGCTGCGCGACGCAGGTCCCGCGCATGACGGCGCGCGGCGACGTCGGCGGTGTCGGCGCCGAGCATGCGCACGAGCTCGGATACGACCTCGCGCTCGGCGAGCTGGGTGACGGTGGCGCGGGTCGGCTCGACGGCGGTGTCCTTGGCGATCGTGAAGTGGCGATCGCCGAGCGAGGCGATCTGGGGCAGGTGGGTGATGCAGAGCACCTGCCGGCCCTCTCCCAGCTCGCGCAGCCTGGCCCCCACGGCGCGCGCGGTGTGGCCGCCGATGCCCGCGTCCACCTCGTCGAACACGAGCGTCGAGTCGGGCGAGGCGGCGCTCGAGGCGCCCATGATCGCGAGCATCACTCGCGAGAGCTCGCCGCCGGAGGCGATCTCGCGCAGCGGGCCGGCGGGCACGCCGGGGTTGGGGGCGATCATGAACTCGACAGCGTCAGCGCCGGAGGGCCCGGTCTCGGAGGCGGTCAGGAGCACCTCGAAGGTGGCCTCGCCCATCGCCAGCGAGGCGAGCTGCTCACGCACCGAGCACGCGAGCCGCGGCGCCGCCGCGGCGCGGGCCAGGCGCACGGCCTGCACGTGTCCGCTGAGCGCCGCATGCGCCTCATCGAGCTCCTGCTCGGTGCGCGCGGACTCGAGCTCGGCGCCCGCAAGCTGATCGCGCCGTGTGCGGGCGCGGGCGCCGTGATCGAGAACGGCCTGGATGCTCCCGCCGTGCTTGCGCATCAGGCGCTCGATCAGCTCGAGGCGCTGTTCGACCTCCTCGAGTCCCCCCTCCTCGCCCTCGCGGCCGTAAACGTCGGGCCCCTCGCCGTAGCGGCGGAGCTCAGCCGCGAGGTCTTCGGACTCGATCAGGAGCGCGCGCAGGCGCTCGGCGAGCAGGTCGAGGTGCTGATCGACGCCGGCGAGCGCGTCCAGGCGCGAGGCGGCCGCTGCCATCAGCTGCGTGGTCCCCGCCGACTCGGAGGGCTCGGGCGCCAGCGCCTCGGCGCCCGCGCCGGCGGCCGAGCGAATGGCGTCCAGGCGGCGCAGGCGTTCGCGGGCGCCGAGCAGCTCCTCATGCTCCTGCGGGGTGGGCGCGGCGGCGTCGATCTCTGAGAGCTCGTACTCCAGCAGGTCGAGCTCGCGCTCGCGCGACCCGGTGAGCTCGCGCAGGGCGTCCAGCTCGCGCTGCAGGCGGCCGGTCTCGGCGAAGGCCTGCGCGCACGAGTTCAGCAGCTGCTGGTGCTCGGGGCCGCAGAGGGCGTCGAGGATCTGCAGCTGGGCCGTGGCGAGGGTGAGCTTGCGGTGCTCGTGCTGGCCGTAGAAGGACACGAGCGTCCCGCCCAGGTCGCGCAGCTCTGAGACGCTCACCGAGCGCCCGTTGAGGTAGGCGCGCGTGCGCCCGTCCGCGCTCACGCGGCGTGCGAGCACCACCTCTGCAGCGTCGGCGGGCAGGCGCTCGGTGAGCTCCCCTGCGAGATGCTCGGGGATGTCAAAGACACCCTCGACGTAGGCCTCGGCGGCTCCGGGGCGCACGATCCCCGATCGCACGCGTCCGCCGAGCAGCAGGTCGAGCGCGTGGGCGAGCACGGTCTTGCCTGCGCCGGTCTCGCCGGTGAGGACGTTCAACCCGGGGGTCAGGGACAGCTCGGCCCGCTCGATCAGCAGCAGGTTCTCGACGCGAAGCTCACGCAGCACGGGCTCAGGTCTAGCAGCGCCCGCCGACGGATCGTCGGGCGCGGGGATATTTTTTCAGGAGAGCCCCTCCGGGGCTCACGCGTGTCGCACGGCGAAGATACCGGCCGGGCTACTGGACAGGGATGACTATAAGGGACATAATTGGTGGGTACGGTCTATGGACGGGCCGTTCCCGAGGACCTGAGCCCCCATACACTCGTCCGCCAACCGGCATGGCTGCCAACCATCTTAATCCGCATTCTGGCCCGCCCACGCCGGGGCAGGTGGGGTGCCTGTCGGCACAGGCGCTCGGCGAGCGGTTGGTGGAAGAGATCAACCGCGCCGGCCGCCACGGCACCCCTCTGAGCTGCCTGCTGGTGGTGGTCGACAACATCGAGGAATTCTCCCGCGAGCAGGGGGGCGATCTCCCCGACCAGGTGTTCGCGTACCTCGCGAGGGCGCTGGAACGGGAGCTGCGGGGTTTCGACCGGATCGGCCGGCCCAGCGACACCGAGCTGATGCTGCTGCTGCCTGGTGCGGACGGTCCGCGCGGGGAGATCGTGGCCAAGCGCGCGCTCGAGCGTATGCGGACGATCAAGGTCGAAGCCGAGGGCGTGCGCCGGCCGCTGCGCGTCTCGGTGGGGCTGGTGTCGTGGCGCAGGGACGTCAGCGCAGAGAAGCTGCTGGCGCAGGCGCGCGCCGCCACGCAGCGCGAGCAGGCCGAGGAGGCCGCGGCGGAGACCGCCCCGGTCGCGCCGCTGAGGAGTGCCTCGCCGCCCGCGCTCGGGCGGCCCGGCCCTTCATAATCACGCTCAGTGCTGTCCGGGTCAGAGTTGTGGCTTTTGAGGCTGATGGCCGATCGGGGTCTCGCGCTGCTGGACGCCGCCACCCTGCTGATCGTGATCGAGGAGCGCGGCGAGCTGCGGGTGGCGGCCGCGAGCGGCGAGGGCACCCCGCGCGTGCGGATCGTGCCAGTCCAGGGCAGCGCCCTGGGGGCGCTGCACCTCGCCGGTGAGTCGGTGTCGCTGGATCGACCGCGCGGCCAGGAGGCGGCGTGGCTGCAGGAACTGGGTCTGGAGGCTCGGGCCGCGCTCGCGGAGCCGCTGAGCATGGAGGGCCAGGGAGACGGCCTCGTGATCGCACTGCGCAGCGAAGGCGGCTTTCGCGCCCCCGACCGCCAGGCGCTGAGCGCGTTCGCGGCGAGCGTCGCGCAGAGGCTCGCAGCGGAGCGTTCGGTGGAGATCGAGCGGCTGCGCTACGGCATGGAGGCCCGCGAGCACGAGCGCACCCGCTGGGCGCGGGAGATACACGACGAGAGCATTCAGGGTCTCGGCGCGCTGCGCATGAAGCTGGCCAACGCGCGCGACGGTCGCGACGAGCAGATGATCAGCGACACGGTGCAGGCCGTGCTGGAGGGCCTTGACGGTGAGATCGAGGGGCTGCGCCATCTGATCACCGAGCTGCGGCCCGCGGCGCTCGACGACCTCGGGCTGGAAGCTGCCCTGCAGGCGCTCGCCCGGCGCGCCCAGGCGATCGATGGGCTCGCAGTGCAGATCGAGTTCGACCTGCACTCCGCAGAGGACCGGGTCGCGGAGGACGGTGGGCGGCGTCTGGACCCCGAGCTCGAGAGCACGATCTACCGGATCGTCCAGGAGGCGCTCACGAACGTGGGGCGCCATGCGCAGGCCACGACGGCGCTCGTGAGCGTCACTCGGCGCGATGGCGTCGTCCGCGCCTCGGTGACCGACGACGGACGGGGACTGCCGGATGCGGCCCGGCTCGGCCCGCGGGGCGACGGCCTCGAGGGTGGATTCGGAACCTCCGGCATGCGCGAGCGCGCGGAGCTCGTGGGTGGCGAGCTCGAGCTCGCCCCGGCGCCGGGCGGTGGGACCGTCGTGCGCCTGACCGTGCCCCTGGCCGGGCGCCCGGCTCTCGGCTAGTCCGCCAGGCCGAGGCGGCGGACGTAGGCGGTTATCTCCGCGCGCGAAGAGAAGCCGAGCTTTTCGATCGCACGGGCCCGGTAGGTCTTGACGGTACGCTCGGCCACGTCGAGCTGCTCTGCGATCTCCGGATTGGTGAAGCCGGCGGCGATCAGCCTCACGACCTCACGCTCACGGGCGCTCAGCTCGACGTCGTCGCTGGCCTGGTGGTCTGTGGCCATCAGTGCGCCCAGGCGCGGATGCAGGTAGTTGCCCCCGGCCAC
>Ga0209038_10000181_pt1 | contig 20151 bp, 16 predicted proteins | sample BogFormECP03_OM3_FD_188237 | JGI IMG/M metagenome (GOLD analysis project Ga0209038, IMG submission 188237) | Bog forest soil microbial communities from Calvert Island, British Columbia, Canada - ECP03_OM3 (SPAdes) (version 2) | ecosystem: Environmental > Aquatic > Freshwater > Wetlands > Bog ...
TCGAACACCCGGCGCCGCTCATCCGCGAGGCATTCCGGATCGGTGAACGCGCGCCGATTTACGCGAAACAGTCCCGCATCGTGATCATCTAAGATGTAGCTGTCGGCCGACTTATCCATGACGCTTCTCCTAACTCTGCTCCGGGGGATTCCACGCCCAGTAACGCGCAATCGCGCCCGCATCGACGCGAATATCGGTTCCCGTGATCATGCCCGCGTCATCTGACGCCAAAAAAACCGCGGCCCTGCCATAGTCGCTGGGACTCGGCAGCTTTTGCATCGGTACGCCTTTCCGAAAAGGCTCGAAAGCATTCCTGAGTTGATCGCCGCCGCTGCGAACTTGCCGCCCCCACCTTGCTGCGCGCTCGATCGACTCCGACGGATCGGTCGCAGTCGGCGTAAGACTATTAACGCGAATCCCGTGCCCGACCAGTTCCATCGCCGCCGATCGCGTGAAGTTCAACAGCCCGCTCTTGCCGGTGCAGTACGCGATATTGTTCGGCTCGCCCTGATGCCCCGCGGTCGAAATTATATTGATGATGGCGCCCTTGCGTCCCTGCTCGATCATCGACTTCGCGACATGCTTGGTGAACAGGAACGCGCCGTCGAGAATTATCTCGAGCTGACGCCGCCACTCATCCAGCGGCATCTCGATCACGCCCTTCTTGTTGAAGATGACGGCGTTGTTCACGAGGATGTCGATGCCGCCGAACGCCTCGCGCGCCGCCGCGACTGTCGCGATCACTTGGCGCTCGTCGGTGACGTCGCACGTCACTGCTATCGCGCGTCCGCCGACGCTCTTGATGTAGCGCGCGCAGTCCGCGCCATTCTCAGCGCGCGCATCGACGCACACGAGCGCGGCGCCTTCAGCCGCAAGGCCTTCCGCGATTCCGCCGCCGATATTCGGACTGGTTCCTGTTACCAGCGCAACTTTTCCGCTTAGCTTCATCTGGTTCAGCGCGGCGGCGGCGCCGTCAAAAAACATTTCGACGAATTAAAAATCCATGTGTCGATGAATTCCGTCTCCGCCGGCTTGCGCTTCAGCTCTGCCAGCACGCCCGCCAGGCACATCCAGTTCAGAATTTCCTGCTGCCCGCTCGCCTCGACCGACGCCGCCGGATAATTACGCCACGCGTCGTAGTTGCCCGAGCGCAATGCCTCGAACAGCGTCCGGTCCGCGGGAGTGTCGGGATAGAGAAAATGATTCTTGGCCGTCAGAAACGCGTGCGACCAACCCGACGACGCCATCAGCGCGACCCGCCACGGACTGTTCGCGAAAATCCGCGCCGTCGCGGCGCCGAGGTCGAACAATCGCCGCGGCGTCGGCGCCGGCGGATCGAGCTGCGCTTCCGAGGGCGGATTTTCGAACGCGGGCAGACCGCCACGCTGCGCGATCACCCTGCGCCCGTAGCAATTTATCTCGAACGGAATGATCGGATACGAAAACCCTTTCCGATCGTAGTCGAGGAACATCACGGCGTTCGCGAACGCGTGCCCCAGCGGATGATGCAGCGGCTTGTACGAGTAAGCAGTGTCGAAACCCGCCTCGATCAATCCGCCTGCGAGATACTTCGCCGCCGCGACATTGCCCGCCACGCGGACCTTGCGGTCGTGCGGCTCATGCCACACGTTATGCGCCGGCGGCGCGAACTCGAACGCCTCGTGCGCGTAGATGCAGTAGGGCGGAATCACATCCTCGCGGAAATTTTCGTACTGGTCGTCGCCCCACACGACGATGAAGTCGGGACGAAACGCGTCGATTTGCGCGCGCGTCCTGCGCAACGACTCCACCAGCCGCTCGCGATGCGCCCGCGCCGCGGTCGTGCCCTCGTCGTTGCCCCATTCGGCGCGCATCGGCTCCGGCCAACCGTCGACGCTGCGAAATTTTTCCGGCAGCCGCGGGTTCTGCAGCATCCGCTTCAGAATCCACGACATCGTTTCGTCGCTGCCGGCCAGGGGCGGGTAGTGAGTTATTCCAACCGCAAGAATCTCACCCATCTCGATATCCTCCGCCGCCCGTCAGGCGCGGCCGCTGTCGCCGTGAAGGATCCGTTTGTCGTATAGCGCGGAAACCCCGGTCTGCGGAACCCTCGCCCGCACCGGCCCGTTCATCCGCGCATGCACGCGCATCAAATGCCTGCTCAACAGTTTTCCAGCCGTGTCCGCATCGCGCGCCCGCAAGCTTTTGAGTATTTCGCGACGCCGCTCGACCAGGTCGTCAATCGGCGCCGGCTGCCTGGCCTGGATGAGCCCCGAAAGAACCTGCGCAATTCCGTGCGTGAGAAAGCGCAACATCTGATTGCCGGTGGCGGCGGCCAGCAGATCGTAGAACTCGGTAATCACGTTGAGGTTCTTGTAACCTTCGCGCCGCGCAACCGCCGCCTCGACCCGATCGATGTCGCGCTCGATTGCCGCGAAGTCCGCCTTGGTGCCGCGCTCGCAGGCGAGGCGCGCGACCACCTCGGTCAGCAGGATGCGCGCTTCGGTAAAATCGCGCATCGAAATCCGGCCCAGGTCGAGCATGCTCTCGAACGACTGCGTCATCGGCGCGCCGGCCTCGAGCATGAAAGCTCCGCCCTTCGCGCCCTTGCGCAATTCGATCAGGCCCGAGACCTCGAGCGTTCGCAGCGCTTCACGCACCGCAGCACGGCTGACGCCGAACTGTTCCGCCAGGTCGCGCTCGGCCGGCAGCTTGTCGCCGGGACCGATTTTGCCAAGCGAAAGCTGTCCACGGATTTGTTCGCAAATCTCCTCGAACAGGCGTGTGCTCCGAATAGGTCCAAAGCTGATGCCAGCTGATACGCTCATGCCGCGGACTATATTGGTCTGACCAATCGAATGTCAAGCCATTCGTACAAGGCCGGCTTTCAAACGGGGCATTTGAGGAAGACACCCAAACGCGAGCAGCAATGATAGGGGATGGCGAGGAAATTCGGGGCAGAAAAAAAGTGGGCCAGTGTCGCCTGTGGACACCAGCCCGCCTCACCGAACTGGAGGAAGGGCACCCTAATTCCCGCGGCATTCCTCCCTCGGCTTCTACACATTGTATTAAAAATGTCGCACGCATGTCTAGACCGGAACGGTATCCAATTTGACGGCCAATTTCGCAGGAATTTTGCCTGCGGCGTCGCGCTGTCATCCCTCGCGGTGAAGGATCCGTTTCTCGTAAAGCGCCGCGATCCTCGCCTCGGAATACCCCAACACGCCGGACAACACGGCAGCATTGTCCGCGCCCAGCGCCGGTACATAGTCGCGCGCCTGTGCTGCAGCGTTGCCGAATTTGAACGCCGGATTCGGCACCTTGAGCGGGCCCGCGCCGTCGTCGATCACTTTGAAACTCCCGCGCTCCGCGAGATGCGGATGCGCCAGCGCCTCTCGCACCGTGTAATACCGCGAGCACGGCACGCCGCCGGCAGATAGCGTCGCCTCGCAGTCCTCCGCCGTTCGCGTTGACGCCCACTCGTCGAGCATCGAAACCCACTTCGCCCAATTCGCCGCGCGTGCTCGCGCCGTGGCGAAACGCTCATCGTCCATCCATTCCGGATGTCCAGTCGCTCGCGCCAAATCGACGAAGTTGTTTTGCTTCACCGCCGCGATCATGACGAACCCGTCCTTCGCTCGCGTCGGCTGAAAGGTGGGCGCCCGCCTCGTCTGCGGAAACTGCGCCTCCTGGAACTCATAGATGAGCATCCCCAGCACGCCGTCCATCATCGACAGATCGATGCTGTCGCCGCGCCCCGTCCGCTCGCGCGCCAGCAACGCCGATTGAATGGCGCCGAACGCGTAGGTCCCGCCCAGCACGTCGCCGACAAAGATACCGGTGTTGAGCGGCCGCTCGAGTCCCTCCTGGTAGCCGAGGTTGACCAGGTCGAAACCGCTGGCCGCGTGGAGCATAGGCGCATAAGCGCTGCGCGTCGCCCACGGCCCGCTCTGCCCAAAACCCGAAATCGCGCAGTACACGATTCGCGGATTCAGCCGCTCGAGCGTCGCGTAGTCGAGTCCCAGCCGCCGCATCACGCCCGGCCGCGAATTCTCGACGACTACGTCCGACTTCGCCGCGAGCTCCCGCACCAGCTCGACGGCGCCCGCTTGCCTCAGATCGATCGCGAGACTCTTCTTGCCGCAATTCAAATGAGCGAAGTACGCACTCTTGCCCGCGCGAATCGGCGGCTGAGTGCGAATGAAATCGCCCTCGGGCGGCTCGACCTTGATCACCTCGGCGCCAAGGTCCGCCAGCAGCCGCGTGCAATACGGCCCCGATACGATGGTCGTAAAATCGAGCACGCGCACGCCGCTCAGGATTTCGTTATTCACCGGCCGCCTCGGCGCGATCTTTTTCTTTCATCAGCGACAGGTAGTGCCGATTGAGCCGCTCGAGATGCTGCTCCATCTCCTCGACCGCCGCGTCGCTCTCGCCCGCTTCAAAGTGCTTCATGAACCGCCGCCGCGACGGAATCACCCACGGATTTCGCTTCTGCCCAATCGCGCGAATGAAGTGCTGCATCACGTCGATCAGCGCGTCCATCACGATCACCATCACCGGATTCTTGGTCGCGCGCGCGAGGATGCGATGGAACTCGAGATGAATCGCCGCCTGGTCGTAAAAATCAATCCTATCGCGCACCGCCCGCTCCGCCGCCGCAATGTTCGCGTTGAGCGCCTCGATATCCTCCCGCGTCGCCCGCTCGCTGGCCGTGCGCACGGCAATCGATTCGATCATCACGCGCGCCTCGGTCAGATGCTCCGGCTGAATCGCGCCGAGGTGAAACATGTCGCGCAGCCCGGTGATTACCGCTTCGCCCGTGCTCTCGCGCACGAACGCTCCGCCGGTCGCCCCTTTCTGCAAGCGCAACAGCCCGGCGTTCTCGAGCGATCGCAGCGCCTCGCGCAGCGTGTTGCGCGACACGCCGAACTGCTCGGCCAGCGCCCGCTCCGGCGGCAGCCGATCGCCGGCCCGCAGCCGCCGATCTGAAAGTTCTTTGCGAATCTGATCGGCGATTTCCTCGAACGCGCGCAGGTTGCGGATGCGGCTGAACTCCGGCCGCCGCGGCGTCACCGCCCGCGCCGACTTCTTGCGCTTGACTTTCGTGCTGCTCCTGTGTTCCATTGGTTCAACCATTGATCATCCTGAACGCGAGGCCGCACAATGTCAAGCGGCCGTTTGAAAACGGAGGAACCAGTCCGTGATTTCTTTTGAACTCACCCAGGAACAAAAGCTCGCCCAGTCGATGGTGCAGGAGTTGGCCGCCGCGCAGCTGCGGCCCGCCGCGCGCGGCGCCGACGACCGCGAAGCGATCCCGTCGTCGATCCTCGACCAGCTCTGGGCGACCGGAATCGTCCAGTCGCAAGCCGAAGCCGGCTACTCGCCGTCGTTGAACGCGCTGCTGCTCGAGGAACTCGCAGTGGCCGACGCCGCCTTCGCCATCGCGGCCGCGGCGCCAATCGGATTTCTCGGCGCAATCACCGCGCAAGGCTCGCCGGCGCAGAAGAAGAATCTCCTGCCGCTCTTCGCCGGTGACCAGTATCGATGCGGCGGCGTCGCCATCATGGAGCCTGACTTCGCCTTTGACGTTTCCTCGATTCGCACGGCCGCCATCAAGATGCGCGACGGTTATCGCCTGTCCGGCATGAAGGGCCTGGTTCCGTTGGCACGCCACTGCAGCCACTTCATCGTGATCGCGCAATGCGACGACGCCGCCGATGCGTTCATCGTTGAGCGCAGCGCGAGCGGCGTGAGCGTCGGCGAGCACAAGCCCACCATTGGACTCCGCGCGCTCGAGATGGCGACCGTTAGCTTCAAGGATGTCGAATTGGACGCGAGCGCGCGCCTCGGCGAGCGCGCCGGCTGCGACGTTCAGCGCATTGTCAATTCGGCGCGCACCGCGCTCTCCGCAATCATGACCGGCACCAGCCGCGCCGTGATGGAGTTCGTGATGCCGTACACCAAGGAGCGCGTCGTGCACGGCGATGCGCTCGCCAAGAAACAGACGATAGCGTTCCGTCTCGCCGATATGCGGATCGAAACCGACGCGATGCGCTGGATGACGTGGAAGGCCGCGTCGATTCTCGAGCAAGGCGGCGACGCGACGCGGCAGGCGCAGCTTGCCTATACCTATTGCGGCGAGCAGGCGATGTGGATCGCCGACGAAGGCGTGCAGATGCTCGGCGGCCACGGCTACCTGCGCGATAACCCGGTCGAGATGTGGTATCGCGACACGCGCACGGTCTCGGTGATGGAAGGCGCGGTCGGAGTTTAGTCTTCGGCGAGGACAATGAGGAAAACGCGATGATAGATTTTCAACTTACTCAGGCTGACGAGAAAATTCTGGGCGCCGCGCACGAGCAGGCGATTATCGGACGCCGCTATGCGCGCTACTACGACAAGCATGAAGACGAACTCGAGCCGGCGGAATTTCCCGAGGCCAGGGATCTGCCCAACCCAATCACCCTGGCCGAGGAAGCAATCGGCGGCAGCAGTGGAGCGAGGATCCTCCATTCGCTGGTCATGCTCGAAATTTATTGGGGTGGGATCGCACTGCATCGCTCCAAGTGGGGACTCGGCAACACTGTGCTCAAGACCGTCGCGACGCCCGAGCAAATCGAGAAGTGGAAGAACCACACGATCGCGATTGCGATTACCGAGCCGGGCGCCGGCTCAGACCCGGCCAACATTCGCACGACGGCGACCTTCGATCGGGAGACCGGCGAATGGATTCTCAACGGCGAGAAGATTTTCATCTCGCAGGCACAGTCGGCCGACGCGGCGATGGTGCTGTCGCGATTTATCGCGCAGGACGGAAGCCGCGGCATGACGACCTTCCTGGTCGAAAAGGACACGCCCGGATTCACCGTCGGACCGCAACTGAAGAAGCTCGGCATCCGCTCGCACGACACCTGCAACCTGTTGTTCGAGAATTGCCGGATCCCCGAGTTCAACCATATCAAGGGCGATTTCAAATCGACGATGTCGGTGTTCAACGACTCGCGGCCGATGGTCGGCGCGATGGCGCTGGGCGTCGCGCGCGCCGCATTGGACTTCACGCGTGAGAAACTGGCGGAGCGAGGAATCGAAATCAGCTACCGCGGCGGGATGCGCAGCCGCTCCGCCGTCATCGATCGTTTCATCAGGCTCGAGGCTATTTACGAAGCCGCGTTGCTGACTGTGCTGCGCTCCAAGTGGCTCGAGCAGCAGGACGTGCCGCCGAAAGTGGAAGCATCGATCGCGAAAGCGGCGGGCGGTAAAGCGGCGCGAAAGATTACCCAGGGGTGCATCGATTTGCTCGGCCCCGAGGCGCTGTCGGAAGAGCATCCGCTGGACCGGTGTTTCAGAGACGGCCGCATCTTCGACATCTACGAAGGCGCCGGCGAAATCCAGCGCCTGATAATCGCGCGCTCGATCCTCAATTACACCGGCCGCGATTTACGGTAAGCGGGATGAACGACTCCGACTGCAACATGCTCGAGCAGGCCGACCGGGTTTTTGGCGATCCGGATCGATACCTGGATCTGGACAGCTGGCATCGTACCGCCGCGTGGCTGCGCCGCAACGATCCGGTTCATCGGGTCGAAGCGGACGGCTTCGATCCTTTCTTCGCCGTTACCCGCCACGCCGACATTGTCGAGGTCGAGCGCCAGCCCGCTAAGTTCCTGAATACGATGTATCCGATTCTCGCGCCGCGAGCGGAGTCGGATCTGCTGCAGGGCAGCGCGCTCAAGACCCTGGTGCATATGGATGGAGCCGAGCATGACTCCTACCGCCTGGTGACCAATGACTGGTTCAAACCCAACGCGTTGCGAAAAGCGCTCGAAGGTCGAATAGCCGACCTTGCGCGGAAGTACGTTGATCGCATGATGACGTTGGGTAATGAATGCGATTTCGCGACGCAGATCGCTCGCTTCTTTCCACTGCACGTAATCATGGGCATCCTCGGCGTGCCGGAAGCGGACGAGCCCCTGATGCTCCAGCTTACGCAGCACCTGCTCTCTCCCGACGATCCCGATTTGCGCGCGGGCGAATCGAGAGCGGAGTCGATTAGCGCCGGCATCGCCAAGTTCGATGCATACTTCCAGAAGATCACGGCAGCGCGGCGCACCAATCCGGTCGGCGACCTCGCTTCAACGATCGCCAACGGCACGATCGACGGCAAGCCGCTCGAGGATTTCCAGACCTTCAGCTACTACGTCATTGTCGCCACCGCCGGGCACGACACCACCTCGAGCTCGCTCGCCGGCGGCCTGCGTGCGCTGATCGCTCATCCCGAGCAGCTTCGCCTGCTGCAGGACAACCCGAAGCTCATCGACAATGCGGCCGACGAGATCATCCGCTGGGTAACGCCCGTCCGGCATTTCCTGCGATACGCACAGGAAGACTACACGTTGGGTGCGACCACCATCCGGTCCGGCGAGAGAGTATTACTCTCCTACCTTTCGGCTAATCGCGACGAGTCTGTCTTTGAAGATCCGTTTCGCTTCGACGTCACTCGTGCCAATGCCAACCAGCAGCTCGCCTTCGGGATTGGCGTGCACTTTTGCCTTGGCGCTCATCTGGCGCGAATGGAATTGCGGGCGTTTTTCCGCGAGCTTCTGTCCCGACTCGACTCCATCGAATTCGCGGGCAGCAACGACGACATTCCAAGCAACTTCGTCGGCGGACCCAAACACGTCCCGATAAGGTATCGTCTCCGGCCTGCCCTTTGATCTTAGGTGCCTCGCGGAACGGGCCAAAACCTTGCCCTGAAAAGTCGTTCGGTCTACCGTTTATAGAGATAGACTTACACTTCGCCTCCAGGAGCAAGAGATGAACCGACGACTTCGTATCGTATTTGCTGCAACCAGTATCCTCTTCTTGACTGTTTGGTCATTGCCGGCGCACGCCGAAGGCAGTATGACCGTCAAGACGGGCTACCTGACTTGTCATGAAGCTTCCGGCTGGGGATTCGTGATCGGATCTTCGCGCGATATCAAATGTTCGTATTCCTCCAATGGGGGAAGAACCGAATACTACAGCGGCAGCATATCGAAATTCGGCGCTGATATCGGTTATCTCCAGTCGGCCGTAATCTTGTGGGCGGTCGCCGCGCCAACCAAAGATCTTAAAACCGGCGCGCTGGCGGGCCACTATGGCGGTGCGACGGCGAGCGTCTCGCTTGGAGTAGGTGCGGGTGCAAACGTCCTGCTTGGAGGCTTCAAGGATTCGATCGCGCTGCAACCTGTGTCAGTCGAGGGGCAAAACGGACTGAATGTCGCGGCTGGAGTCGCGGCGATGACCCTCACGTACCGCGGCTCGAAAGCGCCCCACTAAGCCGCTCCATCAACGATAGCTATCAACCGGGCGCCGGAGAAATTCGGCGCCCGATTGCTATTCTCGCGCCTTCACCACTCTATGATTTGAAGCCAGGCTACAGTGCTGCCCGCGGAAGGGTACGCCGCCCTTTTCATCCTCGCACCTGATCCGCAACTTTCCGTGATAACTATGGTTTCCGTCCCCAAGCCTGGATGTAATGAATGTCCAAGACCAAAGTAGCGGGGTCTTCCAGGTGAAGTTTCAGGGCCGCGATTGATTCGTTGAATTCCGCCTCAGGTATTAAACCCTGGGCCAGGATTCGAGCACGGAGGTTTTCGGCGAACTGCAACAAAAGCATCCGTCGAGGATGGCCCAACGGACAAACCTGGAGAATTGAATTGATCTGAACATCTACCAGCCCGGCAGCTTGAAGCATTCGCGGAAGCTGCCTCCCAATAAAAAGATCTATTCCGTTGGCTTTTGAATAATCCACGAATACGCTCAGCAGACGGTCCAAAGCTGCGAGCGAACCGTACTCCAGCCCCCAGTCAGCCTCATGAAGAGCGACCACGCCGCCAGGTTTTACCAGCGCGACCATCTCGCGGACGATTTGCTCCGGCTCTGGAATGTTGACCAGCACGAGCCGAGCCGTCGCCAGATCAAATGATTCACGCGGCAGGTCCGTGGCTTTACCGTCGCTTTGACGGACCTCGACATGCCCGATTTTTTGCTCAGCCAGGTACCGTCGGGCGAATGCGACAGCATCAGCACTGATCTCTACTCCAACTACTGAGCCTTTCGGTCCGACTCGCCGAGAGAGGATTTCGAGACAGCCCAACGGACCGCAGCCCAACTCTATGGCTCGGGAGCCCTCCACAACGCCAATTCTGTCGAAAAGCTGATTCGAGTCAGGTGCCAGCTCCTGCGCCTGCCGTTGGAGACGCTCTAGTTCGGGTAAGCTATAGCCTAGAAAGTACTGATCTGGTTGGGACATGACACTCCGGCGACTAGATACGTAAACAATCCGAGATTTCCGTTTTGACTTTCCAATTTTCGACTCGCTTCATAGCTCGAAGGGCTTTCATGCACAAGGTTTCAGCCGGCATTGCTCAACGGTGAGCCCAGCGGTGCCGGAAGACGCGGGTTTCGCATCCGGCGAGCATGCAACGCATTAACAATTTGTTGATTCCGTGCCTTGCGGCACGGGTGCTTCCCGAAAGCGGGCGCGGTCCAGTTTCCGGCACGTCGCCGATGTTGTTACTAATGATGCCGGAACATTTCGTGACGGCGGGAATTAAACGGTGAAGACGCAGGTTGAGGCGGAGGTCGCGGCAGCCGGCACGAGTTTGCGCGCATCTGACGCAGTTCTTGCCGTTCTGCGACGGTTTTGGGGATTTGAAAGCTTGCGGCCGCTGCAGCTCGAGGCGATCGCTGCCGGCCTGGAGCGCCGCGACTCGCTGGTCGTGATGCCGACTGGCGGCGGCAAGTCGCTGTGCTATCAAGTGCCGCCTGCGGTTGCAGGACGCACCGACGTCGTGGTCTCGCCGCTCATCGCGCTGATGAAAGACCAGGTCGATGCGCTGCGCTTATCCGGTTACCCGGCCGCGGCGATTCACAGCGGCATCGACCTCGCGGAAATTCGTCAAGTCGAGCGCGAGCTCGCCGCCGGTCAGCATCATCTTATATTCGTCGCGCCGGAGCGTCTGCTGACTCCCCGATTCCTCGAGCTGGCGGCGCGCCTGAACGTTACCAGCTTCGCGATCGACGAAGCGCACTGCATCAGCCAATGGGGCCACGATTTCCGCCCCGAATACCGCAAGCTCGCCGAGCTGAAGACCCATTTTCCGCACGCGAGCCTTCACGCCTACACCGCAACCGCCACCGAGCGCGTGCGCCACGACATTGTCGAGCAACTCGGGCTCAAAGACCCGGCGGTGCTGGTCGGTTCGTTCGATCGTCCGAACCTGCTGTATCGGGTGCGCCCGAAACTGGACGTGAACGCGCAAATCGCCGAGACGATTCGGCGGCACAAGGGCGAGGCGTCTATCGTCTATAGCATCAGCCGAAAAGACACCGAGCAGATTGCGGCATACCTGGCGCGCGACGGCGTTCGCGCCGCAGCCTATCATGCGGGAATGGACGCCGACGATCGCCGCCGCACGCAGGACCGGTTCGCCGCCGAGGAAATCGACGTGGTGGTGGCGACGGTTGCGTTCGGCATGGGAATCGATCGCAGCGATATCCGATGCGTGATCCACGCGGCGATTCCAAAATCGATCGAGGCCTACCAGCAGGAGACGGGGCGCGCCGGCCGCGACGGCCTGCCTGCTGAATGCGTGCTGTTCTACTCGGCGGCCGACGCAATTCGATGGCGCAGCCTGATGGAACGAAGCGCCGAGGAATCCGGCACTGCGCCCGAAGTGGTGGAAAGCGGCAAGGAATTGCTCGAGGAGATGCGCCGCTTCGCCACGGTCGTGCGATGCCGTCATGCCGGCCTGTCAGCCTACTTCGGCGAGACTTACCAGGGAGCTAACTGCGGCGCGTGCGACTTCTGCCTCGACGAAGTGGAAGGCGTCGCCGATTCCACGGTGCTGGCGCAGAAAGTGCTCTCATGCGTCGCGCGCGTCGAGCAGCGTTTCGGCGTCGAGCATGTCGTCGATGTGCTTAGCGGCGCGAGCAGCGAGCGGATGCGTCGATGGGGGCATGAAAAGCTTTCCACCTACGGCATCCTCAAGGACTTGCCGCGCAAGACCTTGACCAACCTTGTCTATCAACTCGTCGACGCCGGGATGCTCGAGCGCACGCCCGGCGATCGGCCGGCGCTGAAGCTGAACGCGATGTCATGGGAAGTGATGCGCGGGCAGCGCGCGGTAACTCTGCTGCAGGCCAAGGACTCGCGATCGAAGAGGACGCGAATCGAAGAGATTTCGTGGCGCGATGTCGACGAGACCTTGTTCGAGAGCTTGCGCAAGCTTCGTCGCGAAATAGCCGCCGAGCGCGGAGTGCCTGCCTACGTGATCCTGCATGACGCCACCTTGCGCGAACTGGCCAGCGTCAAGCCCACAACTACCGAAGAGTTACGCCGCTTCCGCGGGATCGGTGAACGAAAACTCACCGACTTCGGCGCGCGCGTAATCGAATGCATCAAGTCTCAGCGCTGAGACTTGGGCTTTCAGGCGTATAGGCGATTGATACCGTCCAGCGCGGCATTCTTGTAGCACTCGGCCAGCGTGGGATAGTTGAAAACGGTATTCACGAAATAGTCGATAGTACCTTTCAGCGCGATGACGGCCTGGCCGATGTGCACCAGCTCGACGGCGCCGTCGCCGATAATATGGACGCCGAGCAATTCGCGCGTGTCGCGATGAAAGATCAGCTTGAGCACCCCACTGCTGTCGCCGATTATGTGGCCGCGCGCGGTCTCGCGGTACAAAGCCTTGCCGATTTCGTATGGGACGCCCTGGCTGGTAAGGGCCTCTTCGGTGGCGCCGACGAACGAGATTTCGGGAATCGTGTAGATGCCGTAGGGGAACAATTCGGGCGCGTGGTGCGCGGGTATCTGGAACGCGCGGCAGGTCGCGATTCTGCCCTGCTCCTTGGAAGTGGATGCGAGGCTGGGGAAGCCGACGATGTCGCCGACCGCGAAGATGTGGCCGACCTCGGTCTGGTAATCCTTGTTGGTTTTCAGGCGCCCCCGCGCGTCGCTCGCGAGGCCGGCGGCGGCGAGATTGAGGTCGGCGGTCGCGCCGGTGCGACCCGTGCTCGAGAGCGCTTTGTCGGTGACGATCTGTTTTCCACTGGCCAGGATGGTGCGCACGCGGTTGAGCCCATTCTCGCGGAAGACCTCGATCGACGAGACTTCTTCGCCCAGCCGCAGCGTCACGCGCCGTTCGCGCAAGTGGTAAATCAGGGTCTCGACTATTTCCGCGTCGACGAAGTCCAACAGCCGCGGGCGCATGTCGATCAGCGTGACGCGCACGCCGAGCGCCGCGAACATGCTCGCGTACTCGCACCCGATCACGCCCGCGCCGATCACCGCAAGCGTGCGCGGCAGCTCGTCGAGCTGCATCATGTCGTCGCTCGAGAAGATGTAGGTGCCATCCAGCGGGGTCCGCTTGTCGCGCGCCGCATGGGTGCCGACGGCGAGCACGATATTGGCGGCGCTGACGCGTCGTTGCATGCCGCTCGCTTTGTCTTCGAGGTGCAGCACGTGCTGATCGACGAAGCTCGCGCTCGCCGTGGTCAGCTCGACGCCGTTGCGCAAAAGCTGATGGCGCAATACGTCGACCTCGTGACGCACCACCGGATCGACGCGCACCAGCAAGTCCTGGAAGGTGATTTTTTCCTTGACCCGGTACGAATCGCCGTAGATTGCGTGTTCGCGATAGCCGGAGAGGTAGAGGATGGCCTCGCGCATCGTCTTGCTCGGAATCGTGCCGACGTTGACGCAGACGCCGCCGAGGATCGGCTTGCGCTCGATCATGATGACGCGCTTGCGCAGCTTGGCGCCCTGTATAGCCGCGTGATGTCCGGCCGGCCCGGAGCCTACGACCGCGAGATCGAAATCAAAAGCAGGCATCGCGTCAATTTTCGCTGTTTCGTCCACCTGACGTAAGGGCCGCCGCCGACACCTGCGCGCCGGAATTCACAACTCGAACCGTCGAGGCTCAGTCGCTGTGGCGAACGGCCAGCACCGGGCACGGCGCATTGCGCAAAACTTTTTCGGCGATGCTGCCCTCGACCAGCCGCGCGAGTCCGCGCCTTCCGTGCGTGACCATGACGATCAAGTCGGCGGGCAGCTTGGCGGCAACCTCGGCGATAACCACCGCTGGCTCGCCCATCTGATCGAGAATCTCATATTTCACGTCCGCCAGGCTCTGCTTCGCGATCGCGGTCAGCTTGTCGCGATCGATATTCTCCTGGCGCTTGATGAGATCGACGTACTGCGGCATCCCGCTCACGTCCATGTCGACCGGGACGATGTGCAGAACGAAAACGGTACCGCCATTCTCTTTGGCGATTTTTGCGGCGAGCTCGAGCGCCGTGAGCGAGCTTGAATCGAAATCGACCGGAGCGAGAATTCGTTTGAACGGAAAAGCCATGTCATCTCCTGCGGCGCAGCTGCCTAGAACGCATGTCGGAACAGCCAGAACAGAAACGCCGACAGCACGATCGAAGCCGGCAGCGTCAGAACCCAGGCCATTGCGATGTTGCGGACCGTCTCGAATTGCAGGCCCGACTTGTTGGCCATCATCGTGCCCGCGACTCCCGACGACAGCACGTGAGTTGTACTTACCGGCAAGCCATACCAGTCGGCAGCCGCGATCGTCGCGGCCGCGGTGATTTCCGCAGCAGCTCCTTGTCCGTAGGTCAGGTGATCCTTGCCGATCTTTTCGCCGACGGTGACGACGATTCGCTTCCAGCCAACCATCGTGCCCAGCCCGAGCGCCATCGCGACCGCGACCTTGACCCAGCCGGGAATAAACTTGGTCGCCAAGTCGATATGCTTCTTGTAGTTGTCGAGCGTCGTCCAATCCGCGGCGGAGAACGTCGGGCTGTCCTGCTTCTTCAGCAATCTGAACGCTTCGCTGGTGAGGTACATGTCGTTGCGGAAGTTGCGCGCGAGTTTCGGCGGCACGTTCGCCATCGCCTTGAACATCGAAAGCTCATTCGAAATGTCGTTGACGATCTGGCGCAACGCCAGCATCGTGTCGGGAGTGAACTGCTTGCTCCGAATATATTCCTGCACCACGTCGCGCGGATCTCCCGGAACCACCGCGCTCTTCGACACATGCTGGTCGAGCACCTGCACCGCCTGCTGCGACACTGCGACAAAATCCGCTGTAGCACTCGGCGGCACGGCGCGGTTCAACGCATAGGCCGTCGGCACCAGGCCGATGAGAATGAGCATGATGAGGCCCATGCCCTTCTGACCGTCGTTGGAGCCGTGCGCGAAGCTGACCGCGGTGCAGGTCAGAATGAGTAGCCCGCGAATCCAGAACGGCGGCGGCTCGGTCCCTTCCGGCGCCTCGTACAGACGCTTGTCGGTGATAAAGGCTTTGAACAGCAGCAGCAGCCCCGCGGCCACGGCGAATCCAACGATCGGCGAAACCAGCAGCGACTTGCCGATGTTGGCGGCCTGTCCCCAATCGACGCCGCTGGTGCCCGTCTTCACCGCCATCAACTGGTTGGCGATTCCGACACCGATGATCGATCCGATGAGCGTGTGAGAGCTGGACGCGGGCAGACCGAGATACCAGGTCCCGAGATTCCAGATCATCGCGGCGACCAGCAGCGCGAACACCATCGCGAAGCCGCCCGCGCTGCCCACCTGCAGGATCAATTCGACCGGCAACAGCGACAAAATGCCGAAGGCCACCGCGCCCGACGACAGCAGCACGCCGGCGAAGTTGCACAGGCCCGACCATGCAACCGCGATGTGAGGCTCGAGCGAGTGCGTATAGATTACGGTCGCGACGGCGTTGGCAGTGTCGTGAAAGCCGTTGACGAACTCGAAGCCGAGCGCAATCAACAACGCACCGGCGAGCATCAGGTACGGTTGAATCGACGTCTCATGCTCAACCGAGAGGTCGGAGGCCAGATGGCTCGCCACGTAGAAAAGGCCCGCGGCAAGGATCAATCCGAAGATGATAATCGGGCCGGTGCCGGTTTTTCTCGCGAGCTTGTCATTGATCGCGCCACTTGACGGAATCGTACGTTCGATCGTCGCTGCCACGGCGTTCTCCCTCTCTCAGTCTTTCTGGGTTTGCGATCGGCACGTATACGCCGCGCAGCTTACGGCTACATCAGGGTTGTGTTGCGGGAGTGTGATCTGGCAGGTCAGCGTCGCGCGACGCCGCCGATGCACATCGGAGAGTCGGGAGCAGTGAGCGTTGCGACCCGCTGAGATTTGCTGTCGACAACCTCGTACGGGCGCATCATTTCATTGTCTTCGTGCTCGAGGTTGTGACAGTGCCAGACGTAGCGCCCGGGGTAGCCTTCGAAGCGCACGATAATTCGCGTCACCATCCCGCCATCCGCGCGCACCGTGTCCTTCCAGCCCGCCTCGTTGGCGTCCGGCGGCGTCGCCGGCCCGGTGAAGCGGAGAGTTTTCTTCAACTGATATGTGAAGCGGTCGAAGCGGCGGCGATCGAGTATCTGGAAGCGCACGAGGTGAAGATGAATCGGGTGCGCGTCGTCGGTCAGGTTGATCAGATTCCAGATTTCGACTGAATCGAGCTCCGGGTTTTCCGTCACCGGCATATGCCAACGGGTGGCGTTCAACAGCATCAACATCGACTCGGCGACCATGTCGTCGTACTCGTCCAGCGTGAGCATCCGCGTCTTCACCGCGCTCGACTCTGCGGTCTTCGGCACCGGACGTATTGTCGCGGGCAGCGCGGTCAGGTCGGGCGCGCCGCTGGACACGCGGAATTGCATCAGCGGCGTCACCTTGTCCAGCAGGACGATCTGCTCGCCGCGATGCGGAGCGAAATCGACTACCAGGTCGGCGCGTTCGGCCGGCGAGATCTGCAGCTTCTGCAATGACACCGGCGCGGGCAGCAGTCCCTGGTCGGTGCCGATCTGAGTGAGCGGCGCCTCGTTCGAGAGCGACAGGTAGAAGGCGCGCGCGTTCGAGGCGTTGAGCAGCCGGAAGCGGTACTTGCGCGGCTCGACCTCCAGGTACGGCAGAATTTTGCCGTTGATCAGAATCGTGTCGCCGAAGAATTCAGGGATCCACGGACCGGCCGCCTTGTCGGAAACCGGATAGTACAGTTGGCCGGCGGTATCGAACATCCGATCGCAAATGACCAACGGAACTTCATACTCACCGCGCGGCAGATGCAGCGAATCCTCGAAGTCGTCGCGCACCAGGTAGATACCCATCAGTCCCGCAAAAATATTCAGCCGATTAATTCCCATCGCATGATCGTGATACCAGAGCATCGCCGCGTCCTGCTGGTTGGGATAGTGGTAGAGCGCCGACTTGCCCGGCTCGTACCAGACCTCGGGATAGCCGTCGCTATGCGCGGGCACCTTCGCGCCATGCACGTGGACGACGGCGCGCACTTCGGGATTACCGCGCTCGGCACCGTGCAGATGGTGATCGATCGGCAGAAAATGCGTGCGCGGTAGATCGTTGCGCCACTCGATCAGCAAGCCGCGTCCGCTCCGCGTCTCGAAGGTCGGACCGGGAAAGCTCGAGTCGTAGCCCCACAGCCGCGTCGCCGGGAGATCGCGATGCACCTGGCGCTCGAACTCGCGCATCGACACGCGATAGTAAGGCAGTTGCTCGTGCGTTCCATCGGGAGCGGGGCGCGTCCCGAGGCTCTGTGCAATCGGAGGAATCGGGAGCGCGTCGACGAACTTCGCCAGTGTGTCCGGATTCAGCGCGGTGCGGCCGCCAGCCGCTATGCTCGGCATCGCATGCACGATCGCCGCCGCACTGAGTAGTCCAGTTGCTTTCAGGAAATCCCGTCGAGTGACGATCATTACGCCTCGCAGTCGTAGGGCAAATATAAGAGACGGCGGGCGCACCGGTTGGCGCCCGCCGTCGAGTCTCTGCTGATCAGATGATCCGCTGTTGCCGGCTAAAGGCCGCGCTCATCAAAAGCTGAATACGTCTTCTCCGGTGTCCGGGTTGAGGAACAGCACATTGCCAAAAAACGGATTGTTTTTGAAGTTGAGCATGTTGTTGATCGATCCCGAAATTGCGTCGAACGATCCCTGGCCGAGGCGCTGACCGCCGAGCCAGTTGTCCTCGACGAAGCGAATGATCGACGTCTGATCGGTCTGCGTATGATCGACAAAGTTCTGCTTCGCCCAGGGCGAGATCACCAGGAATGGCAGCCTGGGTCCGTAGCCGCAGCGCCCTTGCGCATGCGTAGTCCCGGTCGCGACGCCCGGCAACGCGCTCGCGCCATTTCCGCATTTCCCGTCGCCGGTCAACGCGTCCATCGCGGTGGTCGACTGGTTCATGATCGGGCTCATCTGGTGATCGTACCAGCCATCCGAGTCGTCATAGGCGATGATCACCAGCGTCGACTTCCACTGCGGCTGCTGCTCGAGGAAGTTGATCACATCCACGACGAAAGTCTGCTCGTCCAATGGATCGGAGTAGCCCGCGTGGCCGTCCTGGAAACCAGGCGCCTTCAGGAAACTCACTGCGGGAAAATTGTTCGCTGCCACGGCTGCGAAGAAATCGTTGGTGTCGTACTGATGGTTGCCGGCGTCGCCGTTGTGACCAATCATCGCGACCGAGGTCGGGCGCGCGTGCGTCGGATTTGCAGTCGCCGCGTAGTACTGGAACGGCTGATGATGCGGAATGTAGTCGGCCTTCTTGGTGGCGGTGACGGCGGAGGTGGTGCTTCGTTTGCATCCCGTCGTCCCGTTGGAATTGGTGATGGTGAGATCGAAGCCGCCCTCGAAGAAGCCCCAGGTGACATTCGCAGCACTCAGCGCTTCGCCGATGTTCGGACCGCTCATCTGAAATTGTTCGCTCGAGGTCGAGCACACATCGCCGATGGGATCAGAGTCGCTGACCACGGTGAGTCCGCCGAATCCGTCGTCGACTACCGAGCCCGTGCCGCCGATGTTATTGATCGCTCCGTTGGTCTGTCCGGAGATGAGGTTCAGCGCGCCCGGAGTGGACGGACCGAAGTTGGTGTCGTAGGAATTGTCGTTCATCGCGAAGAACTGCGCATAGTTCCAGAACGCCGTGACAGTGTTGCCATCGTAGTAGCCCATGGTCAGCGCCTGGGTCTCTGCAGCGGCGGGCGGAGCTCCCGGCGGCGGACCGGCGGTGCCGACTGAGAGCGGAAACAAATCCATCAGTCCGCTGTCGAACGCCATCTGCTCGGGCGTGTAGTCGTGGTCCTGATCCGCGGTCGCCGCCTGCGATCGATCGAGGCGGAACGGATTGGCGGCGATACTGTTCACCGGGGGCGATGTACTCGTGACGTTGTTGGCGGTGTTAAGAAAGTTTGGATTGGCGCTAAGCAACGCGGGCGTGAGGCCGTTGACGGTCGGAGTACCTGGTGCCGGGAAGAATGGCGGCTCGTTACCGGGGTTGGTCGCGAACGGATAGGTCGCGAAGTAATGGTCGAACGAGATGTTCTCCTGGAAAATTACCACCACGTGCTGAATCGGCGTCGCCGTGCTCGGTTGCGACAGAGGCAGACCCTTGGGGAAGGCCCACGTCGGTTGAAGCAGCAACCCCACCATGCCCAGCGCGAGCGTCCGCGCGGTTTTTCTTCGCATCCTCTTGTTCCTCCCTGGTTCGATTGATGCGGCCGTAAAAATTTTCGGCAGCGTCGCGAGGATAGAGGACGTTGATTAACCGGCGATGAGCGCAAAATTTTGTTTGCGCGAGACTTTGGTAAAGCCGCGATGAAGATTCTGATCGTTTACGCTAGCTGCGCGTGAAGATTCGATTAAGGCGCTGACGTTTCAAGGTGGCAGAAAAAACTACCGCGTGTTCAGCGCAAGTGAGATCACTTCTGGCGGTTCATGTCCAACCACTTCTCGATTTCGTCGATAAATTGCTTTTTGACGATGCAATTGAGATGTCCGGCTCCTTCAATTTCGATCACGCGCCAATCACTGCGCACACTCTCGAGCGGCTCGACGTATAACTTCTTCATGGGATCGCGATCGCCTACCAAAATTTCGACTGGAGTTCGAATCGCCTTCAATTGATCGGCCGTCAACGCCAGCTCGCTTATGCTCCTGGCACCGACGCTGCGCATGTGCGTCCAGATCTTTTGTAGAATGCTATCCTCGCGCAGCCATCCCGCGCCTCCCAGCGTCCCCGAGATAACGCGCTCGGGATGTTCCGCGAAGAGTTTCAACGCGATCATGCCGCCCATC
>Ga0209038_10000184_pt1 | contig 19960 bp, 18 predicted proteins | sample BogFormECP03_OM3_FD_188237 | JGI IMG/M metagenome (GOLD analysis project Ga0209038, IMG submission 188237) | Bog forest soil microbial communities from Calvert Island, British Columbia, Canada - ECP03_OM3 (SPAdes) (version 2) | ecosystem: Environmental > Aquatic > Freshwater > Wetlands > Bog ...
CGCCCCTGCAAGCCCGAATAGCGCCGTCGCGCCCAGCCCGATCGCGAACGCCTGCCCAAGCCCGGGAATAAGTAGAATCGTGGTGGCAACGACTCCCGCCGTCATACCCGCAGCTCCTCCGAGAAATCCTCCCGCATACGTCCCCACTTCTTTCGCCACCGATACCGCTTCCGTCTCCGATGTCGTCAGAAAAGCGATGGATTCCTGCGGAACCTTGTGACCGATCAATTCCTTGAGAGCCTCTTCAGCTCTCTCTCTCGATTTGAAAACTCCGATTGCCGTCTCCATGCGATCCTCCCTCGAAACAGGCGTCTATATTCAAGCGGACCGTAACCAGACCGAGACTTGAAGTAAAGATGTGTAAAGCTTCGTGAGTCCGCTGAGTTCTTCCGCTGCTTCGGCTGTGGCTTCCTACACCTTGCAGGTAGTGGGATACTTGCTCCGGAAGCCAATGATTGTCAAGCCGTTTAGAAAATCACCGGGTTCATTTCGGAATCCGACACTGTGGGCGCTGGGGCGGCGGCGCGCAAAGACTTAACACTCATTTACATGGCGCGACTCGCCCCCGATGGCTGCTGGCGTTTCGACCCCCCGCGAGAATCGGGGTGCTCCCACATCGGACCCAATTCCGAATGAACGCATTCGGACATCCTGTGGGGTCTCGCCGAGTTTGACCGCTCTGCGCCACCATGTTATAAACCTTGGGTTTGCTTCGGCACTCCCGCGAAAACTTTAGCCCTCTGGCCTGAAATTGGTGCGGCGAATTGTGGCCGCAGGCTGGTGGCGGAGAATCCCAGATGAATTATTGTTCGGCGAATGTGATTGGAACGGCGAGGCGCGCCATCGCGCGATTGGTCGCAGGTGCGGGCATTTTCGCGCTCACCGCGATTTCTGCTTTTGCGGGCACTGCGCCCGGCCCTGAGGCTGGCGAGGCGAATCTCAAGCTTCCCGATCTTTCGAGCGTGCAATTTATGGGCGTGAATGGCCACCGTCTGCTGCTCTGGGGAATTTTGTTTTGCGTTCTCGGCCTGGGATTTGGTCTTTTCATTTACACGCGGCTGAAGAATATGCCGGTGCATCGCTCAATGCGCGAAATTTCGGAACTGATTTACGAGACTTGCAAGACTTACCTTTTTACGCAGGGGAAATTTTTGCTGCTCCTGTGGCTATTTATCGCAGTTGTGATCGTTCTTTACTTCGGAGTGCTCGCTCCGGTTCCGGGCAAACCGATCAGCACCACGCTGCCGATTATTTTGATTTTCAGCCTCGTGGGTATCGCGGGTAGCTACGGTGTGGCGTGGTTTGGAATTCGCGTGAATACTTTTGCGAATTCGCGCACCGCTTTTGCAGGTCTTGGCGGCAAACCTTATCCCATTTCTTATATTCCTCTCGAAGCGGGAATGAGCATCGGCATGATGTTGATCAGCGTTGAATTGCTAATGATGCTTTTTATTTTGCTATTCGTTCCGGCCGATTATGCGGGGCCTTGCTTTATAGGATTCGCCATCGGTGAGTCGCTTGGCGCCGCTGCGCTGCGTATTGCCGGCGGAATATTCACGAAAATTGCTGATATCGGCTCGGACTTGATGAAGATCGTTTTCAAGATTAAGGAAGATGACGCGCGCAATCCCGGCGTAATCGCGGATTGCACTGGCGACAATGCGGGCGACTCGGTCGGGCCGAGCGCTGATGGCTTTGAGACCTATGGCGTTACCGGCGTCGCGCTGATTACCTTTATTTTGCTCGGTGTGAAGAGCGAAACGGTGCAGGTGCAATTGCTGGTGTGGATTTTCGTGATGCGCATCGTAATGCTCATCGCCAGCGCTGCGGCTTACTTTATCAATGGCGCCATTTCGCGCGCGCGCTTCGCCAACGTGGACCGCATGAATTTCGAGTCGCCGCTTACTTCGCTGGTGTGGATTACTTCCTTCGTCTCGATCGCGTTCACCTATTTCGTTTCCTCGCTGATCATTCCGGACCTTGCCGGTGATACCACGCAGTGGTGGAAACTCGCCACCATCATTTCTTGCGGCACGCTGGCCGGCGCGGTGATTCCAGAACTGGTGAAAGTTTTCACTTCCACCGATTCGCGCCACGTGAAAGAGGTGGTGATCTCCGCGCAGGAAGGCGGAGCGTCGCTTGGCATTCTCTCCGGGTTCGTGGCCGGAAATTTCTCCGGCTACTATCTGGGCCTGGCGATGGTCCTCCTGATGTCGATCGGATATCTGGTCAGCACTTACGGCCTCGGCGCGATGATGATTGCCGCGCCGGTCTTCGCTTTCGGCCTGGTAGCCTTCGGATTTCTTGGCATGGGCCCAGTGACCATCGCGGTCGATTCCTACGGTCCGGTCACCGACAACGCGCAATCGGTTTTCGAGCTCTCACTGATCGAAACCATCCCAAACATCAAGGCCGAGCTGAAGCGCGACTTCAATATTGACGCCAACTTCGAGCGCGCCAAAGATCTGCTGGAGGAAAACGACGGGGCCGGCAACACCTTCAAAGCCACGGCCAAGCCGGTTCTGATCGGCACCGCGGTTGTTGGCGCAACCACCATGATTTTCTCGATCATCATGGCGCTGACACACGGCTTGTCCGAAAACGTCGACAAGCTCTCTTTGCTTCACGCCCCTTTCGTGCTTGGTCTGATCACCGGCGGCGCGATGATTTATTGGTTCACCGGCGCTTCGACGCAAGCGGTTACCACCGGCGCCTATCGCGCCGTGGAATTCATCAAAGCAAACATCAAGCTCGAGGGAGTTGAGAAGGCTTCGGTGGAGGACAGCAAGAAAGTCGTCGAGATTTGCACCAAGTACGCGCAGAAAGGCATGCTGAATATTTTCATCGCGGTGTTTTTTGCGACGCTGGCGTTTGCTTTCGTCGAGCCATTCTTTTTCATCGGCTATTTAATTTCCATCGCGATTTTCGGCTTATACCAAGCCATTTTCATGGCCGATGCCGGCGGCGCTTGGGACAACGCCAAGAAAATCGTGGAAGTCGAGCTAAAGCAAAAAGGCACCCCGCTGCACGACGCGACCGTGATCGGCGACACGGTCGGCGATCCGTTCAAGGATACGTCGTCTGTCGCGCTCAATCCCGTGATCAAGTTCACCACGCTGTTCGGACTGCTCGCGGTGGAGCTGGCCGTTCGACTCACGTCGCAGACCGGCGGCAATCTGACGCACATTCTCGCCGCGGTGTTCTACGCCGTTTCGTTCATATTCGTGTATCGTTCGTTCTACAGCATGCGCATTCGATCCGGCGAACTGAAGTAACGCCTAACTGCATCAGACCGAAAAATCTCACCTCTGAAGAGGTGAGCTACATTACTGATCGTCCTTCTCCAGATATTCTTCGGGCACGTCGTCTTCGGGAACTTCGTGGGTGCGGACTGGGCCGCGATCGGCGTCCGGGGCATTTTCCACGCCGCTGACAGCTTCGGCTTCGAAGCTCTGGCCTTCCTCTAGCAGCTCATCGACGCTTTCGGAATCGGCTTCCTCTACGTCGGATAGGCCTTGGAGATCGCCGGATTGGCCGGCGCGTTCGGAGGCGTCGCGGCGAGTTGGGGCTAGTTGCGGTTGCTCGAAGTCGTAGGTCTTCCCTTTTGTTTTAGGGCGCGCTGCGGGCTTCTTTGCGGCTGGTTTTGCTTTTGCTGCCGTAGGCTGCTTTGCCTTCGCGACGACCTTCTTTGCGACCGGCTTCTTTTTCTTGGTACTGCCCTTCGCGCTTACTTTCGCCTTCTTGGCCTTTGCTTTCTTTTTTGCGGTTTTTTTCTTCGCCATTTGCTGGGTTCCTCTCCTATTTAGTTCTGCCTCGCTTGCGACTCTTGAAGCTATCAGGAATCTGGGCCTGGCTGCAACGCGGGGCCTCCGGACCCGGAGAAGACATCGGCTTGAGCGGGCGATGGGTTTAATCCAATTGTCTGGATGATGGCCTGGGAAGTGTGGGCGACGGGATTCCACGCTACAATTGCTGCATGAGTGTTTCGCTTGCCCGGTCTCGACCGCCGTTTATTTTTACTTTGCGCGATGCTTTGCGTTACCGCTGCCCGCATTGCCATGAGGGCCGGATATTCGTTCGCTGGCCGAATAAGATGTTGCATAGGTGTTCGGTTTGCGGGCTTTCTTATTTTCGGGAGTCGGGTTATTGCGTTGGCGGGATGATGTTCACTTATGCTTTGACGGCTGGGGCGTTGCTGTTGGTTTACCTTATCCAGATGCTTTTTCCTGATTCGAAATCGATTTCGGATAATTGGCGGATTGACTTGTGGGCGATATCCGCTTTTGTTTTGAGTATTCTGCTTTCCCGGCCTGGTTATAGTTTGTGGCTTTCTGTGGATTATTGGCTGGAGCCTTGGCGCGTCGAGCGTAGTTGATCGCGGTTGATCGGTTCGCCCGCGCGGGATGCTGCCCTAAAGGGCGCCGCTACGAAGGCTTTTGATTGTTCTCCTCTCGAACGAATTGGAATTTGGGTGCTAACCGCTTGAGTGAAGCGCTAGCGCGGCACCGCGCTTCTGGGCGTCCTTTGCTCGATCTCACCGTTTCGAATCCTACCGAATGTGGCTTTGCTTATGATGCTTCGATTCTTTCGGCGCTTGTGAACCCTGCGGCGCTCTCTTATTCGCCAGACGCTCGCGGGCTTGAGATCGCGCGTGTTGCAGTTTCGGATTATTACGCCGCGCGGGGGGATTGCGTCGCGCCGGGCGATATTTTTCTTACTACTTCTACTAGCGAGGCTTACTCGTTCGTTTTCCGTTTGCTTTGCGATGCCGGCGACGAGATTTTGGTTCCTGCGCCGTCTTATCCCTTGTTTGATTATTTGGCGGAGATGTCGGATGTGAAATTGGTGCGCTATCCGCTCGTTTTCGATCATGGTTGGCAGATTGATTTTCACGAATTGGAGCGGGCGATTACTGCGCGGACTCGCGGAGTGATCGTGGTTCACCCGAATAATCCTACCGGGCATTTTTGCAAGGTGGTGGAGATTGCGCGATTGAATGAGATTTGCGCCCGAGCATCGTTGGCAATTATTGCCGATGAGGTGTTTTTGGATTTTTCGTTGAGCGGCGAGCGAGTGGCGGGATTTGCTGGGAATCTACCGACGCTTACTTTTACTTTGAGCGGGATCTCGAAGATTTGCGGATTGCCGCAGATGAAAGCGGCTTGGCTGGCAGTGTCCGGTTCGGCGGATTTGAAGCGCGCAGCGATCGAGCGGTTGGAGGTGATCGCCGATACTTTCCTCTCGATGAATGCGCCGGTGCAGCTTGCGTTGCCTTCGTTTCTCGAGCTGCGGTATGAGTTCCAGCGGCGCTTAATGGCACGAGTGCGGGCTAATCTGGCGGCGCTCGATGAGCTGCTGGCAGCACACACCACATGCTCGCGGCTCGAGTTCGAGGGCGGCTGGTACGCAGTATTGAGAGTCCCGGCGATGCGCTCGGACGAGGAGCTGGCCATCGAGTTACTCACCTCGCGCGATGTCTACGTGCACCCCGGCCACTTCTTCGATTTCCCTGGCGACGGGCATCTGGTCGCCAGCCTCCTGGCGCCTGAGAATATTTTTTCTGAGGCGATTTCGCAGGCGATTTCGTTTTTCTAACCGAAACACGCCGGCACCACGCGGAAAAGTGAGAGACGCGGGCGTCGTTCATGAGCGCACGATTACTTTGTATGTTGCAAATGGAGGGAAATGAACTTCATGTGATTGGTCACATCAATCACTTGCTTATTCGTATGCCAGCCTTGGCCGAACACAGAAACGTAGGCGACATAGCGGCCCATTAGCACGTTTTCGAAATCAAAGTATTTGACCTCGGGCAGAGGATAGGGGCTTTGGAAGTCTATGGAGCGGCTGTACGGAGCTGGGAGCGGTCCGTCGTATAAGCGGATCAGAGCGACTTCGACGCTGCGCGAATCGAGCCCTGATTTGTCATTGGTGGAGACAACGCCGCGCACCGCATAAGTTTTCTGCGCTGCGATCTTGAAATCGATATCGGATTTAGTCTGGCCGGGACTGACTTCCACCGTTTTGGCCTCGGCTCGCCCGCTCACACCTGGATAGTAGATCGCGGATGCGAGACCGGCGTCCGCGAATCTCGTGAAATACAAATAGTATTTGCCCGGGCCAAGGCGCTCCGAACAGAAAGAGCCGTCGGGCTCGACCGGCGCGATTGGGTGTCCGAACGGATAGTAGCCATCGGTAGCGAGAAATGCCACGAGCCCCTGACTGGCGTCCGTTGGCGTTTGCTGGAAAACCTTACCGCAGATTTTCCCCGTTACCGCGTCATAGCGCGTTTGGAAATCTTCGTAATCGCGGCGTCGTTGTTTCGCCTGAGCTGCTTCCCCTTCTGGGGTCGGGCGTCTCAATGGTGCTAGATCGCTTGGTACGGGCCGTTCATTTCGAAGATAGCGCAGTTCAGGAGCGATGCTCTTGTCTCCGATCCACCCGCCGGGGCTGCACATGGTGACTGCCAATTCGCCTGCTGTCGTCTTGGAGGCGAAGATCAAGTACGTCAGCCCGGGGGCGTAGATCGCGGCACAGTCTCCTCCCCCCATTCCGGTTCTGATTTGGATTGAGGGGCCGAGGTCTCCCTTGTAGCCTCTTTGCACGCGAAATGTGAGCAGCATGAACCACCACGCTCGACCCGCTGGATTCTCCGCGGATATGAGTTCGCCATCCTTGGCGGTCAAGACGTCCCATTGGAATTCGAAGCGCTCGGGCGTGCCCTCGAAGACAGCCGTAGACTGGCCGGCCTCTAACTTGGCCGCCTCCCAGCTACTCTTGCCGTAATAATTGCGGGCTCCGCATTGGCAGGCGGAGGCTTGGACGGTTGCGAGGGTGGCGATGCAGGCGATCGCGGCAATTTTGATCGTTAGGAAGAAGAGCTTCATGAATTACTAGACACCGCGGCTGAGATTCTGGATCGGGAGTCTTGGCGTCCAGTTGCCGGAGAGTACATTCTTCGGGCTCGTGTTTTTTCGTGGATCGGGGGAACGGCCCAGCGCTAAAGAGCAGCTTTTCGCGGTGCCGCTTTTTGCGGAGCGCTGGAGCGCTCCTCCCCCGAATAAATTCGGAGGCTCCCTCCCCGTTCGCGGCTTACGCAACACGCGGACCTTGGATGACGGTTTGTGGTGGGGTTTTGCGCAATGCTTGGTGAGTAGGTTGTACACTTTTTGGCTTTGATGATTGAGTTTGCTTGGGGGCTCTCATGGATACGCATTTGAATCCGGCGATTGCTGGGGCGGCGCCTTCGTCTCCGGCGGCGGCCGTGCCTTCCTATCGCTTGTTCGATCCTAATTCTGTTTTGATTGCTGCGATTTTGGGGTCGCCTGTGGCTGGGGTGGCTTTGATGGCTTTGAATTGGCGGCGCTTGGGACAGGGGAAGAAAGGACTCGCGGCGTTTTTGATTGGGATCGTGGCTACTGTTTTGGCTAGCTTGTTGGGCTACTACGTGCCTTCTAGCGGGAGTATTGCCATCGGCATTTTGATCGCGTTGGGCACTAAGGGGGCGGCGCAGTATTTTCAGGGGCCGACTTTGGCGGAGCATGTGGCGCGGGGCGGGCAGCTTGCGTCTCGATGGGCGGCTACGGGTGTGGGGCTTGCGTTTCTGGCGTTGTTCTCGATCATTGTCATTGTTGGGGCGCTGGGGCTTGGGGGGCAGCATCGCCTGGTGGTGGGCACTAAGGACGAGGTTTATTTTACTGGGACGGCTACTCAGGACGATGCTCGGGCACTTGGCGAGGGGTTGAAGAAGGCGGGTTATTTTGAGGATCGCGGGTTCACTGTGATTTTGTCGAAGGATTCGGACGGGACGGCGATTTCGTTTGTGGTGAAGGATGGGGTTTGGGATGACGCGGCTATGGCTTCGGGATATCAGGAGCTTGGGAGGGGGCTTGCGCCTGCGGTTGGCGGGTTGCCGATTAAGGTGCGGTTGATTAACACGTTGAAGCAGACGAAGAAGGAGTTTGTTTTGACGCAGTGAGATTTGCAGGTTGGATTTTTGAGGTACGCGGCAACGCTGTTCCGGCGCCTTGGTTGGCCGGCAGGGACGCCAGCGGCACGTTTACGTGCGAATTAAATTTAAATAGGCGCTCGAATTTTGATTGAAGCCCGGGAATACCGTTGACAGATCTTTGTTGCCGACATGCTTGACCAAAATTTCGCTCAGTATTGTGCGGTAGTCCGTTGTGACTGCCAGGTCGCGGCCTTCGTATAGTTGCGGGCCGCTTAGGCCTGGCCACTTTGTGTAAACCTTGCCTCCTTTTACGTTGCCGCCCATTACCAACATGCAGTTGGCGTGGCCGTGATCGGTGCCGCGGTTGCCGTTTTCGCGGGCGGTGCGGCCGAATTCGGACATGCTTACGAAGACGACGTCTTGCATGCGGTCGCCCATGTCTTCGTTGAATGCGGCGATTCCCTGCCCTAGATCGCGCAATAGATTGCTTAGTTGGCCCTGTACGCCGCCTTCGTTTACGTGATGGTCCCAGCCGCCGCTATCGAGGAATGCTACTTCCAGGCCTACATCGGCTTTGAACAATTCGGCTATTTCTTGCAGGCTTTGGCCAAAGCGATTTTTTGGGTATTGGGCGCCATTTTCTGGTTGGTAGCTTTCTGGATGAATTTTTTTCAGTTGGTCGATGGCTTCGAAAGTCTCCTGTCCCACGCCGTGTAGAGCTTGATCCACCGTCTGCGCGTACATCGCTTCGAAGCCGCCTTCGGTACTTTGTTGCGGGCCGAACATTTTGAATTGTTTTAGATCGGGGATGGCGATCGCTGGGGCGGTGCCTTGTAGCGTGCGTGGAAGATAGGGGCCGAAGGCTACGGCGCGGAAGGGGCTAGGCTTTTCTTCTGGGGTGGATTGTAAAGTGCGATTCAGCCAGCCGTCATCGGTGCTTTTTAGGCCGGGGGTGCCGGATTCCATGAAGTCTTGAGCGTCGAAGTGGCTGCGCGTGGGGTCGGGGGAACCCACTGCTTGCACGATCGCTAGTTGGCCTTTTTGGAAAAGCGGCTGTAACGGTTGCAGGCTTGGATGCAGGCCAAAGAAGCCGTCGAGGTCGATGGCTGCTTCTGTGCCGCCTCTTTTTGGTTCGGGGATCGCGATGCTTGGGCGCATTTGGTAATAGCTGCGCTCACCGAAGGGGACGACTACGTTCAGGCCGTCCATCGCGCCTCTTTGGAATAGGACTACCATTTTCTTTTTGCCGGGGTTGGTGGTGGCGGCTATCGCTCTTTGTAGGAATGACGGCATGACGGAAAGGCCAATTAGGGAGATGGCGCCATTTTTCAGGAAGATGCGGCGGGTTAGTGGCATGCGGTTGCTCCAGTGCTTCGGCTCATCGGCGTTGGAATTCTGGGGCGCCTAGAACTAGGCCGGCGATTAGGGATTCGTTTACGTGTTTTACTGGATCGTCGAGGGCGGCTTGTAGGATTTGCGGATCTTCTAGTCTGGCTTCTAGCGTTTGCTGGGTCTGCTCGGCTATTTGATTGTCCAGGAATGCTGTTAACGCGCCGGCTAGGGCTTTGTGCGGATCGGTTTCGGCTTCCGGGCCTAGCAACGCTACTAGATCGGTCTTTGTGCCTGGGACTTTGTTCGACGATAGGGATAGAGCGAAATTTAGGCGATTTAGCAGGGCGCCGGTGTTTACCCAGGTTTCGGATTTGTCACTGTAGCCTGTGGGGGGTTGGGCTTGGAATAACGGCTCGCCCATGCGGCCTACCCATTGGGCTAGCGGTAATGTTATGTCCACTTCGGCGCCTAATGCGCGGGCTGTGCTGGCTGCCAGCTCGAAGGGTTGCTTTACTTTGGCGCGATAGGTTTCTTTGGACCAGAATTCCGGGGAATAGATCATCGTTTTTAGGACGGCGCGGATTTCCCCGTTGCTGGATTGGAAAGTTTGCGCCATGCGATCTACCAGTGCCGGCGGCGGATTATCGCTTACGAAGTGGCGGGCTAGTTTTGTGGAGATGAACTTTGCGGTGTTGGGATTGCTGGCTAGCATTTTCAGGGCTTCTTCGCCGTCTTTCATGCCGCCATAATTGAAAGTGTGGCCGAGGACTAGTTTCTTGCCGTAGGTGTGGATGCGATCGTCGAAGAAGAAATCGGGATCTTTGCGCGGGGCGTGGACGGTCCAGCCGGTCATGCATTTGGCCATTGCGATTACGTCGGCTTGGGTGTAGCCGGCGTCCACGCCCAGGGTGTGGAGCTCCATCACTTCGCGGCCGTAATTTTCGTTTAGGCCGCGGTCTTGTTTTTTCTTGCCGGCTTGGATGGCGCCGCCCGGTGGAGGCGGCATGGATGGGCCGAAGACGCCTTCGAAACGGCGGCGGCGGGCGGCTAGTTCGGCTTGCATTTGTTTGGAGGCCAGGGGATCGGCGCTCAGCCAGTTATCTAGATAGACCAACATCGCCGGACTTTTGGCCGTGGCGATGAGGAGATCCTGGAATTTGCCTAGCGTGTGAGGGCGGATGGTGTCGCGGGTGTAGGCGGTCAGCAGCCAGCGATCCTGGTTTTTTCCGGCGAAGACATTGAAGTGATTGAACCAGAAATCTTCCATTACGGCTTCGAGCTGGCGGTTGCTGTAAATAGCGCGATCCAGCTTGGCCATGCTTAGCTCGACCACGATTCGCTGCGGGCCTACGACTTTTGCTAGTTGCTCTTCGGCGGCGGCGTTGGGATTTTGCGGATCTACTTTTGCTACCGCTTCTCTCGCTTTTTCTTTTTGCTTTTCTTGGTACTCCTCTTTGGTGATGCCTTCCTTTTTCGCGGCTTCATTGGCTTGCGGAAATTTTTCTACGAGCTTGTCGGAACTCATTGCCAGCGTGGGATAACGGGCCAGGCGGGCTTCCAGCGCGGAATCGTCAATGGAATCGGGCTTTAATTGCTGGTCAATCCATTTTTCCAGGCCCATTTTGCGGACTTGCTCGATTTGCCCTGGCGTGGGGCCGTAGGCCAGGCGGTTTAGAGCGTGAAGAATAGCTTGGTCTTCGGTCAGTTCGGTGATTGGAAGCTTGCCTTTCCAGGATTTTGCTGGAGGGGTAGCTTGGACTTGCGGGAATGGGAGTAACGCCGCAGCGAGTAGGATCGCGGCGGCGGCGTGGCAGGCTGCGTTTTTTCGCTTCGGCTTGGGATTGATTTTTTTCACGGTGGCGCTTTTCATTTTGATCGCTGTGGAGGACCGCTGGGTTGCATTAGTTTAACCCTGATTGGAGTTGAAAGTTGCTGTTTGCCGGCGGGAGGGGCTTGCGAGTTACGGCGGCGGAGTTTCGGCGGTGCCCGGCTGAAGCCCGCCGCTACGAAACCGAGGGCGTTGCGGATTGAGGCCGCCGTCGATTTCGGTTCTGCATTTGATCGAGGTCGAAAGAGCCGGCAGGGACGCCGGCGGTACTTGGCTATGGCCTTAGATTGCGCAGGAAATCTTGCAATGTGCGTTGGCGTGGGGGATCTAGGTCAGTGAATTCTATGCCTACGCCTTTTTGATTTACGTCTCTTACTTTGGCTTCTGCTTCTAGATTCAGATTGGAATCTTCTATGCGCAGGCGAAGGGTTTGTCCCATTGACAGCGAATGGTTGGTGCGGATGAATAGGCCGCCTGCGCCTATTATTGAGACTTGGCCTTCGAATTTTGGATCTAGGCCTTTGCAGCGCAGGAATTGATGTTCGGGCAGCAGGATGCGTTTGTGTTTGCGGCGGTCTTCTAGGTTCTGGTGGCTCATTGGTGGGAGGCGCGGAAGGCGTCCAGCGTCCAGGAATCCTGGCCTTCGTCGTGGCGCAGGACGTAGTAGTTGCCGTCATTGGCTAGGACGCGGAAGTAGATAGCGTCGGGGGAATACCATTGGCCATCCACTTCGCTGACTTGGAATTCGCGGCCTCGGAGGGTGAAACGTTGTGGGCGCTCGTCGGGGCGATAGCCTGCGTAGCAGCTTACGTGGATGTCGTTCATGGGAACGGCTCCGTGGTTGCTTTGGGCTTGGCCGACTCTTTGATTATAGCAATTTTTTGGGCGGCCGGCGGGGGGACGACGTGCCGGAAATGCGGGCGATTCCGCCTAATTTGGCGGCACGGTGGAGGACCTCGAGGGTCGGCCCGGCATGAAGCACGGGCCCTACGTTCGGAAGGCCGCGCATGACGCGCGGTTACGTGAATTTTAGATCTGTGTCGTTGGTGAAGGGGCCTTCGCGGATTACTGCGTTGTAGGCTGCACCTATGAAGATTACCATCGCCGTGAGATACATCCAGAGGAGCAGGCCGATTACTGCGGCTAGGCCTCGATAGACTGTGCCGTAGGGGACGTAGCGGACGTAGAAGCCGAAACTGATATCGACGATCCACCATAGGATAGTGGCCACGGCGGCGCCTGGGAACACGTCTTGCCAGGTGACCATGTCTGGTTGGCCCAGGCGATAGATTACGAAGACTATTCCTAACGCGAAAATCATGGCAAGGCCATGATATGCGGCGGCGGCTAACAAGCGGACCCAGGGGGCTAGGCCGTAATTCGCTAGCAACCAGCCGCGTACTGGGTGGCCGAAGATGGTTACGATTTCGAAGGCTAGAAATGGAATTATGGTTAGACAGAGGAGTATGACGGCGCGGAGTTGGATGCGTAGATAGGAAGGCGCGGCGGGGAGTTTGTCGATTTGGCGGAAGCCTTGGAGTAGGCCTATGAAGACCTGGGTGCCTGCGATTAGCGTGCCGCCGAAACCTAGCCAGATCCATTGCCAGGGGTGAGCGGTGCGACGGACGAAATAATCCAGGACTATGCTGCTGCTGCCTTCTGGGAGGATGCTTTGGACTTGACCGGGGAGATCGCGGACTACGTCTTGAAAAATGCTCATGCTGCTTAGGACTCCCAGGGCGAAAAGCAGCAGCGGGAAAAAGGCCAGGAACATATTGAAGGCCACCGCTTGGCCCAGAGCGACGCAATCGGGAAATACGCGGAGGAAGGATTGGCGGAGACTCGCGATTACGTGTCCCATGGCGTGACGCGGATTATAAGGGTTTCCCGGCGCGGAGGCTCGGACTTTCGGAGTTGCTGAGGAGTTGAGCGGGGAGTAAACTTTTTGCAGAATTGGGGCCGGGAGGCGGTTTATGGCGCGCAGTGTGCGATGCGGATTGATTCAGGCGCGATGCGAATGGTCGCCGGAGAAGTATTCGCTGGCGGATATTCGCGAGCGGATGATTGTGAAGCATGAAAAATTGATTAGTGAGGCGGCCAAGAAGAAGACGCAGATTCTTTGCTTGCAGGAATTATTTTATGGGCCCTACTTTTGCGCGGAGCAGGATACGAAATGGTATGAGCTGACCGAGGAAGTGCCGGGCGGGAAGACGATCGAGCGGATGCAGAAATTGGCGCGGCAGTATGAGATGGCCATGGTGGTGCCGGTGTATGAGAAGGAGATGAGCGGGCTTTTTTATAACACGGCGGCGGTCATTGATACGGACGGGAAATATTTGGGGAAATACCGCAAGCATCATATTCCGCATTGCCATCCTGGATTTTGGGAGAAATTTTATTTTACGCCGGGAAATACTGGGTATCCCGTTTTTGAGACTCGGCATGCGCGGGTGGGCGTTTACATTTGCTACGACCGGCATTTTCCCGAGGGGGCGCGGATTTTGGGGCTGAATGGGGCGGAAATAGTTTTTAATCCCTCGGCTACGGTGGCTGGCTTGAGTGAGTATTTGTGGGAATTGGAACAGCCCGCTCATGCGGTGGCCAATGGTTATTTTGTGGGGGCCATCAATCGCGTGGGAACGGAATTGCCTTGGAAGATGGGGGAATTTTACGGGAAGAGTTACTTTTGCAATCCACGCGGGAAAATTGTGGCGCAGGCGAGCCGGGATAAGGAAGAGGTGGTCGTGACGGAATTGAATTTGGATGAGATTGACCTGGTGCGGCAGACTTGGCAGTTTTTCAGGGATCGGCGGCCGGAGACGTATGGAGAGATTACGCGGACAGTGGCGGTGCCGGGCGGGCGGAAGACTGAGGCGGCGGATTGAGACCGAAGTAAAGCTGGGCAATTTCAAAATTCGGATTTGAATTTCGAACGAAGGAAAGAGGCTGAGGCCAATGGCTACTGCTACTACTGCGGCGCAACTTTGCCGGAATTATATTGGCGGCAAATGGGTGGAATCGAAATCTACGAAGATCGTGGAGCGGCGGAATCCGGCTGATCACGATGAAGTTGTGGCTACCATTCCGCTTTCTACCCGGGATGAAATGAAGGAGGCGATTGCTGCGGCTAAGGCTGCGTTTCCTGGTTGGCGGGAGACGCCTGCGCCGGCGCGCGGGAAGATTCTTTTTAAGGCTGCACGGATTATGGAGGAGAAGAAGGAGGAGTTGGCGCGGCTTTTGACTCGCGAGGAGGGTAAGGCGCTTAAGGATTCTTTCGGCGAAGTGCAGCGGGCGATCAATATCACTGAGTTTATGGGCGGCGAGGCGCGGCGTTTGAATGGGGAAACGCTGACTAGCGAATTGCCGAAGAATTTTGCTTATACGATTCGACAGCCGCTTGGAGTTGTAGGCGCGATTACTCCTTGGAATTTTCCGGTGGCGATTCCGGTGTGGAAGATTGCGCCGGCGCTGGTTTACGGGAATACCGTTGTTTTTAAACCGGCTACCATAACGCCTTTGACGGCTATGAAGATCGTGGAGATTTTCGAGCAGGCTGGGTTGCCTGCCGGCGTGCTGAATCTGGTGATGGGGTCGGGGCGCGAGACTGGCGACGAGTTGGTGCAAAGTCCGGCGGTTCATGGGCTTTCGTTTACTGGATCGAATGAGGTCGGGACGGCGCTCTATGCTTGCGGGGCGCAGCGGCTGAAAAAAGTGCAGTGCGAGATGGGTGGGAAGAATCCTGTGGTGATTTTGGCCGACGCGGATTTGCAGTTGGCGATGGAATCTACTCTGGCCGGGGCGTTTGCTTCGACCGGGCAGCGCTGTACGGCTACCAGCCGCGTGGTGATTGAAGAGAAAATTGCCGACGTATTTCTCCAGAAGCTTGTCGAGCGGGCTAAGAAGTATTCTGTGGGCAATGGACTCGAGCCGGGAGTGGAAATGGGGCCGGCGGTGGATGAGTCGCAGATGGAAACGGATTTGAAATACATTGAATTGGGAAAGAAAGAGGCGAAGCTGCTTTGCGGAGGGGAACGTTTGAGCGGGGCGAAGTATGACAAGGGGTGGTTCGTTTCTCCAACGATATTCGATCATGTGCGGCCGGAGAGCGCGCTTTCACAGGATGAAATTTTTGGGCCGGTGTTGAGCGTCGTGCGGGTGAAGGATTTTGATGAGGCGCTGCACGTGGCGAATTCGGTGCGCTTTGGGCTTTCGAGTTCGATTTACTCGACGGATTCCAACAAGATTTTTGAGTTTGTGGACAAGATTGAGACGGGCATGACGCACGTGAATTCGCCTACCGTGGGCGGCGAGGCGCATGTGCCATTCGGCGGAGCGAAGGATTCGAGCGTGGGGCCGCGCGAAGTGGGGCACGCGGCGATTGAGTTTTATACGGATACGAAAATCGTGTACATCGATTACACCGGGCACAAGCGCGAATCGAGCATCTATTAGTGGACCTCTTCACGCGGGAAATTTATCTCGACATTGAGACGCTTAGGCTTTCGCATGAGGTTGACGGCGGATGGGGCAACATTCGTCAGTTCGGCGTCGCGGTGGCCGTGACTTGGGATAAGGACAACGAATTTCGAAGTTGGTTCGAGGACGACGTGAAGAAACTCGTTGATGAGTTGGCGGCGTTCACGCGCATCGTTACGTTCAACGGGAACCGCTTTGATTTCGAAGTGCTGCGCGGCTATACGGTGATTGATGCGATCCGGCAGCTTTCGTTCGATGTGCACGAAGTTTTGCACAAGCAGCTTGGGCACCGCATCAAACTAGATTCATTGGCTAAAGATACGCTTGGTAGCGCTAAGAGCGGCTCGGGGATTGACGCGGTGGCTTGGTGGCGCGAGGGGAAGAAAGAGCAAGTGGTGCAATACTGCCAGATGGATGTGGCGCTGCTGCGGGATTTGGTGGAGTATGGACGCGCGAAGGGGCACGTGATCGTTGGCGGACGGCAGGTTCGGGTTTCGTGGGACTAGTGGGCCTCGGAAAATGACGGCCTCGCGCTTGGCGATTGGATTTCTTCGGCGGACTTTACTTCTCGTTGTGATTTTTGCTAGTTCCCTTCCTGCTGCTGGTCGAGTTACCTGGAAAATTGAAGAGCGGGCGCAATTGAAGATTGGCGGGCATGTGCCGATTTCCTGGAATGTCTATACCGTGGAGAAGAGGAAAAACTTGGTTTTGATTTTGCTGGGGAAGCGGTATTTGGCCTTGGATACGAAAACTAAATCGGTTTGGCAGATTGAGACTAAGGATTTGACGGCTAAGGGCAAAGATTTTGAGAGTGAGGAGCCTGGGGAGATGGGGACGCCGATTCCGGTGGCGAGTTGGTCGGATCGGGATGTAGGGCCGGCAGAGAGGCTATTGATTACTTTGGGGGATTACGGGGCGAAGATTGAATTGGAATTGCCGCATTTGATTGATTTGCGACGGGGGATTTATTAGACGGGACGCGGCGCGGGTGCGGGTTTGGTGGGTTTGCCACGGGCGGATGCCACCCTAAAGGGCGCCGCTACGAATTCTGGAGTTCCAGGACATTGGCAGTTGTCCCGTATCGATTTCGCGCATGGTGATGCAATTGTCCACTGGACAGACTAACGCGCATAGATTGCAGCCTACACATTCTTCGTCGATGATTCTTGGGACGTGGACTTCCATTTTGTGAGCGTTCTTTTTGCCGTTTGGATTGGCTGCTACTGGGGCGCGTTCGATGCATTGATGGGCGCCGTCTTCGCAGGCTACGTAGCAGAGCTGGCAGCCTATGCACAGGTCGTGATTGATTTCGGCGATTACTTTGTAATTTAGATCGAGGTCGCCCCAGTCTTTTACGTTGGGCACGGCACGGGCGCGGAAATCTTCTGTGGTCTGATACGCGTGATCGTCCATGTAGGCGTTTAGGCCGTCGGACATGTCTTCTACTATGCGGAAGCCGTAGTGCATTACGGCGGTGCAGACTTGGACGATCGAGGCGCCTAGGGCTATGTGTTCGGCGGCGTCTGTCCAATTGCTGATGCCGCCTATTCCCACGATTGGGATTTTTACTTTTTTGGCTACGCTCGAAACTAGGTGCAGCGCGATGGGCTTTACGGCCGGGCCGCAATAGCCGCCGTGCGAGGATTTCCCTGCCACTACTGGACGCGGGGCGAAAGTTTCTAGATCTACTCCCATTAGAGAATTGATCGTGTTGATCAGGCTGACAGCGTCGGCGCCGCCTCGTTCGGCCGCGAGCGCGATCTGCGTGATGTCGGTGACGTTTGGAGTGAGTTTCGAAATTACCGGCGTGCGCGCGGCTTCTTTCGCCCAGCTGGTGATCATTTCCGTGTAATCGGGGACTTGGCCTACCGCGGCGCCCATGCCTCGCTCGCTCATGCCGTGAGGGCAGCCGAAATTTAACTCGAGCGCGTCAGACCCGGCATCTTCGGCGCGGCGGACGATGTCGCGCCACGCTTCGCGCTTGGATTCGACCATTAGCGAGGCGATCACCAGATGCTTGGGATAGCGCTTTTTTACTTCGGCGATTTCTTTGAGATTTACTTCGATGGGGCGATCACTGATTAGCTCGATGTTGTTGAAGCCCATCACTCGGACGCCGTTGTAATCGATGGCGCCGTAACGGGAACTCGTGTTTTGGATCGGTTCGCCGATGGTTTTCCAGACGGCGCCGCCCCAGCCGGCGTCGAAAGCACGCATTACCTGGCCGGCGGTGTTGGATGGCGGGCCTGAAGCTAGCCAGAAGGGATTTGGAGATTCGATGCCGCAGAATTTTACTCTTAGATCGGCCATTGACTATCTCCTTGCTGGCGGTGCGGGTTCGGTGGACCAGCTTTTCCAGGCGAACCAGGCTACGGTTCCGAACATTCCTAGCCAGCCGATTGCGCGGACGCATGTGGCGATTTGCGTGTCGTGATCGAGCACGCCTAGGGCGCTGAAAAGATAATTCCAATCGTGGATTACGAATTCTGGATCACCGACGGTGAGCAGCGGCAATTCTTGCGCGCGGGCGTCGGCCATGTAGGTGGCGATTGGAAGCAATTGTTCGAAGCAGAAGAAGGCGCAGAAGGCGGTGCCTTGGAGTTGGCGTTGGAAGGCGAAATAGGCGGCTAGGGTGAATGGGACTGCCAGTTGGAGTAACGTGCCGCCGGCTACGTTTAGAAATCGGCCGAAATAGCTAAAGAGCAGGTGGCCGCCTTCGTGAATGGGGACGAAGACTACGTCGATCATTAGCAGGGGGCCGCGGCCTTTTGCGGCTTGGTAGAGGAAGAGGGCGTAGAACAAGAGCCAGGCAACTAGGGCGTAACGCGGGACGGTCGACCAATCGTCCTCGAGAGTTTCGAGAACCGGAAGGCGTTCGGTCCATGAGTCGGGTAAGCGCATCGTCGGCTAGTTGGCGGCGCGCGGATAGTTCAGCCAGGCGTCCAGGCCTCTGGCCGCGGCCATGCCTTCGGCTACTGCGTCCACTACCTCTTTGCCGCCGTTTACGCAGTCGCCGGCTGCGAAATATTTTGGGTTACCGGTTTGGTTTTTTTCCCCCACGACGATGGTGCCATTTTTATTGAGTTCGATTCCCTTCACTGGGCGGAGGAATTCGGTTACCGGCTTTTGGCCGATGGCGGGGATGACCATGTCTACTAAAATTGTGAAATTTGATCCTGGGATTAGCTCGGGGGCGGAACTTTTGGCGGCGCCGCGGACGGGACGCGTTTTGACGCACTCTATGGCGTTTACTGCGCCGGATTCGCCGATAATGCGGATTGGTTGGGTGTGCCAGTGAAACGTTACTGTGTCGCGCTGGGCTAGCTCGAATTCGTAACGGAAGGCTGGGATTTGTTCTTGGCCGCGGCGGTAAATCAAATGCACGGATTCCGCGCCGAGGCGGCGAGCTGCGGTTACTACGTCGATGGCGGTGTTGCCGGCGCCTATGCAGGCTACGCGGCGGCCGACTTCTACGTCTGCGAAGGATTGTGTTTTTGTTCGCTCGATGAATTCCAGGGCACCGTAAACGCCTTGTAGATCAGAGCCTGGTAGATCTAACTCCCACGTTTCACCTAGACCTACGCCTATGAAAATGGCGTCAAATTGCGATTCGAGTAGCGGGAACGGGGCGTCGCGGCCTATTTCTTTGCCTTGCTCGAATTTCACGCCTAGCCGCTTGACCATTTCCACTTCGCGTAGGGAATCTGTGGCGCGGGTTTTGTAGGCGGCTATGCCGAAGGTGTTTAGGCCGCCGGGCAATTTATTTTTGTCGAATATGGTTACTGCGTAGCCCCATTTTGCTAATTCTGCCGCGCAGGCTAGCGATGCTGGGCCTGAGCCGATGCAGGCCACGCGCTTTCCGTTTGATGGGCCCGCGGTGAAGAGATCGATGTTGCGATCCAGGACGTAATCTACCGAATAGCGCTGAAGGCGGCCGATTTCGATCGGGGCTTCGCCCTTTTCTACCATTACGCAGGCGCCTTCGCAGAGCGATTCGGTGGGGCAGACTCGGCCGCAGCTTTCGCCGAGGATATTTGCGCTCAGGATTACGCGGGCTGAGCCTCGGAGGTTATTTGAGGCGATTTTTTTTATGAAGGCGGGAACGTCGATGTGTGTGGGGCAGGCAATGGTGCAGGGGGCGTCGAAGCAGTAGAGGCAGCGGGCGGCTTCGATGGCGGCTTGGCGCGGGGTCATGCGGGGGGAGATGTCCGCGAAATTGGCTTCGTATTGTTCGGGGGCGAGTTTTGGTGCGGATTCTCGCAGCGCCATTGGCTCAATTTCCCCAAGAACTCGCGACGAATTCTAATTGCGCTATCGCGCGTGGAATGATCCGGTACTGAGAGAGAATTCTAGCACTGGGATTTTGGCCGGAT
>Ga0209038_10000186_pt1 | contig 19822 bp, 15 predicted proteins | sample BogFormECP03_OM3_FD_188237 | JGI IMG/M metagenome (GOLD analysis project Ga0209038, IMG submission 188237) | Bog forest soil microbial communities from Calvert Island, British Columbia, Canada - ECP03_OM3 (SPAdes) (version 2) | ecosystem: Environmental > Aquatic > Freshwater > Wetlands > Bog ...
GTCGGGGGGCCGGACCACTGGGCGAGACAACACAAATCATCACCAAGCCGAAGCCCCGCTACTTAGTCTTCATCGGCTACGGACTAGCTCTAATCTCGCTAATCTGGGTCTTCCGCGACTTTCACCTGGAAAGCACCCTCCGCGAATATTCCAATCTAAGCTGGAAATGGGTTTTTCTAGGCATGCTCTTCGACGTCGTCAGCTACGTAGTACAAAGCATCCGCTGGAAACTCCTGCTAACGCCCTTCGCCCGCATGAAATACGAGCGCGTAGCAAGAGCCGTCTTCGCCGGCCTATTCGTTAACGTCCTATTCCCTCTACGCCCAGGGGAACTCCTGCGCAGCTATCTGGTAGCCGCCGCAGCGGACATAAAGTTCGGCCGGGTCCTGGGCTCCGTAGGTGTCGAGCGCCTGATCGATCTGGTGGTAGCCACAGCCTCGCTAGCAGTAGCCTCACTCTTTGTAGAATTACCCCGCCGCTTCAAGACCGTAGCCGACACTCTAGGAATAGCAGCCCTAGTTCTTCTGGCCGTCGTGGTCTTAGTTATTCTCTATCTCGAAATCAAATTGACCAAGAACCCCGATCTCTTCAACGAAAAATCCAAGTCCAAGCGCCACCTGCCCAGCCGCTGGATGCGCGCTCTCTACGGCCTTCACGCCATGGGCACCGCCCCAAGCTTCTACGGCGCCGTGCTTTTCTCCGTCCTGATGCCGTTCTGCCAGGTATTAGCGCTCTGGTGCCTGATGAAGGCCTATGGCCTACCACTTTCATTCTTAAGCGTAGTAGTAGTTCTGCTGGTAATCAATCTAGGCGTATCGCTGCCCAACGCCCCAGCAAACGTAGGCTCCTACCAATTCTTCTGCGTTCTGGGCCTAAGCGTCTTCCAAGTAGAAAAGTCCAGCGCCGCAGGCTTCTCCATCTTCGCCTTCCTAGCCCTAACGCTTCCAGTAGTAGTAGTAGGCTTCGGCGCCTTCCTAAGAAGCGGCCTAACCCTCGGCACCATCCGCGAACAAATCACCCACATGCCCAGCGAAGCCCAAAAGCGCCCAGCCTAGTCATCGCACTTGTACCACTGAAGACAGCGGTACAAACCCACCATTGAACCCCTGCACAACGCCCCCCAATTTCGTTGTCAGTCCCCACCACCCCCGGGGTTATATTCGAGTATTGCGATCGCGCCAGTTTCAAAACACGTGTCCCTGACGGGGGTCAAGGCCACACGCCAGCGCAATCAAAAGCGGCAACCCCGCAAGCAAAATGGCAGAAATCACCAAACAACTCGAGCGAGCCCGGCGCAGCCTAGAAAAAAACAAGCTGCGTGACGCCGCCGAAGAATACCAAGCCATCTTCGACGAGGCCCCCGCCAATCAAGAAGCGATCCTAGCCCTCGGCGATCTCTACGTCCGCCTGAATGAACCAGTCCGTGCGGCCCACTATTACGGCCTGCAATTCGATCGCCTGCTAGACTCCAGCGACACCGCAAAAGCCGCCGCCATCTACGGCCGCTTCCTCCGCGGCGTCCCGCAACCAGCCGAACGCCTGATCCGCTACGCCGTCCAACTCCAAAAGCAAAATCGCATAGCCGAAGCCGTCGAGCAGTACAACGCCGCCGCCGAGCGCTATCACGAAATGAATCAGGAAGTCGAAGCCCTGGGCTGCTACGAAAAAATCTCCCAGCTAGATTCCGAAAATCCCAATCGCCATTTGGCGGTAGCTGAACTAGCCGAAAAGCTGGGACAAAAGGAACTCTCGTCGCACAGTTATCTACGAGCAGGCCAACTCTGCCAGTCGTTAGGCGAAATCGATCTAGCCCTGGAATATTTCCGCCACGCCCACGAACTTGGCCCGAATGATCGTACGGTCGCACTATTCTTCGCCGAAGCCCGCCTGCGCCACGGAAATCCCGGCGGCGCAGTCGAATTACTCGATCCCTTCGCAGCAGGCGAATCCGACACCACCTTCCTGGCCCTTTTCGGCGAAGGCCTCCTTCGCACCGGCCAACTCGATCGAGCCCGCGACGCCTTCGTAGCCTTCTACCGCCAAAAGCAGGATGGCTTCACCAAAATGTTCGAGCTAGCCGGCGCCTACATCCGCACCGGCGAAGACGAAAAGGGCGCAGACGTCCTGCAAGTAACGAAGGAATGGATGCGCTCGGTCCGCCGCGAAAACGAATTCGCCGCCCAAGTGGATCGCATGACCACGGTCTATCCGAATTCGCTTGAGCTAGCCAAGCTAGTAGCCCAGCTCTACGAAGAACTAAATCGCGAAACGAAATTCTTCGACTCGCTGGTCCATCTCTTCGATCTCTATTTCGATGCAGGCAACATCAAAGCCGCCTGTGACGTCCTCGACCGCCTCGTGGACATCGATCCCTACGACTATCGCAATCATCAGCGCATAGCGAAGCTGCAAGGCAAAGCCGATCCAGCCTTCCTGAAAAATATCCTGGCGCGCGCCGCAAAAGCCGCCTCAGTAATCACGCGCCCAGAAGGATTCAACGCCGGAGGCACGCGCGGCGATCGCCCGGCTCCGCAACAAGAAGAGCACAAAGCCCAGCAGGCCCTCGATGATCTAATCGTCCAGGTAGAAATTTTCCTGCAATATTCCCTGCACGCCAAAGCCGTCGAGCGCCTCGAACGAATCGCCGAAATTTTCCCCGGCGAAGAAGACAAAAACGAGCGCCTCCACAATCTTTTCGAGCGCGCCAACTGGTGGCCCAAAGGCAAGCCAAAGCCCGCCCCAAAAATCACTCCGTCAGCCACGGTAGCTCCCGGCGTCCCAGCCGCATCCCCCGCAGCCCCGGTAGGCGGAATCCTGGGCTTCGACGTGGACACCCAGCGCGACCTCTCGCAAATTTCAGATTTCACCCGACTCATGTACCGCCAGGCCACGCCACGCGAAGTAGTCGCCGCAGCAGCTCAGGAAATCGGCAAGTATCTAAACGTCTCCCGCTGCATCGTAGAAATCGACAGCGGCAAAGGTGAGGAGCCGCTAACCGCCGAGTTCACTGGTCCAGGAATCGTACCCGCGGCGAGCACGCAGATTTCCTCAATAATCTCAATGCTGGGCAGTTCGCCGCCAGACACTCTAGGCGGAATCGAGCTAAGCGGCCCGGGCTATCCAGCCCTGCGCGAACTAAAACTAGAAACCATGCTAGGTGTGCGCTTGGTGGACAAAGAAACCCGCGCCCCCTCAGGCGCCGTCCTGGTAGGCAGCGAACGCATGCGCCAATGGCGCCCGAACGACAGCTTCTTCCTGCAAGCCGTGGGCGATCAGATTTTGATTTCCGCAAATCACACGAAAACCCAAGCCGTAGTCCGCACCATGGCTTTCGCCGACGAAAAAACCGGCCTGGTAAGCCGAGGTGCCTACGTAGCCTGCCTGCTGGCAGAATCCTCAAGAGCCCGCGCCCAAAACACTCCGGTGTCGCTGGTAATTTTGCACGTGGACGGCGGCGGCGAACTAATGCGCGCCCACGGCGACGCCGCCTTCGAAAAATACATCGAGCAATTAGCCCGCTCCCTGCGCAGCGCCGTCCGCCAAACCGATCTAGCCGTAAAATACACAGCTTGGTCGCTAGCCTTCATCCTCCCCGACACAAACTCAGGCAGCGCCAAGCTACTAGCAGAAAAACTGCGCGCCACAGCCAGCGCAGTCCAAGCCCCGTGGAATGGTGAAGGCCTCTCGTTAAGCGCAGTAATAGCCGAAGCCGCGTACCGTCCGTCGGATGACAACGAAGATCGAGTAACCGAATGGATCAACCGCGCCGAAGCAGGCCTAGACGAAGTCCGCGCCAAAGCCGAAGAGAAAATCCTAGTCCTAGCCTCTCCGTGATTTCCCCAGTAGGGGCGGGGGTTCACCTCCCGCCCGGTGTGGCACTGGGTGTTCGGTCTTCTCTCGTAGTACCATCCTTGGTCCGAATCATCTCCACGGAGAAAAAGCATGCCCCTAGAAAAAGTAGGAGTAGCAGGCTGCGGCCTAATGGGCTCAGGCATAGCCCAAGTAGCAGCCCAATCCGGCTGCGAAGTAATAGTCCGCGAAGTTTCTCAACAACTGGTAGATAAAGGCCTGCAATCCATAGAAAAAAATCTGGCCCGCCAAGTAGAAAAGGGCACGTTGCAATCCGCCGACCGTGACAAAATCCGCGCCCGGCTAAAAGGCACCACAAATCTGGAAGATTTCAAAGACCGCGACATCGTAATCGAAGCCATAATCGAACAACTTCCAGCAAAAAAAGAATTCTACAACGCCCTCGATAAAATCTGCCCGAAAGCAACAATCTTCGCCAGCAACACCTCCTCCATCCCCATCACAGAAATGGCCACCGCCACCACCAGACCCGACCGTTTCATAGGCATGCACTTCTTCAATCCCGTTCCAGTAATGAAGCTGGTCGAAATAATCCGCACCATAGCCACAGATCCAAAAGTATTCGAGGAAGCAGTAGCCCTGGGCGCCCGGTTCGGCAAAACGGTAGTCCGCACTACAGACCGCAGCGGCTTCATCGTAAACCGCCTGCTAGTCCCGTACCTGCTGGATGCCGTACGAGCCCTGGAAGAAGGCGTAGCGTCAGTCGAGGATATCGACAATTCCATGAAGCTTGGCTGCGGCCATCCCATGGGCCCGCTAACGCTGCTAGATTTCGTAGGCCTCGACACCACCTACTACATCTCGCAAATAATGTTCGATGAATTTAAGGAAAAGCGCTTCGCCTCCCCGCCGCTATTAAAGCGCATGGTCCTGGCAGGCTGGAACGGCCGCAAAGCAGGCCGCGGCTTCTACGATTACGCAGATCCAGCCAAACCAAAAGCGTTGGACTTGCGATGAGCTACGAAAATATTTTGTACGAAGTAAAAGATCAAATCGCGAAGATCACGGTAAACCGGCCGCAAGTCCTAAACGCCCTAAATCGCGCCACAGTAAACGAACTAAGCCAAGCCTTCGACGCCGCCCACAACGACAACAACGTCCGAGTCCTAATTATCACCGGCGCAGGCGAGAAATCCTTCGTAGCCGGCGCCGACATCAACGAAATCGCCAAACGCACCGCCACCGACGGCAAAGACTATTCCGAATACGGCCAAAGCGCATTCCGCAAACTAGAAACGCTAGGCAAGCCGTCAATAGCCGCAATCAACGGCTTCGCCCTAGGCGGCGGCTGCGAACTGGCCCTATGCTGCTCCATCCGCCTAGCCAGCAAAAACGCCCGCCTAGGCCAACCCGAAGTAAAACTAGGCATCCTCCCAGGCTACGGAGGCACCCCCCGCCTAGCCCGCCTATGCGGCAAAGGCGTAACCCACGAGCTGCTACTAACCGGCGGAATGATCTCAGCCGAAGAAGCCCATCGGGTAGGCCTGGTAAATCACGTCCACGAACCAGCCGATCTAATCCCCGCAGCAGAAAAAATGGCCCAAAAAATCATAGCCAACGCTCCGCTAGCCGTAAAGTACGCCATGGAAGCAATCCAACACGGCACCGAAATGACCCAAGAAGAAGGCCTATTCCTAGAAGCAACGCTATTCGGCCTATGCTGCGCCACAGAAGACATGCGCGAAGGCACCCGCGCATTCCTAGAAAAGCGCCCAGCAAAATTCCAGGGACGCTAAAATATCAAAATGACGAGCGCATCAATCGACAATGCCCGATAAACTCAAGCTGAAATCAATCGCAGGAAATCTAACCGCCGCCGGCCTACGCATAGGCATAGTAATCAGCCGCTTTAACAGCTTCATAACCGAGCGCCTACTAGAAGGCGCCCTAGACGCCCTAAACCGCACCGGCGCCAAAGAAAATCAAATCGAAATAATCCGAGTCCCCGGCGCTTTCGAATTACCAGTAGCAGCAAAAAAACTAGCCCAGTCACACAAACCAGATTCCATAATCTGCATAGGCTGCGTAATAAGAGGCGAAACCTCCCACTACGAACACGTCACCACCGAAGCAGCCCGCGGTATCCAACTCGCCCAAATAGACACCGGCGTGCCAATCGCCTTCTGCGTCCTAACCTGCGACACCCTGGAGCAAGCCATAGATCGCGCCGGCCTAAAATCCGGCAACAAAGGCTTCGAAGCAGGCCTAGCAGCAGTAGAAATGGCAAATCTCTCCCGCCAACTTCGCGCAGCATCGCCTTCACGTTCACGCTCTGCCGCTCCGGCAAAATCTCCCCGGTCGCGGCGGCGTTAAGATGACGCTACGAAGAAAGTCCCGCGAATTCGCCCTACAAATGCTATTCGAGTGGGATCTAGGCCAGCAAAAGCCAGCCCAGGTAGAAAAACATTTCTGGAAGTCAGCAAAAGCAGTGGAATCAACGAGAAAATTCGCCCGCCAACTATTCGAAGGCGCAGTAGCCCAAGCAGAAGAAAACGACAAGCAAATCGTGAAACTAGCAAAAAACTGGAAATTCGACCGCCTAGCCGCAGTGGACAGAAATATCCTACGCCTAGCAATCTACGAACTGCGCGCAGGCACAGCCCCGGTCAAAGTAGTTTTAGATGAAGCGATAGAGCTAGCCAAGAAATTTTCATCGGAAGACGCCCCAGCCTTCCTAAACGGCGTCCTAGACGCAGCAGCAAAACAAATCGAATCCACGGAATAACCCGCTGTCATCCCGAATCCCCTTCAGGGGTGAGGGTCGGCCGTCGTAGGGGCCGCGGTTCACTACCGGCCCGGTGTAGCGTTGGGTTTTCGCCTTGGGTTTTCGCTTTCGATTTTTCGATCGCAACGGCGCCCGGCCAACCTCAAGCCTCAATCTGCCCCTCCATCACGCAAACCGCCGACCCACTAACCCGAGGCGTAAGCTTAGCGCCCGCCGCATCCACCACCACTTCAATCTGACTAGGCCGCTTCATCTCCACTCCCTGCAAAATCCTCAATCGCTCCCCACCCAACAATTTCCCATGCCGCACCAAATAAGCCCCCAGCGAACCAGCCGCCGACCCAGTAGCAGGATCCTCATACCCGCCCCCAGGCAACATCCCTCGAGAAAAAACTTGCCCGCGCCCGCCAAGCGTAAAGCAATAAGCCATTTGAGCAGCGCCGCGCAAAAGCTTCGCCATCTCCATGCTATTCATCGCGATTTTTCCGAGCGCTTTGCGCGAAGCAATCGGCACCATCAAATTAAAAATCCCAGTAGAAACAGCCTCAATCGGCAAATCGGCCGGAATGTCGCCAGCACGAAGCCCCAGCGCAGCAGCCAGCGCCTTCCGCGGAATTTTCGCCGCTCGAAATTTCGCCGGCTTCTGCGTCATCGTAACGCGCACCGGCCGCCCGTCATGAAACGAAAGCTCCACAGGCAAAATCCCCGCCCCAGTCTGCTGCAGAATGTGCACGCTCCCCTCAGAAGCAGGCACCACCCCAAGCTGCGCCAACAAAAACCAAGTCCCAATCACCGGATGCCCAGCCAACGGCAATTCCTGAGTAGTAGTAAAAATCCGCAACCGCGCCAGCGCCCGATTATTAGTAGGCCGCTGCACAAAAACGGTCTCCGAGAGATTCATCTCCCGAGCCACATCCTGCATCCGCGCAGCAGAAATCTCGTCCCCGTCAGTAATCACAGCGAGCGGATTCCCCTCAAACGGCTTCGAAGTAAAAACATCAAGCTGGTAAAGACGTCGCTTCAAGAGAGACACCTCACTTCGTCTGAATCGAATCCGTCCTTAAATTGCAGCCGTAAGTTTTGTCAGGGCACGACTTCAGTCGTGCCGAAACAGCCGCAAAATGGTCACGGCTTTAGCCGCTGAGGTATTGTTTCCATCTCCGCGCTCAAAGCCCCTTCACAATGCTGGTAACCTCATCAAGCACGCGCTTGGTAGTCTCCGCCTTCGAAGTCTCGCAATAAACCCGCAACATATGCTCAGTCCCCGAAGCCCGCACCATCACCCAACCAATTTCGCCAAGATAAACCTTGATCCCATCCAGATCCTCGCGCTTCGTCACAGGCCACTCGAGAATTTTTGTGAGCTTGGCGTTGGAGAAATAAGCAATCGCCTTTTCTTTTTGACCGGGATGCAATTCCAGATCGACGCGCCCATAGTGAAATTCGCCAAACTCCTTGTGCAGCATCGCCACCAATTCCCCATGCCGCTTCCCATGCCAAGCCATCACCTCAGCAAGCAAAAGCGCGTTCACGGTAGCGTCGCGCTCGGGCAGATACAGTTTGGTACCAATCCCCCCACTCTCCTCGCCGCCGATCAAAACATCGCCCTCCAGCATCCGCTCGGCCACGTACTTAAACCCAATAGGTGTCTCCCAAAGCTTCCGCCCAAATTTCGCCGCAATCTTGTCAATCAATTTGGTGGTAGAGAAAGTTTTCACCACGTCGCCAGAAATCTTCCGCGTCCCAGCCAGATGCCAAAGCAAAATCGCGAAAATCTGATGCGGCGTAATAAAGGTCCCATCGCGATCCACAGCCCCAATGCGATCGGCATCCCCATCGCAAGCCAAGCCAGCATCATATTTGCCGGCAACGACGGCCTCACGCAGCGCATCAATATGCGGCTCGATCGGCTCCGGATTCACCCCGCCAAAAAGCGGATCCCGCTTCCCGCGAATTTCATCGCAAGCCACGCCATTCCGCGTCATCAACTCGCGCAACAACCCACGCCCAGCCCCATACATAGGATCAGAAAGAAATCGAAAATTAGCGGCGCGTATGCGCTCCCAATCCACCAATTTCGCCAGCGTCTCGAGGTAGGGAGTGCGAACATCCAGCGAATGAACTAAATCTTTGCGAGGAGGAAGCGGCGGAACGCCATCGCGAAGCACAACGGAAAGTTCACGTTCAATCTGCCCAACAATCGCCGGCGAAGCCGACCCGCCAAAGCTAGCCTTATATTTCACCCCGCTCCAACGCGCAGGATTATGACTAGCAGTAATCTGAATCCCCCCAGCAGCCCCGCGCAATTTCACCAGCAACGAAACCGCGGGAGTAGGGCAAGCCTCAGCAGCCAACCAAACCGGCGTTCCAGTTAAAGCCACAGCCTCAGCGGCAACGCGAGCAAATCGCTCCGAAGCAAACCGAGTGTCATACCCAACCACAACGCCGTTCTGCGGCGATTCGCACCGCACCACATAACGAGCAATAGCGAACGCAACGGTACGCACGTTCTCGTGCGTAACATCCTCGGCGATAACGCCGCGCCATCCATCCGTCCCAAATTTAAGTGCAATCACGACAGGCAGTATACGTGAATCAAACAATCCCGAAAGGTCCGCATTGGACTGTTAGGGGTGCACCACGGAGGGGCCGCGGTTCACTACCGGCCCGGTGTGGCTTCGGGTTTTGGTGTTCGCTTTTTTCTCGTAGGGGCGCCGGATCAATCGCTCCGCGGTTGCAAAGCAATCGACGCGCCCGTCGATGTAAATCCCACCCGAATGATCACAACGATTACCGTGCAAAACTGTTCCGCCGTTCTCCCGGCCCCGCAAATGCGCACCACGCCAACGGCTACAAAAGCTTCCGCAACTTCTGCTCCTCAATCCACTTCACAATCTTCCCCACATCCTGCGCCCGCTCCCGAGGACAAATCAAAATCGCATCAGCCGTATCCACCACCACCAAATCCTTCACGCCCACAGCAGCCACAAGCTTCGTCGGACTCCAGAAAAAATTCCCGGTAGCGTCAAGCGCGACAAATGGCCCCGCCGAAACATTGGCGTCAAGCTTAGCCGCCAATAATTCATAAACCGCCGCCCAAGACCCAATATCGCTCCAACCCACCTTCGCGGGAATAACGAACACGCGCTGCTGACCACGCTCCAGCGTAGCCCGCTCCATCACCGCATAATCCACCGAAATATTTTCAAGCCGCGGATAAATTCGCCGCAGAGCAGCGTCGTATCCACGCGTGCCAATCGTCTTCGCCAACTTGCTCAGCGCCGCGTGTGTATCCGGCAAGTAGCGCAGCAAATTTTCCAGAAATGTAGAAACGCGCCAAAAAAACATCCCCGCATTCCAAAGGTAGCTCCCCGCCGCAACATATTTTTGCGCCACCCCCGGTTCCGGCTTCTCCGTGAATCGCTTCACCACAAACGCTGTTTCTCCCTGCGGCCGAGCAGCCTCCGCCCCGCGTTCAATATAACCGTACCCAGTTTCCGGCCGCGTCGGCGGAATGCCTATCACCACAAGATTGCCGGGAGAACCAGCAAGTTCCAGCGCCGCGCGGACGAGCTTGCGGTAGCGAGGCACATCAGCGATGTAACTATCGGCGGGAAGCACAGCCATCAGCGCATCGCCATGCCGGTGCGCCAAATGAAATGCGGCCAGTCCAATCGCCGCAGCAGTATTTCGCCCCAGCGGCTCCGCGATCACGTGCGATACAGGAACGCCCGGCAATTCGCGCCGCACCGCGGCAGCCTGTTCGATGTTCGTCACCGCCCAAAGATTGTTCGCAGGAAAAAGCGGCGAAAGGCGCGCCGCAGTCTCGCGCAGCATGGTCGCTTCACCCGTAATGTTCAACAATTGCTTAGGCAAACGCGCACGGCTACGCGGCCAAAAGCGCGTCCCGCGCCCACCCGCCAGCAAAACCGCGCAAGCAGGCAGCGCCTGAACTTTCGCCCGCGACGGCGAACTCACAATTGCACCAATTTCGAAAGCAGCGATCGAGGCATGATTTGCGATTCCAAATGCCCAGCAAAGTCCCGAGGATTAGCCGGCACGTAAGTCCTCAAAATTTTCGAACGTCCCGCCGGCTTCATTCGATATTCGCCGCTGCCCGCTGGAAAAAACCAAGCCTGCCCGCGCGAATATTCAAATTCCTCAAACTCAAATTCAATCTTCCCCCGCCCCTCCAGAATAATCTGCAATTCAAAATGCGCCGGCGACATCTGAATTTCAAAAGGGAAGCGCGACTCAACCAGAACCGCTGCAAAATGCCGGCAAGCAACAATATAAGTTTCATCAGTCGCGCCCGCCTTCACGCGAATCGGCACCAGCTTCCCGCCCCGCGGCTCATCAAATCGAATCACCTCAAAAGCCTTCTCCAAATGCAGCGTCCGCGGCTTCCCATCAGGCCCAACGCGGTTGAAATCAAAAATCCGGTAAGTAAGATCCGAATATTCCTGAATCTCGCAAAGCGTCAACCCGGGCCCAATATAATGAACAGTCCCCGCCGGACAATAAATCGCATCCCCGGCCGCCACCGGCACGCGCTCGATCATCTCATCGGCATTGCCATCATCAATCGCCCGACGAAAAGATTCCCGCGTAACGCCATCCCGCAACCCAATCCACACGGCAGCATCGCGCTCCGCCGAAACCACATACCACATTTCCGTTTTCCCGCGCCCGCCGGCAGCAACCTCATGTTTCGCCGCGTAAGAATCTTCAGGATGGACCTGCACGGACAATCGATCGTTAGGAAAAAGAAATTTCACCAGCAGAGGAAAATCTTTCTCGCGCACAGCACTGTCGCCGCGCCACTCCGCAGGCATCCGCCCCCAAGCATGCGCCAAAGTCTCCCCGGCAAAAGGCCCATTCACAAAGCGGCTCTCGTGCGAAGAAAGCCAAGCCTCGCCAATCGGCTCAGCCAGCCCAGTCATCTCAGGATAAAGCGGCGCAAGAGAGGTAGCGCCCCAAATACGCGGCGTGAAAATCGGCTCAAGTCGTCCCGGCGCGGCATCCATTCCAGAATTAAGCCGCAGCCCCAGAAAAAAATCGCGTCAACCGGCGCAATCCTTCTTCAATCCGTTCGATCGAAGTAGCGTAAGAAAGCCGCAAATGCGAAGGCGCCCCAAACGCGTCGCCAGGAACAACGGCCACATGCTCGTGCTCCAGCAATTCGCGCGCGATCACGGTAGAATCGCCCGCGCCTTTTCCGCCTCGCGCAGGAACTTTCGGAAACGCATAAAATGCCCCCTGCGGCTCGGTACACTCCACGCCAGGAATCGCCCGCAATCCAGAAACGATCTTAGCCCGCCGCCGGTCATACTCCGCCAGCATTACCGCCACAGAATCCATCGGCCCGCGCAGCGCCTCAAGCGCAGCATATTGCGTCACCGAAGTAACATTCGAAACCGTCTGGCTCTGCAATTTAATCATCGCAGCCACCAGCGCCTCAGGCGCCAGCGCATAACCCACCCGCCAACCAGTCATGGCAAAAGTTTTCGAAAGCGATCCAGCAATAATCACGCAATCTTTAGCGCCCAAGAGGCTGGCAATCGAAAAAGGTTTCGCACTCCCATAAACAAAATGCGAATAACATTCATCCGAAAGCAACCAAATCCCCCGCCGCGCGCAAACTTCCAAAATCCGCGCAAACTCCCCCTGATGAATCACCGCCCCGGTAGGATTGTTGGGCGAATTAACAATCAGCAAGCGAGTCTTAGGCGTAATCGCTCTTTCCACATCAGTAGCCCGCAAACAAAATTTATCGCTGCCAAGCGTAGAAATAAATTTCGGCACGCCCGCAGAAAACTGCACGATATCCGGATAACTAACCCAATAGGGCGCAGGAATCAAAACTTCATCGCCAGGATTAATCAGCGAAGAAATCACATTAAAGATCGCCAACTTCCCGCCAGCAGTAACAATGCATTCCTTAGGCGAGTAAGCAGATCCAAGATTCTTGGCATGCCATTCGCAAACCGCCTCGCGCAAAGGCATAATCCCGCCAGTGGGCGTGTACTTAGTCCGATTCTCCTCCAGCGCCCGAATAGCCGCTCGTTTAATATGCTCAGGCGTAGGAAAATCCGGCTCTCCAGGCCCAAAATCCACAACGTCAACGCCCTGAGCCTTAAGCTTCTCCGCCGCCATCAAAACAGCCATAGTAGGCGACACATTAATGCGATTAACAGCGTCCGACAAATGCAAGTTCCCAACCTCCGTTGCAATAGCCATCTTCTCTAGTCGCTCCTAAGAAATATTTTCAGTGCGTCCCGTACAATCCAAGCAAGCCTTCGTAGCGGTGGGCCTTCAGGCCAGCATCTCCCGCTCAAAAATCGCGCCACGAACTACACTCACCAGCGGACTCAGCCCCGTTCGACCCGTCACCCTATCTTCCGCCGCAACCTCTTCTCCACAATCCCCGGCACAAGTCCCTTAAGCGATCCCCCAAGCCGCGCCACCTCGCGCACCAACCGCGAACTCAAATAACTATAAGCCTCCCCAGGCAACATAAACACAGTCTCAACTTGCGGCTCCAACTTCCGATTCATCAAAGCCATCTGCAATTCATACTCATAATCCGAAACCGCACGAATCCCCCGCAAAATCACCCGCGCCTGTTTCTTCCGCGCATATTCCATCAAAAGCCCGGCAAAACTATCCACTTCCACATTCTTATAGGGCCGCAAAACCTCCCGCAACATCTCCAACCGTTCCTCCAAATCAAAAAGCGGCTCCTTCTCCTGATTCCGCAAGACCGAAACAATCAAAGTGTCAAAAATCTTCGCTGCCCTCTCAATCAAATCAAGATGGCCATTAGTAACCGGATCAAACGAGCCAGGACAAATAGCAATCACAGGTTTCATTTATTCAACTCGCTCGCAATCTTAACCCAGAACCAAACCGGAATCCCCCGCCAAATTGGCCGATTGCCACCACCGTAGCGCTGGCTGCGAGCCGGCGTTTTTGACTGTCCGCGGCGATCCCACGATGTCCCCTGAAACTCAACCGTCCGCACTCCACCGGCGTTCGTCCGCCAAAATACCGCGATGCAATTTCCACTCGGCAATCCCCGCCCATGCGATACGATGGATAAGGCACGGGGCGAACGAAAGGATCGCGTTCCATGATTCGAAAAATCACATTCATTCTCCCCACCGCATTCTTATCTTTATTTCTCGCAACCACGCTCACCCCCGCGCAAACCCTCGCCAACCACACACCCGCCGCAAAAACAAAATCCGCGCAATCCACGAAATCTTTCGAACCCCTAAACCAATGGAAATCCGCCGTCCTCAACGGCGATCGCGTAACCCTCCAATCCCTCTATTCCCCCAGCGGCATGGCCCGCCTAGCCCAAGGCGACACCAACGATCCCAACGAAGAACCAATTTTCTGGTCCAGCCTAAAAGCCGCCGGCCTGACCGCGATCGATCCCAAAATCCTCGAGCGCCAAATCCCAAAACCAGGCCAACTAGTCCTGATCACAAGAGTCTTCCTAACCGTCCAATCCAACAACGAATCCAAAGAATACATAATGGCTCTAACGCAACTCTGGCAACAGGAAGGCAGCGACTGGAAAATCCAAGCCAGCCAAAGAAGCAACCCAGCCCCAAGACCCACAATCCGCCTGACCGAGCCAGCCATCACCAACCCAGATCTCTATCCCGAAGCAAGCGAAGCCCAAAAAGATCTATCCGCCGCCCTAGCCGCAGCCGCAAGAGATCACAAAAACGTAATAGTAGTCTTCGGCGGAAACTGGTGCTACGACTGCCACGTCCTCGACGCCACGTTCAAATCCCCAACAATCGCCCCGCTACTAAAAACCAACTATCACGTAGTCCATATCAACATAGGCGAGTACGATCAAAATCTAGCCCTAGCCGCCAAATACCAAACTGTCCTAACACATGGCGTACCAGCCTTGGCAGTCCTCGATCCAAAAGGAAATCTACTAACCAGCCAAAAAAACGGCGAATTCGAATCCGCAGTAAAAATAGGCCCCAGCGACATAACCGATTTCCTGAAACACTGGAAGCCAAAATCCCGGTAGCGCAGCACCCCCGCACCGCCGGGGTCTCTGCCGGCTCTTTTGACGTTCCAGCCCAAACCGCGATTCCCGCAACGAACTCCGCATCCGACTTTGCCGTAGTAGGGGCCCTCCGCGCCGCCGGACAAAGATCCCCTTGCCACACTCCCCTTTCGCTGCTATACCTAGCCTCGACAGGGGTCGCACACTCACCAGAGCGAAACCTGCGAGGGAAAAACACATGCCCAAAAACGACACGCAGCTCTTGCCGGGCACGCTCTTCCTGCTCATCCTCAAGTCGCTCGCGCGAGGCCCCCTCCACGGTTACGCCATCGCCAAGCGCATCAAAAACGCCTCGGACAACGGTCTCGCAATCGAAGACGGCTCGCTCTACCCCGCCCTGAATCGCCTTCTCGTCAAAGGCTGGCTGCAAGCGCACTGGGGCACATCGGAAAACAACCGCAAAGCCCGCTTTTACCGGCTCACCCCTGAAGGCCGCAAACAACTGCACGCTGAAGCCAGGGAATTCGAGAAGCTGGTGAAGAATATTCAGCTCGTGATGCGCACGGTTTGAGAGCCACGCGATGCCCACATTTCGCGAATTCATGAACCGGCTGCAATTCCTCCGCCGTCGCGCCCGTTTCGACCGCGAGCTCCACGATGAACTCCACTTCCACCTCGAAGCCCGCGCCGCCGATTTCGAAGATCAAGGCCTCTCCAAAGATGAGGCGCTGCGCCGCGCTCGCATCGAATTCGGCTCAGTCCAACTCGCACGCGAAGACTCTCGCGAAGCCTGGCTATTTCAATGGCTCGAACATTTGCTGATGGACCTGCGCGTCGGCGCGCGCATGCTCTGGCGCAGCCCCAGTTTTTCCATCCTCGCAATTCTCTGCCTCACGCTCGGCATCGGCGCCAACGCCGCAGTCTTTAGCTGGGCCGAAGGCCTCCTCTTCCGCCCCTACCCGGCCGTCGCTCATCAAGAGCGCTTGATGGCGCTCTCGGGAATCTCGCGCGGAGAAACCGGCATCACGCTGCTCTCCTGGCCCGACTATCTCGATCTTCAAAGGAACAGCACTCTATTCGACGCGTTTTTCGTCAGCAAAATCACGGGCACCACTCTCAGCATCGGCGAGCGCGCCGAACGAACCCTCGGAAGCATAGTTTCCGCCAATTATTTTGAAGCCATCGGCGTACACCCCATCCTCGGCCGCGGATTTTTGCCCGGCGAAGATACAGGGAGCAGTGGCCATCCCGTAACAGTAATCAGCTACCAGCTCTGGCAAACCCGCTTCAAAGCCGATCCACAAATAATCGGCAAAACGCAGCGCCTCAACGGCGTAACACACACCATCGTCGGCGTCGCACCGCAAGGCTTTTACGGAACGTTCGTCGGCTGGGCCATGCAGTTCTGGGTGCCGGCCTCCATGGAAGAAATCTTCGAAGGCGGCGGATATAAACTCGGCGACCGCAACGCGCGCTGGATCGAATCGTATGCGCGTCTGAAGCCAGGAGTCTCAGCGCAGCAGGCACAACAGGAAATTTCCGCACTCGCCAGCCGGCTTGAGCATGACTATCCGTTGACGAACCGCGGCCGAAGCGTGCGCCTTTGGCCGCTCTGGGAAACGCCGTTCAACAACGCCGGCACGCTGCTGCCGACTCTGGGAATCATGCTCGCCGTTGTGGCCTGCGTGCTGCTAATCGCCTGTGCCAATGTCGGCAATCTTTTACTCGTTCGTTCCTTCGCCAGACGCCATGAGATGACCGTCCGCGCCGCTTTAGGAGCGGGACGCGCGCGCTTGCTGAAACAGTTGCTCACCGAAGGTCTGCTCCTGTCCCTGCTCGGTGCGTGCGGCGGTCTATTGGTCGCGCATTGGTGCCGTCACGCACTGGTGCTGCTTTTTCCGGCGCGCGGCGGTGTTTCGATGTATCTGCCCGGAGATATTGATTGGCGCGTGCTGGCCGTCACATCAGCTGTCTGCCTGCTCGCGACGCTGTTGCTCGGCGTAGTTCCGGCAATCCAAACCAGCAAGTTGGACTTGGCCGCCGCACTCAGAACTGAGATGGCCGGAGTCGTCGGCGGCCACGGAAGATCGTGGGCGCGCTCCGGCCTGGTCGTTCTGCAAGTATCCCTGAGTTTCGTTCTGCTGGTAGGTTCGGGCCTGCTGATAAAAAGCCTGGACAAAATCCGCAGCACGAATCCTGGATTCTCCGCGCATCGGGTACTGACCACCGCCGTGGATCTCGTCTCCGCCGGCTACAGCGTGCAGCAAGCCAAAACATTTCAAGACGAACTGCTCGATCGCGTCCAGGCGCTTCCCGGTGTTGAGTCCGCCGCTTTCGCGCGCCTCGCGCCGCTGAGCTACGGCAGTTATTCCTCCAGCCCGATCGCCGTTGACGCCTACAACGTCTCTCCGGAAGAGCAACCCACAGTGGAGTACAACGAAGTGGGCCCCGGCTATCTTGCGACCATGGGCATTCCGCTAGTCTCCGGCCGCGAATTCACGCGCGCCGACGACCAATCCGCCGCCCTCGTCGCCATCGTGAATCAAACCATGGCCACACAATTTTGGAAGGGCAGCAACCCCATCGGCCAGCGCGTGCAAGTAAAAGGACGCTGGATGACTGTCGTAGGCATAGCCAAAGACTCCAAATATCAGAGCATGCGCGAAATTCCCACGCCGTTCTTCTACGTTCCACGCAGCCAGAATTTTGCCATCGCCGCTAGCCTCCATATCCGCACTCCGCTAGCTCCGCAAGATATGGCCATCACGCTCGGCCGGGAAATACACGCGCTCGACGCCAATTTAGCGCTCTACGAAGTCATCCCGCTACAAGAGCAACTCGATCGTTCCACAGCGTCCCAAAAAGCCGCCGTAACGCTGCTCGGCGTCCTCGGCGGCCTGGCTTTGCTCCTCGCGGCCATCGGTCTCTACGGAGTGATGTCTTACGCCGTCTCGCAAAGCACCCGCGAACTCGGCTTGCGCATGGCCCTCGGCGCCCGCGCATCCGATCTTCTGCGCCTGGTGATCTCTCAGGGCCTCGCGTTGACCCTGGTCGGCGCCGTCCTGGGCACAGCGGCGGCTCTGGGATTGACGCGTCTGCTGGTCAATTATTTGTACGGCGTAAGTCCGCATGACCCGCTCGCCTTCGCCTCGGCCTTTGCGGTAATGCTCGTAGCCACCCTGGTCGCCTGCCTCGTCCCCGCGTGGCGCGCCACCCGCACCGATCCCATGCGCGCCCTCCGCCAGGAATAATTCGCACTCTTGCCGTCTCAACCGCATAGGCGCCGGTCAATCGCTGCGCAATTGCAAAGCACCCGACGCCGCCGTCCGAACCACACTTACGAAAACGCATCTCATTCACCGACAAATTCTGCAAACCCCCATTCCGTAGCGCAGGCTGCCAGCCGGCTCTTTTGACGTTCCGCCCCAATCCGCAATTCCCGCCACTCCGCCAATCGTCGGCCCGCCTCCCTCCAAAACTTTCCGCCCATGCCACCAAATAACCCCGTCCTTCCACTCAACCGTAATTCACGTCCATTCAACCTCCCAAAACCACCATCTAGACTAAATCAGTCGCAATTTAACCCCCCACAAACAAAGGGCTTGCCCCAATTTTCCCACCTTGACAATCCCACCACTCAAGCCTAGAATCGAACTGCGACTGAAAGAGTCGTATATAGCGAAATGCTGAAACTCTCAAAGAAAGCCGACTACGGCCTAATCGCCCTGAAGCACTTGGCAATGCATCACGGCGAAGCCTCAGCCAGCGCAGCAGACATAGCCGAAGTTTACGGTATCTCCGCAACCCTAATGGCCAAGGTCCTACAAAAGCTAGCAAGAGGCGGATTAGTAGCAGCGAAACACGGCTCCAGTGGCGGCTACACGCTAGCCCGCGAAGCATCGCGCATCACCGCACTAGACGCGATCCACGCGATCGAAGGCCCGCTCTTTATCACGTCGTGCGTGACGCACCGAGGCGAGTGCGATCAAACGCACACCTGCATAGTCCGCGCCCCGTTACGCCGGGTAAACGACAGCATTCTAGACGTACTAAACAAAGTAACGATTTCGCAGATGGCCGAAGAAACCCCAACATCCGAAGTCGTAGAACTCAGGGTTTGAAAGCAATCCGGGGGAACTGAGGAGAGCAATAATGGCAATCAAGCTTCCAATTTATCTCGATAATCACGCAACCACTCCAGCCGATCCGCGCGTAGTGGACGCGATGCTACCGTACTTCACCGAAAAATTCGGCAACTCCGCCAGCCGCAACCACGCCTTCGGTTGGGCCGCGGAAGAAGCCGTAGAAATCGCCCGCGGCCAAATCGCCAAGCTGATCAACGCCTCGCCAAAAGAAATCATCTTCACCAGCGGCGCCACGGAATCAAACAATCTCGCGATCAAGGGCGTAGCAGAAATGTACCGCGAGAAGGGCAATCACATCATCACGCAGGTCACCGAGCACAAAGCCGTCCTCGATACCTGTAAGCGCCTTGAAAAATACGGCTACGAAGTCACTTATCTTCCAGTCCAGAAAGACGGCCGCATCAACCTAGACGACCTACGCAAAGCCATCACGCCGAAAACCATCCTGATCTCCATCATGTTCGCCAACAACGAAATCGGCGTAGTCCAACCCATCGAAGAAATCGGCAAAATCGCCAAGGAAAAGGGTGTTTTCTTCCATGTGGACGGAGTGCAGGCAGCCGGAAAAATTCCGGTAGATGTCCAGCGCGACGGCATCGATCTTCTATCAATCTCCGCGCACAAAATCTACGGCCCCAAGGGTGTAGGCGCACTCTACGTCCGCCGCAAGAACCCGCGCGTCCAACTATCCGCCATCATCGACGGCGGCGGCCACGAGCGAGGCATGCGTTCCGGCACCCTGAACGTAACCGGCATCATCGGCCTCGGCAAAGCCTGCGAACTCTGCCAGCAGGAAATGGCCCAAGAGACCGTCAAGCTAAGCCGCCTTCGCGACCGCCTCAAGGAAGGCATAATGTCCAAGCTCGATGAGTGCTACATCAACGGCTCCATGGAGCATCGCCTGCCGCACAACATCAACATCAGCTTCGCCTTCGTAGAAGGCGAATCCCTGCTAATGGGCATCAACGACATAGCCGTCTCCAGCGGTTCAGCCTGCACCTCGGCCACGCTCGAACCCAGCTACGTCCTAAAAGCCCTGGGCGT